>Ga0207756_100107_pt1 | contig 76812 bp, 78 predicted proteins | sample A23M1SouthBayCA_FD_187748 | JGI IMG/M metagenome (GOLD analysis project Ga0207756, IMG submission 187748) | Aerobic enrichment media microbial communities from Eden Landing Ponds, California, USA - A23 M1 (3) (SPAdes) | ecosystem: Environmental > Aquatic > Marine > Unclassified | place...
TCGGGAGGCGATGTCCTGACGACTACAACGGCGTACGCAGGGGTACCAGAGCGGGAGATCGATACTCGATACTTATCGGCGGTTCTCAACTCCTCTGCTCTCCGTTTCGTATTCGAACTGATCACCCCATATCTCTCGGGTGGATACTATCGGTACCAACCCCAATATATACACGAACTACCAATAGTTGTCCCTAGTGTGACCGAAGAGGCTCCTGACTATCAATCTCCTAGCACACTACTTACTGCCGGAAACAGTTTACAGCCACGTAGCGATTCTATTCGATACCATCAGCTTATCGACTCTGCTGAGCTTCAGAGGACGCAAATTGATCGTCGTAAATCGCTCAATCTTTCCCTGCTCGATTATCTCGGCAACTATGCTGAAGGGCCGGGTCTCCCCGATATAGGACTTTTCCAGCCGACATCCGCTAACATCCTTGACTCTACTACAGAAGAATATGAGAAGCTCCGTGTAGGTGACGTAAAAACCGAACGCGAAGGTCACAGCGTCACGGTGTACGCGACAGCAAGGTACAAGCCCGAGGATGAGGACGAATTCGAGACTGACCAGTGGGGGTACACAGAGACGGACTACAAGGAAGCCTTCACGTTAGCAGATCTCACTGAGGGGGAAGCTGTGCTCGCCGGTGCATTTGTTCCCGTCGCAGTTGAGGAGGCCGACGGATTTGCAGGATTCCGGGATAACGCGACGAAGACTAATTCACCCATCGACCGTCTAAAAGCAATTACACTGCCGAACCCGAACGATGTCACGGAGGATATCGAACGATACACCCAAACGAAGGAGCGGGCTGACGAACTTGACGCAAAGATCGAGAAGACGGATGAACTTATTGACGAGATTGTCTACGATCTCTACGGACTAACCGAGGAGGAGATCGCTATCATCGAATCAGCCGTACAGGATGACTGACTTCGAGGTCGGTGACCACGTCAAGTTCGCCGGTGGGCAGGGAGAGATCACGAAGATCGAAGAGCGCCCGAATGGAGGCCAACTCCTCCACGTCTACACCACGGAGGGTGAACTCCGAAAACTCCCGAGTGGCCTGCCCCATATCGAGCGGATTGACTCCATCGTTGACCGGCTCGCAGCTCGGCAGATCGATTCGCCCATCCACCACGACCTACGGGAGCGTGCGACCCGCCTCGATCTCGCGTACCGATACGACCGGTTCCTGTCGCTGACGAACAACCGTATCGAGATCGAACCGTACCAGGTTCAGGCTGCCTATGAGATTCTGAACTCGTACGACCACCGCTACCTCATCGGCGACGAAGTCGGCCTCGGGAAGACCATCGAAGCCGGCATCGTTATTGAGGAACTCATTGCGCGCGGGCGTGCCCAGCGGGTACTCATTGTCGCACCAGCGCCACTCACGGTGCAGTGGCAAGAAGAAATGCGCGAAAAGTTCGACCGAAACTTCGTCATTTACGACCGTGAAACCGTAGAAACCCACCGGCAGTCCCACCCAAACCAGAACGTCTGGGAGCAAGAGGACCTCATCATCACCTCAATCGATTTCGCTAAGCAAACGAAAGATGACCCCGAGTCGGACAGGGTCTCGGTTCGTGATGCGCTCGATAATCTCAACGAGTCTTGGGACGTCGCCGTTTTTGACGAGGCACACCACCTGACTGCTCGCCGGGGAAGCGACGACTCCATCGAACGCACCCAGCGTTACACTGTTGGTGAAGCCGTCGCCGAAAATTCCGACGCACTCTTGTTGATGACCGGGACGCCTCACAAAGGGAAGTCCGACCAGTTCTACTTCCTCGTGAGTCTGCTCGATCCATATCGCTTCAGCCATGAGTCACAGATCAATCCAGACGCACTGGATGATCTGATGATTCGCCGGCTGAAGGACGACATGCACGACACCGACGGGACGCGAATGTTCCCCGAGAAGAACATCGAAGCGCTCGGTGTGGATATGTCCCGGGCTGAGCGGAAGCTCTACGACGACGTCACTGAGTACATCCGCGAGTACTACAACCTCGCTCAACAGGAGGAGAACCAAGCCGCGGGATTCACGATGGTCATTTACCAGAAGCGGCTGGTCTCCAGCATCTACGCGATTCAGAAGTCCCTGGAGAACCGGATGCGTGCCATCCAGAACGACGCTGTCGCCGAGGATCTTCCCGACGACGTCCAGGAGCTGATACCGCGTTATAGCACCGAACCTGAGACACTGACCGACACCGAGCGTGAGCGTGTCGAAGAGGCGCTGGAAACGGTTACAGTCACACTGAATCGTTCGCAGATACAGGAAGAACTTGATCGGGTGAAGCAGCTCTGGCAACAGGCCAAGAGCATCCAGACTGATTCGAAGGCCCAGCTGCTCAAGCAGTTTATCGATCGCATCCTGTCCAACGACCCTGATGAGAAAATACTCATCTTCACCGAGTACACGGACACGCTCGAATACCTCCGAGACAGAGTGTTCGACGATCACGATATCGCCCAAGTCTACGGCGACTTAGACCAAGATCGACGGCGGGAAGAGATGGAGAAGTTCGAGAATGAGGCCAACTTGATGCTCGCCACCGACGCGGCACAGGAGGGTCTCAACCTCCAGTTCGCCCACATCATGGTCAACTATGACCTCCCTTGGAACCCGATCCGGATCGATCAGCGAATGGGGCGTCTCCACCGCTACGGGCAGGAACGAACCGTAGAGATTCGGAATCTTTTCTTCAAGAACACCCGAGAGAGCGAGATTCTGAACCTGCTGGTTGAGAAGACGAACCAGATTGAGTCCGACCTCGGGATGCGTTCGGATGTGCTCGGTCGGGTGCTGGAAGACGTCGATCTCGATGACACCATTATGGCCGCCATCGCGGAGAACCGACCAACTGATGAAGTCGTTGGAGACATCGAGAAGACGATTGAGGAGCGCAAGGACGCGCTCCAAACGGTTGAAAACGAATTTCTGATCCGGGATCGATTCGATCTCTCTGACGAAGACGAAGAGATCCTAGAGGTCATCGAACGCAGCCAACACGGCGACGTTAGCGAAGACGACATCGAGGTACTGGTTCGGGAGTTCTTCGACGAATTCAGCGGCGACATTCGAGGTGTTCGTCCTGGTCCGGCCCGTGCTGGCGGAGACGTGTTCCAGCTTGACGTGCCAGATATTCTTTCCGGCGATCAGGTTGCAGGACGATACGACCAGGCGACGTTCACTCGCCAGGTAGCGATGGAAGAGGACGACGTCGAGTTCATCGCATTGGACCACCCGCTCGTGCAGTCGCTTATCGAGTTCTGTCTGGACTCGAATCGCATCGAGGGACAGGTCGCTGTGAAGGTCGCGGAAGACGGCGAACCCACACCCGGAATCGTATTCACGTACCGCCTGGGATACGTCTCTGGGGCGGGAGAGGCAGTCACCGAGAAGCTGGTTCCGCTCTATGTCACGTCTGAAGGCGACGTGAGGACAGAGAAGCCGGAGTTCGTGGACACGGTCCCGACGGGGGAGGTCGTCTCGACACCGACCCTTGACCGACTTACGTCGATGGCAGAAGACCTGCACAGTGTCGCGGAGATGGAAGCGTGGGAGCAAGTCGAATCGTTTGCCGGCGAAGCACGTGAGGAACGGGAACGAGAGGTGGAGATCAAGCGGAAACACGCCGAGCAACACTTCGAGGAGGAGATCAGCGAGTGGAAGGAACGCCTTGAAGATTATCAACAGCAGGACGAGCAAGGGAAAGACATGTCGGCACCAATCGGGAACGCGAAACGCCAACTTGAGTCGCTTCGTCGTGAGCGCGACGAGGAATTAGCCCGATTGGAGGAGGAAAAGCACGTCACCCCAGAAGAACCGCAGTTGGTGACTGCATCCTTCGTCCTCGGCAGTCCTCCGGGTGAGCGATGACGGTCGAAATAGCGAACATCGTCGGATCCGGCGATCTTGGGGTGGAGCTGGATCTCGAAGCTCTGGAAGATGATCTCTCTACACCGTACCTGGAGTACGACCCGTCGAATTACCACGGCCTCTACGTTCGTCTCGAAGAAGGTGGGCCGCTCATCACGGTCTATCGGAGCGGGAAGTACATCATCAGCGGCTGTCCCAGTGAGGAGGTACTACGCAAGACGAACGATGGATTCCTGAGAGCCTTCACGGAGTTGGGAATTATAGACGAAGCTCAACAGACCGGGGTTACTGTCCAGAACGTGGTCTGTACTGCGATGCTCAATGAGATGGTTTCTCTGAATGCTCTCTCAATCGGGTTGGGGTTGGAAGTAACGGAGTATGAGCCGGAGCAGTTCCCGGGTCTGGTTTATCGGCCCGAGGGCATCGGTGCTGTACTACTAGTGTTCGCTAACGGGAAGCTGGTGATTACAGGTGCGAAGGATGCCGAGACCGCCGAAGTAGCGTACAATCACCTTCAGTCGAAGGTACAGGAACTAGTGTAGCGTTCTTGGAGGGTGGTGTTCAGCTGAAGGTGCTGATGATGTGGTCTCGAAGCATCTCCTCGCGTCGCTCGATGAATTCGGGGAAGTTCTCTAGTTCGTACAGACGCTCGTCAGTCGGGATGTGATGGCGGTCGTAATACTGGTCACTCCGCGTTGAAATCCACTCATCGAACGCTTGGTCGCCTTTCGATTGGTTCTCCTCAATCAACTGGAGGTTCGCAACGTGATCACGCAGGGAAGCGTACCGCTCGGCCTTACTCGGTTCGAATCCGTAGTTCTCGATGAGGTTGTCTTTTTCAAGGAGACTCCGCGGGAAAATGTGGTCAATTTCGTATGAATCGTCGTGGGCAGGGTCTGGGTAGTAGAGGATCGACAAGAGCAGGTAGATCTTCGTGCTGTTGTAGTCCGTTTCCTCGAACAGGTCTTCTACGATTTCCTGGCTGAAGCCAACGGCTTTCCCACGCGTCCTGATTTCACGCTGAATCCGTTCTAGTGGGAACTGACTATCGTCCGCATCTTTGATGGCATCACGTGCGTCCTCGATGATCTGGTCTGGCCGGGAGTTGAAGTTGCTGTTGAGGAGCGCAGAGCAGAGCCATTCGAGGATTCGGGGTCGAACCTGCACGCCGAGTTGAGAGTCCGTCGTCAGGGAGGGATTCTCGTTGTGGTAGAAGTAGAAGACTAACGGGATGAGCGCATTCCGGCTCGTCAGGCTTCGGCCGGTGATACCGAAGTCGCTGATCAGATCTACGGTGGACTCAATCGCATCTTGAACAACTCCGTTCGCCCAGATCTCTTTCATCAATGCCAGGTTCTCGTGTGTGAACGTGCGGATCTGGTACTCGGCGGAGAGGTCAGCGACAACGAGGAGGGATTTCAGGACGAAGTCGCTACCGAAGTCGTAGCCCTCGTCCACATACGCCTGATTAAGGTTCCCGACGAAGTTGTTGATCTCTTCCTTTGCGTCAATGGGGTTCTCTTCATCTGAGCCCCAGTACGACGTGGCAATAGAGAGGAGGATTTCAGACTTGCTGAGTTGCGTACCACCTTCGTTCGCCCGGACGAAGATGTCCAGAATTCGCTCGTTATCCTGGTTTCCTTCCTCGTAGTAGTTCACGATGTCTCGGGCGTGAACAGCGTTGTAGAGGGTGGTGAGGTTCTTGAGGATGTAGTGTTCCTGTGCATCGGAGACCTCCTCTAACTCGGACGCGATTTCGTTCGCCCGGGTCATCGCCTTCTCTAGCGTGTCGATCTCCAGAATGTCGCCGACACGGAACCAGTATTCCTCACGAGACTGTGTCGGATCGGGCTCCTTGAATCTGAAGTCGTATCGGAGCTTCAGATGGTCCTCCGTCTGGTTGTTGGGGTTCGAGAGCAAGTTGAGATACAGCTGCTTACGCGTCCAGGCGTCGGGATTCTTCCGTTGCCGGTACTTCTGCTTCTCAACGTATGTTCCTTGGAGCCCGATGTAGAAGGAGGAGAGGCGCTGTTGGCCGTCAACGACGAGTGAAACGGAGTCCGGGATTTGCTCGTATTCGGGGACCTTTGGATTTCGATGGTGAACGTTGTCGAAATCGTCTGGGTAGATGCTATCCTCGATGTGATTTCGGACGAAGTAGTACTTGATTTGGTTGTCTGCGAACTCTCCGTTGAGGTTCCAGAAAATGAACGACCCGATAGGGTACTCGCGGAGAACGGAATCGAAGAGCTGAATGATCTGTTCGGTATCCCAGACGAACTCCCGCTGGATTGCCGGCAGAAAGATGGACTCGTTTATGTCCGGTAGAACTTGCTTGATTGTCCGAGACTGGTAACCCATGAATGACGGTTACTCTATGTCGCGCATTAGTCGTTTATGTTGATAGGTGACTTCAGATAACGACCATCTGTGTGCCCTCTCTTGATTCATCATCCCTCGCCAGAATCTGTTAACTGCTGATGATTTCAACAGAGCCACTAGTCTAGGCGTGAGGGGTATCCAAAGGATTCTAACAGACATTCCATTTCATCATTCCTCCGCCTAGCGATTCCAGAAATTTCATTACAGACTCGGCTGTCGAAATCCATCCTTGCGCCGAATAATTCTGGCGTGTGGGTGTGGAATTTGCAGGTATAGGGGGCTCACTGGGGGTCGTCTCCCACTGAGGGCTAACCATTTTTAAAGGGTGTCTCATATGCCAGTTTGCGATGCGACAAATAATCGACCGAAAGCTGTACGATACAGACGTAGCAGAAGAGATTGCAGAACACGCCCCCAACACAGACCGGAGTGATCTCTACTACCTGGTAGAGGCGCTTTACAAAACTGATGACGGCGAGTACTTCCTGCATGGTGCTGGCGGCGCAGCAACGAAGTACGCGACGTCACACAGTAACGGCAAATCAGGCGGCGAAGAACTCACGGTGTTGTCGGAAGATGACGCCGTTGATTGGTGTGAGGATCACTCGATTGATGCCGGGATTATGCTTGAAGAATTCGGCCATCTAATCGAGTCATAACGGAGAACTCAGTTAGCTTTTCACGACCCAGCAATCGCTTGCCGATTACGTCAGTGGACGAAACATCCTGACGGAAAGCGAATGCAACTATATTGAGTCCGACTTACAAGAATGAATTACAAAACCGACAGCACAGAAGACGAACCGCCAGAAAACCAGATTGAGACGGTTAGCGTCAGCGCTGACGCCATCGTTTCAGTAATCCTGCGAAACGCCCGAGATATGGAGACGCGTGAAGATCAGCAGAGCAAGCTCGGATTCGCCGCCAGTACCAACATTGACCAATGACCAAGAGCATCGACTCGATAACTCACACCCCGAACAAGTACGTCAAAATCACCATCAACTGTACAGACGGCGACGAATATGTCAAGGCCACCGTCAACACGGCGCGAGCGACCGTCACGGCTCAGTACAAGTACACCCCTAATGAAGCGCTCATGGCGACCGAACGCGTCAGTGCAGACGACGACCGCAGCGAAGCGCACACGACGATCCGCGACGCGCTCGCAGGACTCGATGTTGACGATGACATCTACCGGACGATCGACCGACTAGAACGAGTTGGGTATTGGATGGATGATCAAGATCCCGTGTTGCCTGACGACATCCGGATGGACGTGTATGGCGACTACAAACCACTCCGTAGCGGGCAGGACATGCTCCTCGTTGATGATGATGATACGTATCACGGGCAAAAACCGTTCGTGAAGGTTGGAGACGACCTCCCGCCCGTAGAGGACCTTCGTGATGACCTTGATCAAAAAGTTGAGCGACGGGTGAAACGTGGGATGTCTGGGCAGCAACGCACGCACTACGAGCAAGAGTTTGACGGCCGGGTTCGGGCGGACATCATGGAAGTAGACTCTCTGGAAGAAGCTGAGAATATTGTTCGTGGTGACCAAGGCGAGAACAACGACTATGGCAGTGACCAGGAATGCAGCGGTAGTGATGGAGTGCAGGCAACGCTCGCAGGGTACTGACGACTTCCACGATCCAATCCGTTGTTACCGACTCCGTCTGTGTGTCTCACTTTCGTAGGGCGGGATGACTACTATCGTGGTGCGGATTTCGACATCGCTACCCTTTCGCTGCACGATTTGAATAACTATCCAACTTTATACGGTGGTCCAAGAGCAACGGCCTGTATGCGGAACGCATGGAAACTCAGGCCTGTTGAACCGGGTCTTCGAGACCGACCCCACGGGGTCGCGCGTCAATGTATACGACCGACCGGATGTATGCACCTCACGCCGGCTCACCAGCGTACCAAGTGCATATGTTCGCACCACTCGGACCAATTCTCCGCGCAGGTCACGACGTCGGCTGGCACCCACTATATAAAGAAGGGACTCTTGTTCACTTTAGAACGACGCACTGCCACCCCCCGTGCATACTCTGGTACTTAAAGAACCTATGGCAACCGATCGAACTAGCCTCAAACTGACAGACGACCGGAAGCGACTCTTTGACCAAGCAAGCGAGATCGTGGCTCGTGACGACGCGGATGACCCGCCTCGCAGCGACGTCATTGATGCCGCTCTTACTCACCTCATTGAAAGCCAGCAGAACCTCAAAAACGTACGAGACCAGTACCCACCACAACATATCAAACGGTGCTGTAACACGTCCGTGCTTGGACTGCGATATCGAACGTCAATCGAATCGAAGTGGCGATAATACGCCAACAGGCCGAATATCTTCGAGAATGAGAGCCCGTTCTTCGTCCGGGTATGAACGGTGAGGTGTTGGGTGTCGAACCCAATGCCAATTCTATGGATCGTCGCTCAAACGAGTAAACCCGGAAGGCGATGTCCTCCCATGATGGCTATATTCGAGATAGTCCTCCTTCACTCAGGATGTAGGTCTGCGACAAGGGAAACCTAGATTTTAGATTAATTAGGTTGCGAGCATTCACTGGGTTCATGGGCCCACCAGATACAATCGCTCCTCTCACCACAGAGCATCACTATACAGAGCCAACCGAAACCGAACAAACTCGCATCGGAATAGACCGATTTTACCACCGAGTACCGCTGGATTGGTTCCTCGTCATCTCCGGCGAAATGGACGTGTGGTCTTACGAGTTCTTCTTGGAGAACAGGGATTTCTTCAAGAGGGGTTATTCGGTTGTAGCAGTTAATTTCGACTACGAAGTGGACCGAAATCCCGACGGCACTGGGAAACCGTTTCACGTCTTGTTCTATAATTCAGAGGGGGAAGAACGGAAATGCTACTCCCGTACGCATTACCTCCTTGGGCTACTGGAGTACGACAAGGACATCTACGAAGTGGTAGGAGTGGATTCCACTAACAAACGTGATGGAGTGTTCGTCGCCATCCAAGAACGCCTGCCACACGTCCTTGCCTCCTGCGAAGCTTCTCCGGAAGATACAGACGTCGTGTGAGATCGACCTATGGAACCGAACAATGCAGATTCCGAATTCAGACGGTGGGTAGTTGAAGAAGTTACCCGTGGAGACGATGTATCATTAGAAGCCACCATTGGGTTGTACGAGCACTATGATTGTGTCGGTCGATTTCGATTCCAGTACAACCGGACTGAAGACGAGGCCGGTCCTATCTACATACCGGGACGAAAGGGGAGTTCGTTCGACGACAAGGATGCAGATCGGGATAATCGAGCTGCCTTCGAAGCGGCACAGGCCGTAGCCGAGGAGACGGGAACACGTGCAGAGATGTATGTTCAGTCCCAGAAGTACCTTGACACCGTATCCCGTGAGTCATTGTCGGATATAATCGGAGAAGTGGGGGAAGAGCGGGCCCGGGAACTTCTAGAAAAAGAAATAGAAGAGTAGAGTACCGGCGACTCAGGGAGGTAGTTTCGCCGGTAGAAGGTACGTTGGTGGGCCCACCTTGGGTCGTACTATATCTAGTAGACCCGTGTGAGAACACGTTGCCGCTTCTTGCAGCTACGACATTCGCCACACGCGGTGTTGGATGCTGTACAAGAATGCGTCCATCCAAGGAGTGATTCAGGTGGGTTTGCTTCGCATACGAACTCTTCAGTTGTTCTATCGATTGCTGGGGCCACAACGCCGAGATCTCCCTCTTGGAAAGAAAGAAGCGAATCCATCAACTCGAAGAATTCTGCCTCCCCATCAGCATGGTTCTGATCGTCAGCAACTGCCCCAACAAGCAATCGGTCTGCACCTCGTCGAACGACTTTCATTGCGACCAGTGTGACCACGAGTTGGTTTCGGTATGGCCACCACTCCGGGGCATCACCGAGGTCGGTCTCCTGCTGGCCCGCCATTGTACCAGCACCGAGGTTTTCACAATCTACTTCGATGACCTCATGCTCAAGATTCAGCTGATCGGCGATTTGCGCTGACGCTTGGATCTCTGCATCCGCACAGCACTGCCCGTAATCAACAGTCACTGTAAGATCTGGCCTATGGGTGTACGCGAGTGTCGCAGAGTCAAGCCCACCAGATAACAATAGGACGGATTCAGGCATACGCCCTCCAGATTGCATTATAGATTGCAGACGACAGATCCTCGTACACCTTACACCCAGAGCCGCGAATCATGGTTTCACTGCTCATCTCGAAATCATTCGTATACCCGATAACTGGTGTCCCCTCCTTCCGGGCATATCCCACTTCAAAGTGCGTTCCAGAATCCAAATGATCCAATAACGCGAACACAAGATCTGACCGTTCAATTGCGTCTAAATCTTGCTGCGCTACCTCCTCTGGGCTGTCGTAGTCAGCGGCTCGACCAATATCGTGAACGGGAGAAATCACATCAGCTCCCTCGCTTTCTAGAAGGTGTTTGACTTCTTCTACAACGTAGCGCTCGCCAATGTCGAAGAATGGGCCTGCCAGATAGATTGTCGGAGGGGTAGTATCCGGTGAGATGAATGTCGGTGAAGCACTGTTGGGTACTGATTCGACGACTGCTCTGGAAATCGGCAGGCTGCGGTGTCTACAGAACGTTGCTGTCGCCTTTGAAGCGGTTAGTGCAGCGTCTGCGGCATCTTCGCCGTTTTCTGCCCACTCCCCAGCAAAGACCGCACTGAACACATCCCCACTTCCGATTCCCCACACAGACTCCGTCTGAAAAACCGGAATTTGGGTCGTTATACTGGATGTTCTGACGATTGCTCCTTTCGCTCCCCGCTTGAGGACGACTACGTCTGCGGCAGTCGTACCTGCCATGAGTTCTGTGAAAATCGATTCTAAGTCGTCTTCTCCAGCCAGTTGTGTGGCTTCGTTTCGGTTGAGGATGAGGGCGAGTTCATCGGCAGTTGAGCCATTTTCATTGAACGGGACGGGAGACGCTGATTGAGGATCATAGACGACGCGCTTACCGGAAACAATCGCGGTCCCTTCAACCAGTCCGAATCGCAAGATTGCGTCTCCACTAACTCCTGAAAGTTTGCGGTTATAGTTGGATGCCTCGGCCGGAGAGAGCACAGGGTTCGAGTGGTTATGCAAATAGTCGAAGCTGACTGTCTCCGGGATCTCGGTGGTGGTGACGTCGAAGTTAAACGTGGCCGCGTAGGTTTCGAGTGTCTCTTTGTCGGCAGGGCCGATGCAGGTGTGGAGTTGGTTACGAGAGGAGACCGTGGTCTCAGTAGCTGCGGCTGCTCGTATACCTGATCCGAAGAAAGCTGAGTCCGGAGGAAACTGGCACAACTCGTGGTACGCGCCACCTGCAATAATCATTCGTCACTAGCACCCGTCTGAATATTGACTCTGCAATACTCCGGTGTAACCTCACGAACCTCTGCCTGGTATGACCGTCCTTGGTCGATACACTCGTTGAGAAGACGAGCCCATGGGTCAGGAACGTCACCGACTCTAGCTCCGTCATCCGTAACGACAACTACTTCTTCGGTCGTTTTTTCGACTGATAGGGAAAGTTCCGGATGAAGTTGGTCCCGTACTGCAGTATTGGTCGCGGTCAGATTGACGTCTTGGTTAACGAGGCACTTGTTGGTTACTCGAACTTCGCATTTCCCTCCGTCGATGTTGAGAACCCGAGCACGATATTGTCGGCCCTGCTCGATACACTCCTTCAGTGTACCAACCCACGGTTCAGCGATGGCACCGATAGTTCTGCCTCGTGAATCTACAATACAGATCGCTTCCTCTCGAAGGCGTACTGAACAGATATCACCCTCGTCTACATCTCCTAACGGTTCTGGGTTCGGTGAATGGAGAAGAGCTGATTCTACAATCAGGCACTCGTCTTCTTCATCATCGTCCTCGTCATCATCTTCGGCATCCTCATTGTCACTCTCGTGTTCTTGGTCTTCTTGATCCTCCTCATGGTTCTCCTGACTGCCCTCCTGCTCAGCGTTATTAGAGTCCGCATCATCGGATTCGTCTTCGGGACCTGAATCTGCCGGGTTCTGCTTCTCTGACTCTTCGTCATCATGCCCGCTGTTGTCTTCTTGTTCCTCCGGTTCTCCATCTTCAGTGTCTTCATCTGGTGATGGTTCGTCTCGCTCTGGCTCTGAATCATCCTCTCCAGGTGCACCGCTAGAACCGTCCCCAGGACCAGATTCTGGTGCGCCGCTACCGCCCCCGCCACCGGTAACTGGTGGGCTCTCTGGAGTCGTTCCGTCACTTGTTTCATTTGACTCATCAGACTGATCTTCGTCTGACTCGGGTGGGGGTACACTATCCGATTCACTAGATTCTCCTCCCGATCCGCCGCTATCAGACGGTCGCTCATATCCACCGCTTCCTCCGCCCATAGTGTCGAACTGTTTTAATTTAAGGATGTTAAGTGTACCGTGGAGAGAATGGGGAAAAGGGCTAAATTCGGCCTTATCTCTAGCCGTGGAGTGATTCAATAGAGTCTGGGGTCAAACCTGCTTCTCCCACCCAATGTCACCGGAACTCCGCTCAAGGGACTACTTTTTTCTCTGTTTCCAGTAGGGGCCAATTGAGTCAAAAGGTGTCCACCGTCCACGAAATGCAGCAAGCCCATAGACAGCCATTACACCGCTCCAAATGAGGGACAGAGGTGTAAGTAAGTCAATTGCGTTGATTTTCTGTAGTCCTCCAGCAATAATCATCAATCCAAAGACCCAAAGTGTAACTCGTGGCCACCAGATTTCGACACTCGTGTGTGTAATGTACTCCTCCGGGTCGCGGCCTCTTTTTAGCTGGTCCCACTCTTCTTGAAATGGTTCCATGGGGAGATCTTCTTTAGCAATCTCGCTCAGCACACGGTATTTCCCGCTATTCAATTGTTTATACGAGATTATGTGGGCCATCCAGAGGATGGAAAGCGCAACGCCAACAATGCCGACTAACAGCAGCACTATGGAAGTGACAACGCCAAGTTTCACCCCGGCCCCGACACCCGCAAAGGTTCCAAGAACCAGCTTTTGGTAGAATCGATTGTTCTTCAGTCGTCGATTGCTCACGTCAAGTGTCGTCTGTCCATAAAATTTCCATTGTTCGAGAGCCGGGTTCTGATTATTATCTTCCCCGCCGTCTACTTGGCCCGAACGACGGTCCTCGTTATCTTCTGGCATGACAGTCAGGGTGCAAGATCTCGAATTTCACGTACGATTGGTGTTTTATTCCAGCCCGTGGTGGCGTCGGCTTTATTTGTGATATATGATGTCCGCTCTGCTCCCCAAGGTTTGACACTAAGAATAGGCTTGTCAAGCTCCTCTGCAATTCGAACCTCCTTGCCGATCCAGTCACTATACGTCGAGTACATCCCGGCAATCACAATAACGACTGAGGCTGGCTTGATCTGCTTGTTCTTTATATGCCGTTTGAGCGCTCGGTCTGACTTGCCCTCCACTTTCTCTTTCTTTGTCACCGAATAATTCCGATAGGAGAAGTGGTTTTTGTCGTCGAGCAACTCAATGAGTCCGTCATAATCGCTATTGTGCTTCCAGGAGTGGGAGATGAATAGATCATATCCACTACGCTCAGCACTGAATTCGATCTCGTTCACGTCAACGGTCATTACCCGAGTACATCAAGTGAATCAATTTCAACGTTTGGGATGCGATGTCTCTGAACTTTCTTCTCTATGTGTATCGGACGATAAAGCAGCAATCTGACGAAGTTGGCCTTCCCCCGGAGGAGAGTTTATGTGGTTGGATTATGATACAATATCTGTGACATCAGACGAAAACCACCCTGTCACTCGTGTTCCAACCGTGGAAGTACAGAGCCCAGCTGGTAGTCTTGACGTGGACTCCCTTTTTGAGGGAATCGAAAAGGCTGATTCGTTTGCTGGTCTGTCCGGAGACACTTCTGACGGATCTATCCCTATAGACAAAAATACAACCACGGTTCAGGCTGCGGAGGAGGAAAATCCAGACTTGGCTAGTCTCGGGAAAGACTTGCTTGCCGGGTATGCAAACTGGAAAGGAGGGCAAGCCGATTTCGATCCTCAGGATGACCCTCTTCACTACATCTGGTACGATGCTCCAGAACTCATTTTAGGTGCTATCCTAGCCGGCGGTGTGGCGTACAAGGGGGTACAGGGGTTAGGTAGCCTGGTTCCAGCTGAATCTTCAACAGAGGAGCCTAGTACAACCACTCAACCTCGTCTACCCCTGGAGAATCGACCGTACAGGGTCTTTGTCAGCCACTCGTGGAAGTACTCCGAACAGCGTGAACGTATTGAAGAATTCCTTGACTCTGAAGAGCGGCTTAATTGGCAGAACTTCAGCGTCCCGGAGGATGAACCCCTGGAATTCGAAGATGCAAACGACCTCCGACAACAACTTTATCGACAGGTTGGTCAAGCAAATGTGGTCGTGGTCGTTTCAGGCATGTACGTTTCGTACAGCGAGTGGATTGAAGAGGAAATTGAACTGGCCAAGCACTTTGAGAAACCCGTTATTGGTGTTCAACCACATGGGAACGAGCGTCTTCCTAAGTCAGTGAGGGAAGCTGCCGATGAAGTTGTAGGCTGGCGACAGCGATCTATCGTGAATGCGATTGCTCGGCATGGATGAACTCTGCTAGTGGAATAATCCTCCTCAAAACCAAGGGTAATCCGACGACCAGTACTTGATCATTGTGTATGTCGGTACCAAAGTCCGTGTTCAACTCGGACAGAGGAGTCACAACAGACCTTTTTATCTATGTAATGACTGTGATGAGTAATGAGTGAGCGCAAGGTCTTCGTTAGCCGGCCTAGTTCCAGGAATGAGGCACAGGAGAATTTCTTGGAACATCTGGATGACCGAATGGTACGACGTGATCTGCGACCCGTTTCGCTAGGGCAGACGGATTATCCGAACCGAACACCAATCCAAGGAGTTCGCCAACTGATGGAGCAATGTGAGGGTGCGATGATTGTGGGATTAGAGCAGATTCATTTGAGAGAGGGTATTGAGAAACCTGGGACCGAACAGGAAACCGAATTGAATGACCTCTCTCTTCCTACCCCGTGGAATCATATCGAGGCGGGAATGGCGTTTATGCTTGAACTTCCGATGTTAATCATACGAGAAGAAGGCGTTGGGAGAGGAGTATTTGACGTTGGTAGCAGCGAACGCTACATTCACCAAGCGACGATGACGGAGGAATGGATCGAATCTCCCGAGTTCACACAGCCATTCAATTCGTGGCATGAAGAGATTCTCCAACAATCATGACCGAGCTCCACTGAAATCGAACCCACCAGACGACACAGGTGCTTTTGTCAATACACCGCGAACAGCCGATATGGTAAAGTGCGTCATCACACTCTGGAAGGATACGGACGGAACACATATGACACATTCTTCCTGCTTCTCCTTTCTAATCCTGTATGATAAGTTACACTCGGGGATAGGGCGCTGAAACGTTGTCTTATGCTGGATTATCGTTTGGGAAACGCGCACTGTAACGGGGGGTGTCCGGAACTTTTTGGCGGGCATGAGGGTGAGCCAGATACTCCATCCTTTAGGCATCCATTGGGTGTCCCGTTTTTCTGATGTCGCGCCAGATGTCCGGACCGTGAGTCGCGGGCACGCCCTGGCAACCTCAGCGAGGTGGAGCTCCCGGTACAGACTGTTAGCGACGCGAGAAGCCGAGTGGTTGGATTCGAATCTCTCCCTGAAGTATTCGGTCAAAGCACAGGAACCGGTCGGTATTGACCAGGTCTCCCGTGGACATAGGGTAGAAACCCTGTACACCCAGGACAGGAATTTTACGGACCCCCTCGGGTTCCTCGCTGGCAGCAACGTCCAATACTGGCGACGCACGCTTTCTTGTCACCGAGAGACGTACGGTTCTACATGGACGACGACAGGCGCGAACCGACCGACGAGGACCTCCGACGACGACACGCCGCCAGTCTCGCCCAGCTCAAACGGATGTTCGACCGCGCAGAGGGTGAGTGTCACGCGGAGGGCGAGTGTCACGCTGACCCGATAGATGAGGAAGCCCTCGACGCCGAACTCGATGAACTGGAAGAGGAGCAGTAACACCCAGTAACGATACTATCGATCCTGTCAACGGCAGCGGACAGGAACAGTGCCACCCCAGTAACCTTGATCACCCACTGTTGCCTCTCACAGCGGTCAAGAAGTGTGATTGCTCACAGTGGCCGCGGAGTGTTACCGTACGGTGTTATCGCCGGAGCCAACACGATAAGTGACCACGAACACAGGGAACCACTGTCCACACGACTATACTACCCGGTAACGCAAAGCAGCAACCCTGTACCCCCAACCACTGCGGTCAGGATCTGTGTTCTCCCCAGTCACCCACCCACCTACTGCGATCACCCACAGTGACCAAGAAATGTTACCACCCACAGTGGCCGCCCAATGTTATCGCGCAAGGTTATCATCCCCAACGGTCACGATGAACGACCATAACGCCCACTAACTCAGAGTAGAAGCCCTATACCATAACTTCGATCACACACTGTTACCACACACAGTGAGCACTCATGGTGGCCGGGTAGTGTTATCGTGCGGTGGGGTCGAACGATGTTATCGCCCCGTGCCGAGACAAAGAGTGAGCACGGGTAGACTATCAAGGATCGCAATCAGGATCAGCGCCCTCCCTCTCCTCTCGTACTGTCACCGATTAGCGACGGGAGAGGGATTGTCAATACAGACAGCGGGACCGGATTGGAACCGGGGGACTCCTACGGGACAGCGGACGGCGAACGGTTGTATCGCAGAACGCTGTGCCGCGCGTTACTTTTATAGTTCGCGGTGGAGACGGTGGCGATACAAGCAAGACTGCGAGACGCCAGGGGTCCGCCAGACGCCCGCGAGAGCCCGCGCACACCGCGAACGCGCATCCCATGTGATTTCAGGCGCGCGCCGCCGTGACCGCCAAAGCGGGCACTTATAAGGCGCAGCGCTTAGGACGCTATCCCGTAGGGGTCCGCCGGTTCAAATCCGGTCCCGCGCACTGACTGAGTTTTTCGAGCGAAGCGAGAAAACGAAGAAGGGAGCAGGACCGGATTTGTAACCCCAGAAGACGAGCGGAGCGAGTCTTCTTCCGGTTCAAATCCGGTCCCGCGCATTGCTGCTGCGAGCAAACCCGCGAGCAGCAGCAATCGGACAGAGCGGCTTTGAACCCTGCAAGTCGCAGCGGCCGAGCGAAGCGAGGCCGACCGTCTGGGTCCGGTTCAAATCCGGTCCCGCACAAACACTTCGAGTGCTACCGTCGGATTCGGGTATCGGCGGTCCCCGAGCGGTCGGGATAGACAGTTACAGTGAAGGTATCGCTGATCCGAGTGCCGTCGTCGTCGGCGACGACGGTGACGGAGTATCTGCCGGGGTCGTCGAACGTGTTCGAGACGAGCCAGCCACTCGCGGTGGTGCCGTCGTCGAAGTCCCATCCGAAGTGGGTCCCGGTCGTGTTCTCGAGTGTCGCCTGGAACGTCACCCGTTCCCCGACTGTCGTCGTTGTCGGTGCCGACGTGGCGATACTCGACGGGCGGTCGAGTGCCGCTGCGGGGCCGACCAGTGCGGCGACGAGAAGGACGCTGCAAAGGACCGTAGCGCTGGACCGATTCATGGCTCTCGACCCCTTCGCAGTCCGTTCTGTCGGGGGTCCCCTGCCCCCGGGTAGTGTACTCGCCCCAGCCGCATGACTACTGGTCACACATGCATAGCCGATTGATATAACTGTACCGAACTGCAGTATTACTCTCGGTTCAGGGCTTGTGCGTGAACAACACGACGTTGTCGTCGTGAATCGCCGTACAGAGGTCCAGTTCCATGTCGAGGTTCAGCGACGTGTGTTCGTTCTTGCAGACGACCATGTCGTCGAAGGGCTGTTCGCAGGCCGGGCAGGCGACGGCCGTCGTGTTCTGGTACGACGAAATAGCTTCGTTGTCTTCCCGTGGCGTGAGCGACGAGACGAGTTCGTCGAAGTCCTCCATACTCGTGGAGGGGGGTGGGCCGGCAATAAATGGTGGGGCGCAGAGGGCGATCGTATTTCGTCGAGAGCATTGTGCCAGCGGGGGAAGGCCTGAAGCCGTGATTCGGCTGTTTCATGTCCGACGCGGCTGAAAGGGTTCGAAAACGACGAGATTCGACGATTGCGACAAACCATTTATGCCGGCAGTACATCGGGCAATTCAATGGCCGAAACGAGACGATTCCTCGCAGTCTTCCTGATCGGGCTGCTGGTGGGCGTTGCCGTCACGACGGCTGCTGGACTGGGGTTTCAGCGCGGGCTCGGCGTCTCGGTGCCGTCGACGTCGGTGACAAGCGGGTGCGGTGAGCCGACCGACGCGACCGGCTGGGCCGCCCAGGTCCCCAATCAGGGGTACGAGACGGTGCTGCTAAATCGCAGCATCGACGGTCCCATCGCCAACACGACCCTCTCTGGCGAGGGCGACTACCGGCTGTCGATCATGACCGAACGGACCGAACCGGGCTGCCACTATCAGGCGGCCGTGACGCTCCCGGAGGTGTTCGACTCGCTGACGGTCGTCCACGACGACCGGGAGGTCCTGACCGTTCGAAACACCGACGGCTCGGGGGCGCGGTTCTGGACGATCAACGACTCGGGGTGAGGGTCGTGTTCGGAGACGTACGGTCTCCGTCTCCCACCGATGCCACCACTCTGGTGCCCTCTCTGAGCGCTGCCGAGTGAGCGGGCACAGCGATTAGTGACCCCCGGCCGTTGAGCCGGTATGCACTTCCATCACGCCGGTATCGCCACCGACGACGCCGAGGGGCTGGCGACGCTGTACAGCGATCTGTTCGACGCACCGGTCGTCCACGAGGAGACCGTCGACAGCCTCGCCGTGACCTTTCTCGACCTCGACGGCGGCTACTTCGAGTTGTTGGAACCGCTGCCCGACGCCGACGGTGCAATCGCCCGCTATCTCGACAACCACGGTCCCGGCATCCACCACCTCGCGGTCGCGACCGACGACATCGAAGCGGCACTCGACACCGCCCGCGCGGCCGGTGTCGACCTGATCGACGAGGAACCGCGACCCGGTGCGTGGGGCCACGACGTGGCCTTCCTCCACCCACGCTCGACCGGCGGCGTGTTGCTGGAGTTCGTCGAACACTGACCCCGACGGGGTGCTCACTCCGACCGGAGATCTAGCTGGAACCCGGTCTTGGCCTCGCGGTCGAAGCCGCAGTCCTCGTAGAAGTCGAGTTTCCACTCCTGGTCGGTGCCAGTCAGCAACATGACCTTGTAGCAGTCGCGTGCCTCGGCCATCTTGACCGCTCGCTCGATACACTGGGTCCCGAATCCCTCGCCTCGGTAGTCCTCGTGGGTGACGACGTTCTCGATCACGGCGAAGGGCCGCCCAGCCCGCGTGAGGTTCCGCGTAACCGATAGCAGGCAGGTGGCGACGAGTCGGCCGCCGTGTTCGACGACGACGGTGGTCTGGGTGTCGTCGGTCAGCATTGCCGTCCACTGCTCGCGCAGTTCCTCCGGGCTGAGCGCCGGATCGTCGGGATTGAGTTGCCGGTACAGTTCCAGTAGCTCGTCGAGTTCGTCGGCGCGGATCGCTCTCGCTGTCGCCATCTGGCCGTCGATCGGTCCCTATCCCGCAAGACAGTTTCCACTTTCCGGCGAGCGACGAGAACAAAAAGGACTTACTGTCTGCCCGGGACCGTGCTGGTATGAAGGCTGTCGTCCTCGCAGGCGGGTACGCGACACGACTCTGGCCGGTGACGAAGCACCGACCGAAGATGATGCTCCCGGTCGGCGAGACTACCGTCATCGACCGTATCCTGGGGGAACTCGAAACCGACGACCGGATCTCGGAGGTGTTCGTCAGCACCAACGAACGGTTCGCAACGGATTTCGAGACGCATCTCTCCGAGTCGGGCTTCGAGAAGCCCAAGCTCACCGTCGAGGAGACGACGGAAGAAGACGAGAAGTTCGGCGTCGTCGGCGCGCTCGCGCAACTGGTCGACCGCGAGGGCATCGCCGACGAGGACCTGCTCGTCATCGCCGGCGACAACCTCATCAGCTTCGACGTGGCGGAGTTCATCGACTTCTTCGAGACGAAGGGGACGCCGACGATCGCAGCCTACGACGTGGGATCACGCGAGAAGGCCAAATCGTACGGGCTGGTCGAACTCGACGGCGACCAGGTCGTCGACTTCCAGGAGAAGCCCGAGGACCCCAACAGCACGCTCGTCTCGATCGCTTGCTACGCGTTCCCGGCGGACTCGGTCCGCTTCGAGGAGTACCTCTCGGGTGGCAACAACCCCGACGAGCCCGGTTGGTTCATCCAGTGGCTCGTCGAGACCGACGCCGTCTCGGCGTTTACCTTCGACGGCGCGTGGTACGACATCGGGACCCCCGAGAGCTACCTCGACGCCGTGGCGTGGGAACTCGATGGCGAGAACCGGGTCGCCGAATCGGCGACCGTCGAGAACACGACGATCGGTGAGAACGTCCACGTCCTGGAGGGAGCCGAGATCGTCAACTCCAGTCTGGACCGGGCGGTCGTCTTCCCCAACGCGACGATCCGCGACGGGGACGTGCGCGAGTCGATCATCGACCGCGAGACCCACATCGAGGACCTCGACCTGGCGGGCGCGCTGATCGGCGCGCACACCACGATCACGAACGGCAAGTAGTCACTCGCTTCTTCTGCCGTCGCAGTCTCGCGACCCCTGTCACTCCGCGTCGCCCAGCCACGCGTCCTCGACCCGGATCGACCCGCGAGACCCCTCCCACTCGGTCTCGAAGTCGAGTCGGATCGGTCGGTCCATGTGGGGGCCGTCAGTGACGAGCGTCTCGAACTCGCCGCCCTCCCCGAGGATGTGGACGCCGTACTCCTCGTTGAGCCGTTCCAGTTCGGCCAGTGCGTCCTCGTCGATGGTGCGCCCGAGCCACGACTCGTCGAGGCCGTAGGCGGCGACCTGGATGATCCTGATCTCGAAGCCCGCGTCGAGCATGGCGTCGGCCAGTTCGCGGGGGTCTTCCTGCCAGAGTGGGGCGTACAGCTCCGCGTCGAGGCGGTCACACATCGCCTGGATCCGACTCGTCTGGTACTCGCTCTCGACGGCACCCGCGGTGACACCGGCGATGCCACCGTCGAGGTCCTCAGCCAGTTCAGTCAGCGCGGCTTCGAGCGGTTCGAGTTCGTCGTCACCCTGCTGGCCCGAGTCGACGGCCGCCTCGGCCTCGAAGTCGTCCGGTTCCACGTCGACTAGTTCGATACCGATGCTCTCGGCGGCCAGCGTCGCCAGTTCGGTCGCCGGGATGTGGTACATATACGAGTCACCCGAGGGGTGGACAGTGACGAGTCGCTGCACGTCCAGTCCGTCCTCGATCGCTCGATACAGCGCCCACGAGGAGTCTTTGCCGCCGGAGAACAGGCTCACCCACGCGCCGGTCATACCCACCCTTGCCGAGGGGTGAATATATCGGTGTGGGTTCGCGCAGGAATGGTGTTCAGATAAGCGACCATGATCGTCGGTGTGCAGACACCGAAAGCCCTCGCACAGTTGCGGTCCCGCGACTCGCTGCGCGCGCTTCGCGTGCTTACTTCGCCGGGGTTCCCGCAAGGGCCGGCCGGTTCCACCGGCCGGCTATAACGTGACGGCGGAGCCGTCACGCAGCACTCGCCCTTTCATCCGCCAGGCTTTAGACTGTGACACAGCCGAGTCCTGGTGGATGAAAGGGCGAGGGTCGATCCGGGGTTCTGCGGCGGCACTATCCGAATACAGTGAGGATATCCGCCACAGAACCCCGGAGCGTGCCGAGGGCTTTCGGTGCCCTCTTCCCACCTCCGCTGACCCCGTATCTGAATACGACCCGCGCAAGAGCATCGACGCCTGCTCACTCGACGAGTTCGTCCTGGACGCTCGACTGGCTGAAGTACGCCGCGAAGCGGACGCCGATCAGGCTCACGAGGATGCCGGCGAGGATGAACACCGCGAGCCGTCGGCCTCGGGCGAGCGTGACCGCTTCGATCATCACCGGCCCGAAGTCGACTCGCTGGAGGGTGAACTGCGAGACCGCGCCCGCCCGTTCGAGGAAGTACACCGAGAATCCGCGGATGACCAGGCCGACCGCGATGGCACCGAACGGGAGGTTGACGTAGGCCGAGCGAATCGAGTCCTCCTGCATCAGTTCGTCGATCAGTCGGCCGGTCGAGGCCGCCAGCGCCGCCGCGGTGAACCACGGGACGCCGTCGAAGGCAAAGCGCATCGCGTGGATGAACGCGCTCTGGTCGCCGGTGGCGCTCACGCCCAGCGCGCCGACGAAGATGCCGACGAGCGACAGTCCACCGGCGACGACGTAGGTCACCAGCGACACCTGCCCGGAGTACAGCGCCGCCTGAATCTCGCCGGGCAGGCGCGAGAGGTACTCGTCGATGCCCAGCCCCTTGTAGATCAGGAAGGCCCCGACCGCGGCGGCGATGGCACCGACCGCGAACGCCGGGTTCTCGGTCACGAGCAACAACAGCGGGAACGCGATCAGCGCGATCCCAAGCGGTACGAGGACGGTCTTCCGTAGCTCCTCGTCGGCGAGGAACTGCTTGAGGAGGTAGTAGGTCGACTCGATGTCCCGGGCCTGCCGGACGACCACGCGGTCGACGGCGTCGACGCGGAGGCGACTCTCAATGATCGGCACCAGCCGTTCGTCCTCGGCGCTGTCGACCACGACAATAGCCGAGTCGGGGTCGTACTCCTCGACCAGTTCGTCGGCCTGTCGGGCGACGCTCCGGTCGGCGCTGACGCCGTCACCGCGGTCGCCCACCACGGTGACGATGGCGTCGTCACCGTCGGCTTCCAGGTCGTTGGCGACGCGCAGTCCTTCGAGCATCGTGTTGACGCGGCTGTCTTCGGGGTCGGTCAGGCCGACCTCGGTCACCAGCGACTCGACGGCGTCGTAGCCAGCGACCGGCAGCGATGTGTCTGCTGGAAACGCCCCGCCCCGGTCGATACAGACCACCAGCGTCGTCACGTGTATCGAGAAACGTCGGTGGAATAAAAATCCTCGCTACCCGGTGACGGTCGATCGCTACCGACGGAACGAAAGTCCGTCCAGGTCGCCGTCGACGGTGCTGGCGATCCCTGCCCCGAGCGCGAACGCGACGGACTGGGCACCGCCACGGAGGCGACCGGCCAGCCCACGAGACGGCTCGAACTCCTCGACGGTTACCGACTCGCCCAGTTCCGATTCGAGCGCATTCTCCACGTCCCGGCGGGTGCCGAGTTCGTCGACGAGCCCCATCTCGTGGGCCTCGCTGCCGAGGTAGATGCGGGCCTCGGTGTCGCGGATCTCGTCGGCGTCCATCTCGCGGCCCTCGGCGACGGTGTCGACGAACTGGTCGTAGTAGTTGTCGACGATGGTCTGGAGGTACTCGCGTTCGTCCTCCTCCATCTCCTTGAGCGGCGTGCCGGCGTCCTTGAACTCCCCGGCGGTGAACTGTTCGTAGGACAGCCCGAGCCGGTCTGCGAGGTCCTTCGCGTTGACCCGCGAGCCGATGACGCCGATCGAGCCGACGATGCTTCCCTCGCGGGCCCAGAGTTCGTCACAGCCCGCGGCGATGTCGTAGCCCCCGGAGGCGCACACGTCCGTGGCGTAACCGATGGTGGGGCCGTCGAAGCGCTCGGCGGCCAGCCGGATGTCCTCGCTGGGGACGATCTCGCCGCCGGGGGTGTTGAGCTTCACGACCAGCGCGTCGACGGCGTCGTCCTCGTCGGCGCGCTCGATCTGGTCGACGATGTCGTCGGCCCGCGCGCCCACGGATGGGCTGGTGATGCTCCCGCCGCCGTCGCGACTGATCGGTCCCTCGACGGCGACCTCGGCGACGTTGTAGCCCGGCAGGACCGAGCCGGCGATCGAGCCGCCGAGCCTGGCCGCGCCCACGACGGCTCCGATTACGAGCAGGACGCCCAGCAGATCGGTCAGCGTCGCCGGCAGCCAGTAGAAAACGGCGGCGGCGAGGCCGCCGACGACGAGCGCCGTCAGGCCGACGATGGCGAGCGTGCCGACGGTTCGGGTTCGCTCCGACATGGTCACTGGAACATACCGAGCGGTTTCGCGCTCGTCGACTCCTCGTCGGCCTGCTGCATCTGGGCGGCCAGATCGGCCTTGGCCTCACTAATCTCCTCGGCGTGTTCGACCAGCGCGTCGGTGTCGATGTCGATGTCGGCCAGCGCCGCGACGCCATCCCGCAGGACTACCCGCGCGGCCCCGGGATCGGGGAACTGCTTGTCGGCACCGACGACGAGGCCGACGCTGTTGATTCCCTGCTTGCCGGCGGCGTACAGCAGCGCCCCCGTCGGACCGGTGACAGCGCCGTCCATCGTCGGCGCGTCGATGGCTGCGTCGTCAAGCAGTCCGCCGCCGTCGCCGGTCGAGACGCCGTACAGCGAAGGCTCCCCATCGCGTTTGGTCGGCATCCCGCTGAGATAGATCGGCGTCACGTCGTTGTCCGCCAACCACCCGGTCAGGCAGGTGGCGAACTCGTCGGCCGCACTGGCCGACACCGGGGCGTCGCTCTGGAGGACGAGCAGGTTCCGCTCCTCGTCGGCGTACAGGCGCACCGGCGGCTTGACTTGCTGGTCTCCCTCCTGATAGACGGCGATCTCGGGCAGGCCGTCACAGTGGATCGAGGCGTATTCGGTCATCTCGAAGGTGTCGACGAGGTGGTCGGCGGCGATCTTGCCGACCAGCCCGACCCCCGGCAACCCCTCGACGAGCATCGGCGATTCCAGCGCGAGCTCCTCGCGGTGGACGACTACGTGTGCCATACCCTCACTACGCGTGTCCGGCGGCTTAACGGTCGGGGAATCGTGGGGCGGGAGATCACGTTCGCCAACACGCAGCACGTGGACTCCGAAACCCACAAGCGCCGCGGTAGAATACGGTCACCCAATGGACGTACTGGAGCGTTACGAGCCGCTCGTCGACGATTTCGAGGCCTTCTGCGCGGCCTGCGAGCGCCCGCTCCCGGCCGTCGTCAGGGTCAACACCCTCAAGACGACCGTCGAGCGGGCGATCGACGCCCTCGAAGCCGAGGGGATCACTGTCGAACGAACCGACTGGCATCCGGGGCTGCTCCGACTTCCGGACGACCAGCCCGGAGCCAACTGGCCGTACTTCCACGGCTGGATCTACGGGCAGGAGGAGGTGTCGGCGCTGCCGGCGCGGGTCCTCGACCCACAGCCGAACGAACGAGTCTGGGACGCCTGTGCCGCGCCGGGGAGCAAGACCTCGCAGATCGCCGCCCTACAGAACGACGACGGCGTCGTCGTGGCGACGGACTCGAATCTCGGTCGGCTGTCGGCGCTGCGGACCAACACCGAGCAACTGGGGATCACGAGCGTCGCCGTCACGAACGAGGACGCCAGAAATCACTCGCTGAAACCGTTCGACGGCGAAGAGTACGACCGCGCGCTGGTCGACGCCCCCTGCTCCTGTGAGGGCACTGTTCGCAAGAACCCCGACACGCTCGACGAGTGGTCGCTGGACCACGTCGAGGGCATCGCCGGGGTCCAGAAGGGCGTCCTCCGGCGGGCGGTGCAGGCCACGAAAGCGGGCGGCACGGTCGTCTACTCGACGTGTACCTTCGCGCCCGAGGAGAACGAGGCGGTCCTCGACTACGTGCTCGACGAGGAAGAGTGCCGACTCATCGACTTCGAGATCCCGCTCGACTCGACGGCCGGCGTCACGGAGTGGGAAGACGAGGAGTTCGATCCCAGCGTCGAGAAAGCCAGACGTATCTACCCCCACCACAACGACACGGGCGGGTTCGTCTGTGCGAAACTGGAGGTGACGGCCTGATGGTCGCCCTCGACGGTGAGCAGGAGGCGACAGCATGACTCACGGCAACGTCACCTTCGACAGAGTTCCGGCGGACGACGAGGCCCGCGAGGACCCCGACGCGGCGACCCGCGAGGAGATTCTCGACTACTGGACCGAGCGATTCGGTATCCCTCGGGCGATTTTCGAACCCTACACCTTCTGGGAGCGGGGCAAAGGGAAGCTCTGGCTGTTCCGCGGCGACGCGCCCGACACCGTCCCGATCCAGGGCCTCGGGATGACGTTCCTGCGGACCCGACAGGAGTTCTGGAAGCCCACGACCGACGCCGTCCAGCGCTTCGGTCACCACGCCACGGAGAACGTCGTCCACCTCGACGACGAGCAGGCGGCGGCCTTCGTCGACGGCGAGACGCTGGAAATCGAGTGGGAGGGCGACTGGGGGTTCCTGATCGTCACCCACGACATCGCCGGTCAGGTGGAGCCACTGGGCGTAGGGCTCTACACCTACGGCGAACTCAAGTCCCAGATCGCGAAGGGCCGTCAACGGGACCTGTAAGGTCGCCGCCCTCACCGTCCTCGATACCCCCACGTCCTCGCCGCCCGCAGCAGTTTCACTCACCCGTCGCGTTGACCGTCTCGATGCCGCCTTTCGACAGTCTGACGTGCTGGTTCGCCCCGACGTTCTCGAAGGTCCGCTCGGTGCCGTCGGGCCACGTAACGTGGATTTCAGCCGACTCGGCTGTTCCGAGACCGACGTGGTTGACACGGCTCTCCTGTGAGAGGAAATCGGAGCGGATCGTCTGCTGGACGACCGTCTCGCCGTCACCGGCCGTTCCCCCGCCGTCGGCCCTCACCGTCACCGTCGCGCCCAGCGCGGTCCCACCGTTGGCCTCGACCGCGCGGAACTGGAGGCTGTTGGCGTCGGCACCGACGTTCTCGTAGACCGTGATCGTCCCGTCGTAGGGCGCGACGATGGCGTCGCGGTCGCCGTCGCGGTCGTAGTCCAGCGTCGCCAGCCCTCGGCCGTCGGTCTCGTTGAAGCCGAGTTCGGAAGCGTCGCGGTTGGTGAAGTTCTCGCCCGTGCGCTCGAACACCATCGGGTAGGTGAAGTGCGGGTCGTCCTTGTCGACCCGGACGACGTACTGGGTGGTGTGGAGGATGTCGGCGTCGCCGTCGTTGTCGAAGTCGGTGTGGGAACTGGCCCATCCCCACCCGCCGACCCGCACGTCGTACTCGGGCGCGGCGTCGCTCAGATTTCCAGTGCCATCGTTGAGCATGAGCGTGTTGCCCTCGGTTCGTCCCGACTGGATGACGAACGAGAACAGGCGCTTGATCCGCTCGTAGCGCTCCGCGCTCATCCCGTCGCGGATCGGCAACTCGATGTTGGTCGTGAATACGTCCTGGTGGCCGTCGCCGTTCACGTCGCCGATCTCGGAGGACATGCCGTTTCTGGCGGTCGCACCGGGTAGGAGGCGCTGGCGGAAGGTGCCGTCGCCCCGATTGAGGTACACCGTGTCGTTGTTGTAGTCGTTCGCGATGTGGATGTCCGGGTGACCGTCGCCGTTCAGATCGACGAAACTCGCCGCGAGGCTCCAGCGCGTCCCCTCGATGCCGGCGTCGGTGACGCGCTCGAACTGGCCGCCGGTGTTCTCGTAGAGGACGTTCTCGTTCCCGTTGTCGTCGGGGACGTGCCCGTGCAGGCTGAAGTAGCCCTTCGGCTTGCCGTTCGCCCAGTTCCCGGACTGGTAGACAAAGATGTCCGTGTCGCCGTCGCCGTTGTAGTCGGCCGCGGTCGCCCCGAGCGGGTAGGTGAGGTTACCCAGTCCCACGTCCGCCCGCTCGTAGCGGCCCTCGTCGTTGTGGAGCATCACCGGCGCGTCGTTCGGCCGGAGCAGGAGGAGGTCCTGCCAGCCGTCGTCGTCGTAGTCGACGAACAGCGCGCTCTTGAACGGCTCGGATAGCTCCGGCAGGGCGTCCGAGCGGGTGAACTCGCCGCCGGTGTTCTCGTACAGCGCCGGGCGGTCCCCGCCGAGGGAGAGCACGTCCTGCCAGTCGTCGTTGTTCACGTCGGCGACGAAGACGCCGTCGTCGCCGTTGCCGGCCCCGCCGCCCGTCGTCTGGTATGCGATCCCGGACTCGGCGGTCGCGTTCTCGAACTGCATGGCCGTGTCGGGGACGCTCTCGGCCGAGCCCGAACAGCCGGCCAGTGCCACCAGCGCAACGAGAGCCGCCAGCGCGATGACCTGTCGCCCGTTCATCGTGGAACCGGGAGCGAGCGGCGGTCCCGGGGCGGGACGAGGAACGTCCCCCGGGCCTTCGTTTCGAGGTAGTGGACGATACCGTGTTTCTCCTCGGGCACGTCGTGGTCGTACTCCTCGACGCTCATCGCGCGGCGCACGTCGAGGAACGCGTCGGTGTCGCGCTGGATCGACGAGAAGTTGAAGACGCTCCCTTCGACCTCGTCGGTCGCGACACCCTCGGACCGCCGGAGGATCCGCGGGACGAAATCCTCGTCTCTGGCGCTTGCGACCTTCTGGGCGTGGCCGACGATGCCGTGTTCCTCTGCCAGTTCGTCCATGTTCTCGACGTTCTCGGCCGTGACGAGACTGTGGTTGCCGAGGCGTTCGCCCGTCTCGCCGACCTCCTCGTCGCTGTGGGCCGGGCAGTACATCTCCTTGCGCCGGTCCTCGTGGGGCTGGTCGTACCAGTCGTCCAGCCGCGTTTCGAGCCGCGAGGTCACGAGCGTCGTCCCGCCGGCGAAGGGACCCTCGGTTCGGGTCACCGAGTCCTCGGTCGGCAGGCTGTTGTCGAACCCGGCCCGGAACCCCATCGACAGCGCAGAGTCCTCGGGAATGTCCTCGTTGTCGAGTTCGTCCGCCGGCACGCCTTTACCGAGCACCCCCGACCGTCGCGCCGAGACCGAGAAGACCTCTCCGAGTCGCGAGCCCACCTCGACGCCGTTGACGGTCTCGCGTTCGCCGAACATCGCCTCCTCGACCGACAGCAGGATCGACCCGTAGTCGCTGTCGAGCAGGAGCAGCGCGTCGAAGCCGTCGGCCTTCGACGGGTCCTCGCCGAGTGCTTCGAGGATCGTCTCGGCGGACTGAAGCCCATCGGCCTCGATGCCGACCGAATCGAGGTAGCTGGGGCCGTACGCCAGCATGAACAGGAGGCCGTTGTTCACCTCGCCGCTCTTGTCCAGCCCGCTCCCCCACTGAAAAGCGTGTTCGAGCGTCTGGAGACCTTCTTCGACCGTCGCCCGCTCGTCGTCGGTCGGCGGCACCGACCCGTCGTAGGACAGCCCGAGCAGCAGCTGGTGCTGTCCCTGGATCGTCGTCCCGTGGGCCCCGTGGACGAGGTACTCGTCCCACGCGTGCTGGCGGTCCGGCAGCGCGGCGGGGTCCTCGACACCGCGGGGATACGTCGCCCCGTCGGCGGTCCCCGTCGACGTGTCGCCTTCCGACACCGCCGATTGCTCGACCTCCTGGCACGCACCCAGTGCACTCGTCCCCCCGATAGCGACCGCGGACGCGACGAAATCGCGCCGCGAGAGCCCGCGCGTACTGTCGAAATCCATCGGTTGTTCACAGTCTCTATCGCCGATAACTCTTTTGGACACCCTTCTTTTTGTGGGCCTCGTCGTGGACATTACTCGACGGCTTTGACTGTCCCGCCGCTCAGCCCCTCCCACTCGATCCGGTAGCCAAGCGCCGACAGCGTCGCGCTGGCGTCGTCGATGCCGTACTCGTCGAGCAGTTCCTCGACCGTCGACAGTGACTGGCCGATCTCGATGCGATCTTCGACCGCTGAAAGCACCGACGGGCGCACCAGTGTCCGCCCGACGCGGTCGTGGTCGGGGAAGGTGCGGTCCTCGATCACGTCCTCGCTGACGGCGTACTCCGCGGCCAGCGTCGCCAGGTCGATCACGTCGGCGTCGGGCACGATCTCGTCGGGGAGTGCGTCGGCGCTATCGGCTTCGAGGTCGGCCTCGTAGCGCCGGAGGGCGTCGCGTACGTCCTTGACCCGGACCGTTCCCGAGTAGGGGATCGCGCGGTGGTCCCGGGCCTCGATTTCCTCGCCGACGCCGAGGCTCTCGTCGACGGCGACGACCATTTCGACGGCGTCGAGGTCCCCCAGTCGGGAGAGCTTCTTCGCGACGTACTCGGGGGTCCAAAAGCCCATGATCTCGAAGAACACGCGGAAGTCGGCGTAGCGGTAGTCGAAGGCGAAGTCGGGGATGACGACGTGTGTGCCGGCGGCCAGCGGTTCGGGTTCGCGGGTCAGGTCCCAGTCCAGATCCAGCGCCTCGAAGCGGGCGGCGAAGTCGGCCTCGACGCCGCTGTCGTAGGTGACCTCGGTCACCGGTTCGACGCCGGGCACGGACACGTCGGCCTCGGAGAGGTGGAGCGTGCGCTCGGTGCCGCGGTCGTCGATGGTGGCTTCGAGCGACCACTCGTCGGCGGTCTTGGCGACGGTACGCAGGAGGCGAGCGAAACGGGTGCCGTAGCGCCGGGTCCGGCGAAAGAGTCGGTCGGGGCCGGTGACGACGACCACCCGTCCGTCGTCGGTGGCCTCGATCTCGTACATGAGCCGCAGTCGTTTGACCGCCGAGACGAGCGTCGTGGGATCGCTGGACTGCAGTCGGACCTCGGTCGCGTCGAACAGCGCCGTCTGGGCCAGCGAGAGGTTGTACTGTGCGATCAGTTCGGCGGGGTCCCAGCGCAGCGCCGCGTCCGTCAGGATCTGTCGGGACTCGCGGTCCGCGTACAGCGACCGCTCGATGTTGTCAGGGTCGACGGCCAGACCGTCGGCAGCCCGCTCGATGGCGGTGGCTCGCTCGGCCTCGGTGACGACGCCGACCGCCTCGGCGGCGCTGAAGGTGGCGCGGCGCGCACGCTCCGGGGGGAGCGGTGACTGGGTTTCGAAGGTCGCCCCGCGTTCGACGAGTTTGGCCAGTCCCCGGACGAGTTTGAAGTCCTCGGCGTCCCGTTCCAGGTCGGTCAGGGCCGACTGGAGCGTGGCCCTGGGTTCGCCGACGTGGCCCTGATAGACGCCGACGACGCGGGCCGCGAGCGACCGCTCGGCCTCGCCGACGAACTGCGGGTGGTAGCCGCCCCCAGCCCGCGAGACGCGCAACAGGTCCTTCGTGAGCACGTCGATGAGTGCGGAGGGGATCGACTAAAGGGCAGCGTCACCGCTGGCGGTGCGCACTGTTGGGCCTGTCGAGACCGTGTGGTGGCGCGGTCCAATCGGCGAGCGTCGTGTTCGAGATGGAAACCTTCTTTCCGCCTGACGGTCCAGTGGCGGTATGGATCGCCGAAGTCTGTTGGTCGGTGCCGGGGCCGTCCTCGGGTCGTTGGCCGGCTGTTCCGGGTCCGACTCCGAGACGCCGGGCGACGAACGCCCCGGGCAGAACACCCCCGAACCGACGCCCGAACCGACGCCCGTCCCCATGGAGTTCCCGACCTACACCTTCGAGGAAGCGGACGACGGCACGACCGCCGTCGTGCTTTCGCTGTCGAACCCCGATCCCGAGCCCCGAGAGACGACCATGACCGTTCTCGTCAAGAACAAGGACGACGAGGTCGTGACCGGCGAGACCGAGATTTCGGTCCCGGCCGGTGGCGAGGAGACCTATCGCGTGCCCGTCGATGTCCCGTGGTCGTGGTTCCAGGACCACCGTAACCTCCAGGGTGTGCGCTTCGCCGACGTGGAGTGAGGCGGCTCACCGCCGTCGCCGTGCGATTCGTCCCACGGCTCACCGCCGTCGCTGTGCGACCCGTTCTTCGGCAGTCTCCTCGGTGACGAGTTCGTACAGCAGCGCTCGCGAACCGTCCGCCGTCGGCCGCAAGATCCGGCCCAGTCGCTGCGTGAACTCCCGTTCGGAGCCGCTGCCAGAGAGGACGACCGCGACGTTGGCATCGGGCACGTCGACCCCCTCGTCGAGGACGTTGGCGGTGACGACCCGGCTGTACTCGCCCGCGCGGAACCGTTCGAGGATCTCTCGGCGCTCGCTCGCGCCCGTCTCGTGGGTGATCGCCGGGATCAGGAACCGCTCGGAGAGGCGATAGACCAGATCGGTGTGGGCGGTGAAGACGATCACCCGATCCTCGCGGTGGCGGTCGAGAATGTCGGCCAGCCGTTCGACTTTCCGGTCGGCGTTCATCATCACTTCGCGCGCCCGCTGCTTGGCCAGCAACGCCTCGCGGGCCTCAGGGTCGGTGCCCGAGCGCTTGACCAGTTCCTGATAGTCGCTGCCCGACCGTATCGTGATCGAGGACCGCTTGAGGTAGTCGGTGAATATCGTCTGGTGGCGGTCGTACACCTCGCGCTCCTCGGGCGTCAGTGCGACCTCGATCCGCTTGATGTCGTAGTCCGCGAGGTGCTCGCCCGCGAGTTCGTCCACGTCGACCGTGAAGACGCGCTCGCCCAGCAGGTCCGCGACGGCCTCGTGGGCGCCGTCGGGACGCTCGAAGGTCGCCGTCAGCCCCATCCGGGCCGGCGCGGCCAGCAGTCGAGCGATGTCGCGGTACCCCTCGCCGCCGAGGTGGTGGACCTCGTCGAAGACGACGAGACCGAACCGGTCGCCGAGTTCGTCGGCCCGGAGATACGCCGAGTCGTAGGTCGCGACGGTCACGTCTTCGACGCGTTGCTCCCCGCCACCGAGGCGACCGATCTCGCGGTCGAACTCCCGCTCCAGTTCCCGTTGCCACTGTTCGAGGAGGTCGATGGTCGGGACGACGACCAGGGTCGGCGTCCCCAGCGCTTCCATCGCCGCGATGCCGATGACCGTCTTGCCGCTGCCGGTCGGGAGTTCCAGCACGCCCCGGTCGCCGGCGTCGCGCCACGCATCGAGAGCTGCCTGCTGGTACTCACGGAGCTCGTAGGTCGATTCGATCGAGAGCCCGGACTGGTCGAGCACGTCGTCTGCGTAGTCGACGCCACGCTCGTCGAGTGCCGCACGGATCGCCGCGTAGCGATACGCCGGTGCGCGCGAAGTCTGGCTGCGTGCGTCAGTCTCGACACCGGCCAGGTCCGCTGGGGCCTCCCCGCTCAGCCGGATCGTCCCCTCCTCGAACGACAGTCGCACCATCGACTCGCGGTTCGGCGCTCCCCGGCAAAACACTGACGACGAACTTCTGAATTCTTTTATTCGTTCGCCCCCGTTCTTCCAGTATGACCGAGCAGGACGCAGCCGACGACGGTGCACCGTCCGCCGACGTGGATGGCACGACGGCGGCCGACGAGCACGGTGACGGCGATGCCGTCGACCTCGACGATGCGGTCGACGACGAACTGATCAACCGCGTCGAAACGTCCGATCCAGAGACAATCGCCACCGAACTCGCGTCGCTGCGAACGCGCGCCGAGGGCCTCGAAGGCCAACTCGACGCGAAAGACGAACGGATCGAGGAACTGGAGTCGAAGCTCAAGCGCAAGCAGGCGGACTTCCAGAACTACAAGAAGCGAATGGAGAAGCGCCGCGAGGAAGAACAGCAACGGGCGACCGAGGACCTCGTCTCGAAGCTACTCGACGTTCGCGACAACCTCCAGCGTGCCCTCGAACAGGACGAAGACGTGGACATCCGCGACGGCGTCGAATCGACCGCTCGACAGCTCGACGACGTGCTCTACGCCGAGAACGTCGACGTGATCGAACCGGAACCGGGCGAAGCGGTCGATCCCCAGTACCACCAGGTGCTGGCCACCGTCGACTCCGACCAGCCCGAGGGCACGATCGACGACGTGCATCGGCCGGGATACGTCATGGCAGAAAAGGTGCTGCAAGAAGCGCAGGTCACCGTCAGCGACGGTAACTGACCCATTCCGAACGGGCCGCAGATCGGCTCTGAACGGTGGTATTGCGGTTGGACTTATAATCACCGGTCTCGGACACTCAGACTGCTGAAAAACCCATCCTTGCGGCCCCAGCACCGCGTTCGGTCCGATCGGATCTAGCAACTTTTAACCGCGACAATCGGGTATAGGCTGGTAAGATGGCGAGCAACAAGATTCTCGGAATCGACCTCGGCACCACGAACAGCGCGTTCGCGGTCATGGAGGGGGGCGACCCCGAGATCATCGTGAACAGCGAAGGGGAGCGAACGACACCGTCGGTCGTCGCGTTCGACGACAGCGAGCGCCTCGTCGGCAAGCCGGCCAAGAACCAGGCCGTCAAGAACCCCGACGAGACGATCCAGTCGATCAAGCGCCACATGGGCGAGGACGACTACTCGGTCGAACTCGACGGCGAGGAGTACACGCCAGAGCAGGTCTCGGCGATGATCCTCCAGAAGATCAAGCGCGACGCCGAGGAGTACCTGGGTGACGACGTGGAGAAGGCCGTCATCACGGTGCCGGCCTACTTCAACGACCGCCAGCGCCAGGCCACGAAAGACGCCGGCGAGATCGCCGGCTTCGAGGTCGAGCGCATCGTCAACGAGCCGACCGCCGCGGCGATGGCCTACGGCCTCGACGACGACTCCGACCAGACCGTCCTCGTGTACGACCTCGGTGGCGGGACGTTCGACGTGTCCATCCTCGATCTGGGCGGGGGCGTCTACGAGGTCGTCGCCACGAACGGTGACAACGACCTCGGTGGCGACGACTGGGACCACGCCATCATCGACTATCTGGCCGACGAGTTCGAGGCCGACCACGGTATCGACCTCCGTGACGACCGCCAGGCGCTCCAGCGCCTCACCGAGGCCGCCGAGGAAGCCAAGATCGAACTCTCCTCGCGCAAGGAGACCCGCATCAGCCTCCCGTTCATCACGACGACGGACGACGGCCCCCTCGACCTCGAGGAGAAGATCACGCGTGCCAAGTTCGAGTCCCTCACCGAGGATCTCATCGAACGGACCGTCGGCCCGACGGAGCAGGCCCTCTCGGACGCGGGCTACGACAAGGGCGACATCGACGAAGTCATCCTCGTCGGCGGTTCGACACGGATGCCCCAGGTTCAGGACCAGGTCGAGGAGATGACCGGGCAGGAACCGAAGAAGAACGTCAACCCCGACGAGGCCGTCGCGCTGGGCGCGGCCATTCAGGGCGGCGTCCTCAGCGGCGACGTGGACGACATCGTCCTGCTCGACGTGACGCCCCTCTCGCTCGGTGTCGAGGTCAAGGGCGGCCTGTTCGAGCGCCTCATCGAGAAGAACACGACCATCCCGACCGAGGAGTCCAAGATCTTCACCACCGCCGCGGACAACCAGACCCAGGTCCAGATCCGCGTCTTCCAGGGCGAGCGTGAGATCGCACAGGAGAACGAACTGCTGGGCGAGTTCGCGCTGACCGGGATCCCGCCGGCCCCCGCCGGCACGCCCCAGATCGAGGTCTCGTTTAACATCGACGAGAACGGCATCGTCAACGTCTCGGCCGAGGACAAAGGCTCGGGCAACAAGGAAGACATCACCATCGAGGGCGGCGCTGGTCTCTCGGACGAGCAGATCGAGGAGATGCAACAAGAGGCCGAGGAACACGCCGAGGAAGACGAGGAACGCCGCAAGACGATCGAGGCCCGCAACGAGGCCGAGTCCGCGGTCCAGCGCGCCGAGACGCTGATCGACGAGAACGAGGAAGAGGTCGACGACGACCTCATCGAGGACATCGAGGCCGAGATCGAGACCGTCGAGGAAGTGCTGGCCGACGAGGATGCCGACCGCGAGGACTACGAGGAGGCCACCGAGAGCCTGACCGAGGAACTCCAAGAGATCGGCAAGCAGATGTACCAGGAGCAGGCCGCCGAAGGCGCTGCCGGTGCTGGCGGCGCAGCGGGCGCTGGCGGCATGGGTGGCATGGGCGGCGCTGGCCCCGGCGGCGCAGCGGACGCTGGCGGCGCGGCCGGCCAGGGCGAGGAGTACGTCGACGCCGACTTCGAAGACGTCGACGAGAGTGACGAAGACGAGTGAAACGAGTCTGAGGAACTCTCGTCGGCTCGGAAGACGAGCGAAGCGAGTTTTCTGAAGTAGACAACGAGAACCGAAAAGACCACTTCTGCGAGTGGACGGTATTCTGCTCGGTGACGATTCTACCGCAGTCGATCACCCGTCGAGCGCTTCGAACACGCGCTCCACGAGGCGGGGCTCGTAGGTCCAGACGCCTTCGTAGGTGTCGTCGTGTTGTTTCGCGACGAGTGCGCACTGCTGGGACGGATCGTCGCCGCCGTCGAAGGCCATCGTCCAGTAGCGGCCGATCTCCGGGGTCGGTTCGACGTGGACCGTGATACCGCCGAGGTCGTCGGTGAGGAGGTCATCGACGACGTAGACGTGGATGTCGAGATCAGTGTCGTCGGCGAGTCGTCGATAGAGCGTCCGCTGGGCCTCGAAAGCACTTCCAGACTGGAAGCCAACCGAGAGGCGGCCCTGGCCTACGCGGTAGGCGCGGTCTTCGATCTCGCGGCTTGCACCGAGTAGCTGTCGGCGGTCGAGCGAGGCGAAGACGGTGTCGTCGAGCAGCGTGTAGAGGGCGTGGTACTCGTCACCGGCCTCGTCGATCCGCCAGGGTGGGGTGGTCGACGGCGAGAGAAACGACTGGAGGTCGGCTTCGCTTATCGCGCCGAGGAACGTCTCGTTGTCCCTGAGTACGACGAACGGTTCGGGGCCGTCGGGCGGTAATCGGTGTGATTCGACAGTCACATTCCGGCCGGCGAACTGCGTCGCGAGATCGGTGTCGGTCGCTCCGTAGCTATGGATCGTCTTCCGGCGGTTGGTCGCGGCCGTCAGGATCGACGCGAGTGTCATCGGTCGGGACTCACTGGCGGTTCTCGACGGCTCGTTCGTATTGGTTGGCGTACCGAACGATATCGCGGACCGACTGGGGCACGTCTGCCAGTCGAACCGTGCCGGTCGCGCTGTCGTACTCGACGAGTCGTGCGCTGGCGAGCAGCGGGAGGTGGACGTGGCGCAGTTCGACCTCGATCTGCGTTCGCTCGTCCGGTCCGACGACTCCCTCAGTCGTCGACCGCCAGCCCGCGAGTACGTCTGCGAGCCCGTCAGTGGTCGTCTCCGACTCCGCTAGCAGATAGGTCAGACACCGACGACGGACCGACACAGAGAGGGCTCGAAACAGTGCATCCGGGTCTGGTACCGCGGCTGCGTCGTCGTCGATCTCGACGATATCGTCTGCCCGCTCTCGAGGCGTGTTCTCACGTGTCACGATCCTCACCTACTGTGTCGTTTCGACGAGAACCGCTATCTAGCTGTTGGTCGGTAATCTGACCATTGGGAGACGAATATGTTCGGCTGGTACGGTCGGTGTACGTATTACCTAACAATCAATATCCGATGAGTCGCTGATAGCGTTCCCGAAATCGGACTTTCGACGCGGTCCTGGCCGCTGTCACGTATCCTCAACGCTCTGTCTCGACTCGAACCACAACACCCATTGTTCCCAGTTCGTAACTGGCAGCTATGACGGAACTACCGCCGCTCGATATCGGAACGTGGGAGAACACGGACCCGCAAGCGTGTGCCACCGCCGTCCAGACAGCCCTGGACATGGGGTACACGCACGTCGACACGGCCGACATCTACGGCAACGAGGACCACGTCGGCGATGGGATCGCACGCGCCGACGTGGACCGCGACGACTTCGTCCTCGCGACGAAGGCGCACACGCAGGCGACGGGGCTGACCTACGACGACGTGATCGCGACCGCCGAGCAGAGCCTCGACCGCCTCGGTGTCGACTATCTCGACCTGTTCTACGTCCACTGGCCGACGGGCGACTACGAGGCCGAGGAGACGCTGTCGGCCTACGATGATCTGGTCGACGAGGGGACGATCCGCGAGGTCGGGGTCTCGAACTTCACACCCGAACTGGTCGAGGAGGCCATCGAGGTGCTGGACGCGCCGCTCTTTGCGAACCAGGTCGAGATGCACCCGCTGCTCCAGCAGGAAGAGCTGGTCGCTCACGCGCGAGAACACGACTACTACCTCGTCGCGTACTCGCCGCTGGCCCGCGGCGACGTGTTCGAGGTGCCGGAAGTGAGCGAGATCGCCGACAAGCACGGCGTCAGCGAGGCGCAGGTCAGCCTTTCGTGGCTGACCCAGAAGGACAACGTCGTCGCCATCCCGAAAGCGACCAGCGAGGCCCACATCGCGGACAACTGGGACAGTCTCGATCTGGAACTCGACGACGACGATATCGCAAAGATCGACGGCATCGAGCGCGAGGACCGCCACCTCGACTTCGACGTGGCTCCCTGGAACTAGTCGCCGACGGGGTTCTCCTTTTTACTCCCCGTGAATCGACTCACCGCGGAACAGGCGCTGGGCGATGGTGAACGTCTGTTCGCGTTCACGGCGGGTCGGGAAGTGGGCGGCCATGTACCGCGCCGTCGCGATCAGAGGGAGACGACGCTCCGCCTCGTCCTCGGCGTGTTCGACGAGTCGGAGCGCCGCCTCGTAGCTCTGCAGCGTGTGGAAGCCGGCGTCCTCGCGCAGGAGTCCCTCGCCAAGTGTCCGCTCTAGCACCCGGTGGTCGCCACCGGCCGCGAAGTGTTCGGCGACGAGTCTCCCCGCCTCGTTGACGCTGCCCTGCCGGTCGAACGTGTCCAGGAGCGCCTCGCGGATCGCCGCCGGGTCGCGGTCGCTGCCGTCCGGTTCGGGGATCGGTGCCGCCGGCTGATTGAGGAACCGATCCAGATACACCGACATCGCGCCGTCGATGGCGGGTCGATAGGCTTCGACGGCGTCGGTCCGGCGGGCCAGTTCGTGGCCAGCGTTGGCGTAGCTGAGGGTGTGGTGGACCGTGTTCCAGTCCGAGAACTCGTTGCTGGTCGCGAACTGAGCGACGCGGCGGGCGGCGGCGAGGCTCACGGCGCGCGTCAACTGTTCGGCCGTCGCGCCCGTCCTGATGGCTGTCTCCACTTCCTCGATTATAGCGTGGGGGTCGTCGTCCAGCAACCGCTCGACGAAATCCTCCGGGCGCTCCCACTCCCGGTCGCGGCCTTCGGCTGCGAGGTCCGGTAGCCGTTCGTACGTGTCGAAACACAGGTCGGCAACGTCGATGGGCTGGGTCCACGTCGACGTTTCCTCGGCCCGGGCCCCGTCGGTGATCTGCGGGACCACGCTCGCCAGCACGTCCTCGGCCTCGTCCCAGCCCACGTGGTCCAGCGTCTCGACGGCCTTGTTGACGAAGTCAAGCGTGTGGCTGGCGTTCATGTAGAGGTGGTCGGTCGCCGCCGCCAGCAGAATCTCGGTCACGTCTTCCGGTGGGAGGACAGCGGCGGCGGTCCGCAGACAGCGCTCGGCCCCGTCCTCGTCCCGGACCTCGCAGGTCTCGCGGAACCACGACTTCAGGCGCTCCTTCGAAAGGTCGCCGTTGGCCAGTTCGTACTGCGGATGGCGAGGTGGCTCGCCGGCGCAGTCGTTCGCCACCTGTCCGATGCCGACGTACAGCGCCCGGAGTCGCTCGTCGTGGTCGACGCGGTCGTAGACGTTGGCCATCGCGCCCAGCGTCGTCAGCCCGCTGCCCCAGCCACTCGCCCGGTACTTCGTCCCGTACGCGACGGCCGTCGAGAGCGGCGTCTCGAAGCCGTCGACGCCTGAGTCGTCTGTCGCGTCGCCTCGCGACCCGCTGGCGAGGTCGTCCAGATGGATCACGGACTTGGCGACGACGAGGCCGAGATTCTCCTGCATCCCGTCGACGAGGCGATTCCGCCAGTGTGTCTCCGGGGCCACGTCCTGTGGTGGGTCGGGGTCGACGTACACGTCGCCCTCGCGCACGTCGACCGGGAACGTCTGTACGTCGTCGGCCCACACGTCGAAGGTGTCGCCACAGCCCAGTTCGAAGCGCGCGTGGTGCCAGTGACAGGTCAGCAGGCCGTCCTCGACGCTGCCCTTCGACAGCGGAAAGCCCATGTGCGGACAGCGGTTGTCGACCGCGTACACCTCGCCCTCGTGGTGGAACAGTGCAACCGTGTGGCCGCCGACCGAGACCACTTCCCGGCCCGATTCGCTGAGGGCGTCGAGATCGGTCACTCGCTCGTAGTCCTCTGTGGTTGCCATGTGTGGGCGCACGGCACGGTCACTGGTAAAGATTCGCTGACGCGCGTTTTTGTATCAGGTCCGACATCTCGGACCGATTCACTCGCCGCTCAGGACGACCGTTCGCGTGTCCGGTGCTCCGAGGGGACGCCCGGTCCAGCGGACCGTGATCGTCTCGTTGCCGTCGAGAGCGAACCCGACAGTCGCGTCCGCGTCGAAGTAGTCGCCGTCGTCGTCGCTGTCGACGCGGGGGTCGTCGACGCTGACACTGTCGCCCGACCGAACCGGGAACGTCGTAACGCCGCCTTCGCCGGCCCACGTGAGATTCGCCGTGTGCTGGCCGTCCGAGACGGTCAGGGTGAGCGACTCGCCGTCGTCAATCAGGTCGCCTCCACCGTGCGTGACAGTGTACTGTTGAGTAGCATTGTCGTACGCGACATCGAACTCGGCCGCCGGTGGCCCGCCGACCGTCGGCACGCCGGCGGTCACGACTGTCGCGATAGCGGCGACGGCGACGATGGCGACCAGCCACGCGCCGACGCGCTCGACGCCCAGCACCGCCCGAAGGTAGTCGCGCAACTCCATCTACCTGTGGCTGTCCCGGCACAGTCTTCAATCGGTCGGTGCGGGATTCACACCTGTTCGTCACCGACCCGTTCTTTTCAAGTAGCTCAATCTGCTACAGGTGGACAACGAATGAGCGAGGACTTCTACGAAGTGCTCGGGGTCTCCCGGGACGCCAGCGAGGACGAGATCAAGGACGCGTACCGGAAGAAAGCCCAAGAGTACCATCCCGACGTTTCCGACGACCCTGACGCCGAGGAGAAGTTCAAGAAGGTACAGAAGGCAAAGGAGGTCCTCACCGACGAGGAGAAGCGCCAGATGTACGATCAGGTGGGCCACGAGCGTTTCGAGCAGGCCGAGAAACACGGCGGCGTCGGCGGCGGTGGCGGCCGCGGCGGCGGGAGCGGTCCGTTCGGCGGCGCTGGCGGGGGCGGTGGCAACCCCTTCGGCGGCGGCATGGGCGACATCTTCGACCAGTTCTTCGGTGGCGGCGGCGGCCGCGGCCGGAGCGGGCCCCAGCAGGGCCAGGACCTCAAGACCTCGACGACCATCGACCTCGAAGACGCCTACGAGGGCGTCGAGAAGGAACTGACCGTCCGTCGCCCGGAGACCTGTCCTGACTGCGACGGGCGCGGGCATCCCGAGGACAGCAACTCCCGGACCTGTCCGCAGTGTAACGGCCAGGGCCAGCAGACCCGCGTCCAGCAGACGCCGATGGGGCGGGTCCAGCAGACCCAGACCTGCCGGCGCTGTGAGGGCGAAGGGACGCTGTACGACGAGACCTGTGACACCTGCCGGGGAGACGGCGAGGTTCGCAAAGAGGCCACTCTGACCATCGAGGTACCGGCCGGGATTCAGGACGGCCAGACCCTGCGGATGGACGGCGAGGGCGCGCCCGGCGACCGCGGGGCGCGCAACGGCGACCTCCTGATCGAAGTGTCGGTCCGGGACCACCCCGACTTCGAGCGCGACGGCGCGGACCTGCACTACCACCTCCCGCTTTCCTTCCCGCAGGTCGTCTTCGGGGACACCGCCGAGGTCGAGACGTTCGACGGCACCGTCGAGTTCGACGTGCCCACCGGCACCCAGAGCGGCGAGGTGTTCCGCCTCTCGGGCAAGGGGATGCCCCGTCTCCGCCGCCGTGGCAGCGGGGACCTCTACGTCGAGGTGCAGGTCGTCACGCCCGAGGAGCTCACCGACGAGCAGCGCGAGGCGCTCAAGCAGTTCGCCGAGGCCGGCGGCGAGGACGTGTCCGTCGACGAAGGGTTCTTCGAGAAGATCAAGAACTCGCTATAGCTCGGAATCCGCCGGTTTTTGAGACCACGGTCCTAACCGCCAGCCATGCAGGTACTGGGTGATCTCGTCGCCGAGGCACGCGAGCGCGACGGCCCGCTGTTCGAATCGACCGAGCGGGCCGCACCGTACAGCTACGCCGACTTCGCGGTCACCGTCTGGAAGACCGGGAATCTCCTTCGCCACTACGGCGTTCGAGCGGGGGCCCGCGTCGCCGTCGTCGCCGGACCGAAGGCACCGACAGAGGACGACCAGCCGGGGTGGCTGGGTGGGACGCCCGATCCCATCATGGCCTTCCTCGCCGGCGCGACCGACGGCGCGGTCGTCGACCTCGATCCGCCGGCGGCCGTCGATGCGAAGGTGCTGATCGCCCCGAACGACTGGCTCGCCGACTACGAACTCGGACCGGGAACGAAGGCACTGGCCTACGGCGGCCCCCCGGAGGACCCGACGGTCGCACACCTCGAACGCGAGGCGTGGAGCGAGAACCCGCTGGAACCGCCCGCGGAGGTCGCGCCTGAGGACCCCGTGCTGGCCGCGGATCAGACCTACAGCCACGGCGACCTCCTGGCTGCGAGCCGCGAGGTCGTCGAGGAGTACGACCTGACTACCGACGACGAGTTCGTGCTTCGGGCACCGTTGACGAATCCGGGGACGGTCGTCGCGGGCGTCCTCGCGCCGATGCGTGTCGGTGCAACGGTCCTGCTGGGCCCCGAGGCGGTCGGCACCGTGGCTATCGGCGGTGACGGACCGGAAGAACGGGTGGTCGATCCCGCGACGATACTCTAGCGCCCGGTCGCGCGATACTCGCCGTGCTTGACGCCGAGGAACAGCGTCAGCAGGCCGAACACGAACAGGCCGCCCAGCACCATTCCGACGGTGCTCGTCTGCATCGGACTCATGAACGTTCCGACTGCCAGTACCCCGAACAGGACGACGAACGCGATTCCCGTGACTGTCGTATCGAACTCCATAGCGAATGGTCGGGGGCTGTCGGAAAAAGCTTTGTCGAGACAGAGGGCAACCGATGCGTTCAAGGCCGCGAGGCGCACCGCCACGGATATGCACGGAGCCGGTGGGACGCGGTTCGTACTCGTGGCTGGATCGACGCGGACAGCCGACATCGACGGCCTCTCAGCGGCGGGCGCGGACCCGGAGTTACTCGCGCACACGCCGGCGGCCGACGCCGAGATTCTCCGCTACGGCGGGCTGGTCAGGGCACCGTCGGTCCCGGAGAGCCCGACGGGCTGTCTCACGCCGGCGGTCGTCGCCCGCGCAGTCATCGACCTTCTCGACCTCGACGTGACTGTCGTCGACGGGGGGCTGGCCGAGCCGAGTGGCGCGCCGACGGTGTCGGTGGGAGCGCGACCGGGTGACGACATCCGCGAGCAGGACCCGGTGTCGTCGGCCCCGGGTGCCTTCGAGGCGGCCCGGCAGTTCGGGCGGTCGCTCCCGGCCGACGAGGTCGTCCTCGGCGAGACCATCCCGGGCGGGACGACGACGGCGCTGGGCGTGTTGCGGGCGCTAGGCGAGCGGGGTGGAGTCTCTTCCTCGCTGCCAGCGAATCCCATCGAGCGAAAGCGGGCCGTCGTCGAGGAGGGGCTGACGGCCAGTGCGCTGGAACCGGGCGAGGCCGCCGACCAGCCAAAGCGGGCGGTGCGTCGGATGGGTGATCCGGTCCTCGCGGTCAGCGCCGGAATCGCACTGGGTGCTATCGAGACCGACCGGGCGGTCACGCTGGCGGGCGGAACACAGATGGCGGCCGTCGGCGCGCTTCTCCGTCACGCCGGCGTCGAGGGCCCGCTCTCGCTGGCGACGACAACGTTCATCGACCGCGATCCGTCGGCCGACGTTCGCGGTCTCGCGTCGGATCTCGACCTCGATCTGACGGTGACCGACCCCGGCTTCGACGCGGGCGAGCACGTCGTCATGGAGCGGTTCGAGGCCGGCGAGGCCAAGGAGGGCGTCGGGATGGGCGGGGCGCTGGCGCTGGCCGAGCGTGCCGGACTCGACCGCTCGGCGGTCCGCGAGCGCGTGGCCGCGCTCGCTGACGATCTGACGGCCAGTCGATAACTGACTGACGGCTCCCCCACAGGCGTCTGACGGCCAGCAAACCTTTTTGAGGCGGCCCGCTGAATTCCTGATGATGAGCGCGTTGCGCGAGTTCTTCGACGACATCGTGGGCGACACCGACACGGTGTTCCTCTTCTCTCCGAGTGCATCGCTATACCAGTCCTTCGAGGACGAGGACACCGACGTGGTCGTCGTCGCCTCGGAGAACGCGGTCGACGCGTCCGCGTTCGTCGAGCTACCGCTGGATTTCAACGACCTCGCCGGTCGTGTTCGCTTCGGTGTCGAGGGCGCACTCGACCAAGAGTACGTCGACGAGGACGCGACGGTCGCCTGCATCGCCGACGTGTTCGACGACGCCGACGATACGATCGCTCGGATTCAGGTCGGGGACTTCTCAGCGTCGGGCGTCTACGACCTGTTCGTCAACTCACGCGCCGAGCCGTCGGTGATTCGCGACGTACTGGAAGTCGCCATCGAACTCGGGAAGAAAGGGCAGAAGGGCAAGCCGGTCGGCGCGCTGTTCGTCGTCGGCGACGCGGGGAAGGTGATGAACAAGTCACGCCCGCTGTCGTACAACCCCTTCGAGAAGTCACACGTCCACGTCGGCGACCCTATCGTGAACGTGATGCTCAAGGAGTTCTCGCGGCTCGACGGGGCCTTCGTCATCTCCGACGCGGGGAAGATCGTCTCGGCCTACCGGTACCTCGAACCCTCCGCTGAGGGGGTCGACATCCCGAAAGGGCTGGGCGCACGCCACATGGCCGCCGGTGCGGTGACGCGGGACACCAACGCAATCGCGATCGTCCTCTCGGAGAGCGACGGACTGGTTCGCGCCTTCAAGGGCGGTGAACTGATCCTCGAAGTCGACCCGGAGGAGTACTGATGCAGTTCGATTGGCCGGAGCTGATACGCAAACTGTTCTCCCAGGAAGCGGCCTTCGCCGCATCGGTGAGTATCCTCGTGATCGGCGTGTTGCTCTCCTATCTGGTCTGGCGCTACACTCACTACTTCCTCCGTGACGCAGGCGTTCAGGAGGCCGTCGAAGGGACCCCCTTCGAGCGGACGGCACAACGCTTTGGCACCTCGACGGTGGGACTGGTCGCGACGCTGGCGGCGGTGTTCGTCTACATCGGCGCGATCATCCTCGCGCTGAACGTCTCACAGCTGTTCAGGGACACGTCGTTCTGGTCGCTGTTCGTCACCTTCCTGCCGAATCTGTTCGTCGCCGTGTTCGCCCTGATCGTCGGTCTCATCGCCGGCGACAAGGCGAAGCTCTCGGTGAGCGAGAAACTGCGGAGCGTGAAACTCCCGCAGGCGGAGCTGTTGCCCAACCTCGTGAAGTACAGCATCGTCTTCCTGGCCGCCCTCGTCGCACTCGGCCAGCTCGGCGTGGCGACGGCGGCGCTGCTGATCCTGCTTGCGGCCTACGCCTTCGGCCTCGTCTTTCTCTGTGGGCTGGCGTTCAAGAACCTCCTGTCGGCCGGTGCGGCCGGGCTGTATCTCGTTCTCACCCAACCGTACAGCATCGGTGACGAGGTCCGTATCGACGAGCAACAGGGAATCGTTCAGGAGGTCGATATCTTCGTCACCCACATCGAGAGCGACGGCGAGGAATACATCGTTCCCAACAACAGGGTGTTCGCGGCTGGCGTCGTCAAGATACGCAATTAGCGGTCCGGGCCGTCGCCAGTGAGGAGTTCTCGCACCCGCTCCCGGTCGACCGTCCCCGACGCAGTCCGCGGCAGCGTCTCGACCACTGAAATCGTCTTCGGGACGGCGAAGTCTGCGAGCGCCTCGCTCGCCCGCTCGCGAACACCCTCAGCCACGCAATCGCCCGTCGCGGGGACGACGACGGCGGCCACGCGCTCGCCCCACTCCCCGTCGGGGATGCCGACGACGGCAGCGGCCTCGACCCTCGACTGTGCTTCGAGCGCGCGCACGACCGTCGACGGGTGGACGTTCTCGCCGCCGGTGACGATGCGGTCATCGATCCGACCGACGACGTAGTAGCACCCGGCCTCGTCGCGGTAGCCCACGTCGCCGGTGTGGAAGCCCCGGCCGTCGAAGGCGGCCTCGGTCTGGGTTGCGTCGAGATAGCCCGGCGTCACCGTCGGGCCGTCGACCACGAGTTCGCCGGTCGTCCCCGGATCGCAGTCGCTCCCGTCGTCGAGGACGGCCAGCGTCGTCTCTCGGAGGGGGCGGCCCACCGTCGAGGGCGCGTCGAACGCCTCTGCCGGCGTCGCCGTCGTGATCTGGGAGGCTGTCTCGGTCGTCCCGTACGTCGGATACACCGGCACGTCGGCCGCTTCGCAGCGCTCGATCAGCGCCGGTCTGGCCGGCGCACCGCCGAGCAGGACGAAGCGCAGCGAGGCGGGTGGTTCCCAGCCAGCGTCGAGCAACCGCTTGAGCTGTGTCGGAACGAGCGAGACGCCGGTCACGTCCCGCTCGTCGAGGACGGTCGCGGTCGCCGCCGCGTCGAACTCCCGCTGGAGGACCGTCGTCGTGCCGTACAGCGTCGAGCGCACGAGCGGCGCGAGCCCGCCCATGTGGTACATCGGGAGGCAGACGAGCCACCGGTCGCCGGCGTCGACGCCGAGTCGGTGGGCCGATCCGACGGCGCTCGCGAGCAGATTCCCCCGCGTCAGCCTGACGCCTTTCGGGTCGCCGGTCGTCCCCGACGTGAAGAGGACGAGCCGTTCGGTATCCGCCGACGCGGTTCGCCCGTCGCCGTCGCTCGGAGCGCTGGCCGATCCCGGTTCGAGTCGCCGCACACCCCCTGTCTCGCTGTCGTCGACCGAGACCACGTTCGCCGCCGGGGGCGCGACGGCACTCGCCATCTCGGCCGTCTCGTCGGCACAGACGACGGCATCCAGGTCGGCCGCCTCGGCCTGCTCGCCGACGGTGTCGGTCGCTTCGCGCAGATTCAACGGGACCGCCGTCCAGTTCTGGCGGACGACGGCGAAGTAGGCGGTCGCGAAGTCGATGCCGGTCGACAGGGCCACACCGATCCGGCTCGCTTCCGGCGATACCACCTTTGCGAGTCCTTCACTCCACCCGGCGACCCGACGGTCGAACTTCTCGTAGGTCAGCGTCTCACCGCTGTCGGCCTCGACAAGTGCCGTCGCCTCCGGGGTCGCAGCGGCTCGCAAGCGGAGTACGTCAGCCGAACGTTCGGGGACGGGACCGTCGGCCGGCCACTCGCTGGGCGGCGGGAGCGTCACGGCGACACCTCGTCGGGGTCGATTCCCAGGCCCGGTCCGTCTGGCACGCTGATCCGACCGTCCGCGACCGGCACCGGATCGTCGATCAGGTCGTCGTCGAGGTAGCTCGCGGTCGCCAGCCCGCAGGGACGGACCGCCGGAATCGCCGCGGCGACGTGGACGGCGGCCGCTCGCGCTATCGCGCCGTCGATGGTCGTCGTCATCACCGGTTCGATCCCCGACTCGCGCGCCCGCATCGCCAGCGTGTGTGCGTTGCCCGGACCGCCGACGGCCATCGGCTTGAGGACGAGCACGTCGGCGGCGTCCGAATCGAGGACCTCCGCGGCCGTGTGGGCGCGCAGGGACTCGTCGAGCGCGATCTCGACACCGCGGCCACGGAGGTCTGCGTGCCCGGCGAGATCATCGGCCGGCAACGGCTGTTCGACGTAGGACACGTCGTAGTCGGCCAGTCGGTCGACCGCATCGGCCGCCGTCGTGCGCTCCCACGCACCGTTGGCGTCGACTCTGAGCGTCACGTCCGGTCCGACGGCGTCCCGGACCGCATCGACTCGGTCGAGGTCAGCATCGAGCGAGCCGACGCCGACTTTCAGTTTCAGGCAGTCGAACCCGTCGGCGACGGCCGTGCGCGCCGCTTCGACTGTTTCCTCGACCGTGTCGTCCCCGACGGTCGCGTTGACCGGCACCGACCCCGATCGGGCGTCGGGGTCGAACCACTCCGTGAGCGAGATGCCGTCGGCGCGGGCGTCCGCGTCCAGCAGCGCCGTCGCGAATCCGTTGCGGGCGGCCGGAACTTCGCCGGCGTCCAGTTCGAGCAGCGCGGCGGTGTGGCCGTCGTCCGCGTAGGTTTCGAGCGCCGTCTCTAGCGCTTGCTCGCACTCGTCGAGCGATTCAGTCCATCCCGGCAGCGGAGCCGCCTCGCCGATGCCGCCCTCGCCGCGGTGGTCGAACCGGACGACGAACCCGTCGCGGCGCTTGATTTGCCCCGCGGCGGTCGACAGCGGCGTCGACAGCCGGAGCGAGAAACGACGACAGTTCATAGCGGTGTGAGTGCGAGTCCGACTGCGAACAGTAGCGAGTGGACGAACAGCGTCTGGCCGACTCGTTCGAGCGCCGGATTCAGCGCCTCGCCGTCGGTCCGGGTCAAGACCGTCTTCGAGACGGCCCCGGCCAGTGGGAGCGTCAGCAGCGGCGCGAGCGCCGCCGGGCCGAACTCACTGTCGAGGGCGAACAGGACCGGGACGACGTAGGCCATCCCGACAATGGCGAGGAACTCGACCCGGCTGAAACCGTAGCCCAGCATGACCGCGAGCGTCCGCTTGCCCGTCGCCGCGTCGGTCTCCCTGTCGCGGACGTTGTTCACGACGAGGATCGCCGTCGACAGGCCCGCAGCGGGCAGGCTCGCGACCGCTGGCGTGACGAGGTCGATGCCGCCCGGAATCCAGGTCGGAAAGAGCGCGACGCCCCCGGCGGCGACCGCCTGCACGTAGTACGTCCCGGTGACGGCGACGACGCCGAAGTAGACGAAGACGAACAGATCACCGAGACCGCGGTAGCCGTAGGGGTACGGACCGCCGGTGTAGAGGACGCCCGCGGCGATGCTGGTCAGCCCGACCGCGAGAATCGGCACCCCACCCACTGCGACGAGGTAGATGCCCACGAGCACCGCCAGCCCGTAGGTCCCGGCCATTGCGTACTTGACCTGCTCGGCCGGGATGAGGCCACCAGCGGTCACTCTGGTGAACCCCTCGCGGTCGTCGGTATCGGCCCCGTTGACGGCGTCGTAGTAGTCGTTCGCGAAGTTCGTCCCGATCTGGATGAGCAACGCCCCCACGAGTGCTGCGAGCCACGGGAGCGGTGCGAAGACGCCCGCGTGGACGGCCAGCCCCGCGCCCACGACGACGGGTGCCGACCCCGCGGGCAGCGTCTGGGGCCGGGCGGCCATCACCCACGCTCTCCGTTTCGATACGTCCGCTGTCGCCGTACTCATTGTCGGATACTCGGGCTGGGAGGCCCAAAGCGACTGTGGTTTGTAGGGCTGTGCCGGTTGCTGTGACACCCCCACGTGACATCGGTGCTACCCGGTAACCGCAGTGTCGCCAAACGGATATATGGGCGTCTCGCCAAGGTGGTAACGTGATGAAAGCAGCTAACCAAACGAAAGCTAGTATCACGGTGAAAGCATGATCCCGCTCCAGGCAGACCTGTTCGCGGCGACGGGCAGCGCTGAAGTGTTCCTCGTCGCTCGCCTCCTCTTCGGCGGCGTGCTGGCGTTCATGGGCCTCAACCACTTCCTGAACACCGAGGACATGGTCGGCTACGCGCAGTTCAAGGGCGCGCCGGCCCCGAAGCTCTCGGTGCTCGCCTCCGGCGGCCTGCTCGTGTTCGCCGGCCTCGGCATCGCGGTCGGCGCGTTCCCGGTGCTGGCCGGGTTCGCGCTCGCGCTGTTCCTGCTGGCCTCGGCCGTCATGTTCCACGACTTCTGGACGCTCGACGACCCCGAGGAACAGCAATCGGAGATGACCAGTTTCCTGAAGAATCTGTTCGGTGCCGCGGGCGCGCTCGCCTTCGCCGCATTGGCCGGGGCCGCCTGGCCCTACAGCGTCGGCATCGCACTGCTGTAGACGCCCGCTGGCAGGCACTCGCTGTGGGCACGGAACCGACGGCGGTTCCAGTTTTTGCGACGATGCTACGCTGTCAGTAGTGCCACGGATAGTCGTCGAAGTCGGGGTCGCGTCCCTCGTTGAACGCGTCCCGACCCTCTTGGGCCTCGTCGGTCATGTACGCCAGTCGCGTCGCCTCGCCGGCGAACACCTGCTGGCCGACCATGCCGTCGTCGGTCGCGTTGAAGCCGAACTTGAGCATCCGCATCGCCGTCGGGGACTTGCCGTTCATCCGCTCGGCCCACTCCAGTGCGGTCGTCTCCAGTTCCTCGTGGGGGACCGCTTCGTTGACCATCCCCATATCGGCGGCTTCCGCTGCGTCGTAGGTCTTCCCGAGGAAGAACACCTCGCGGGCCTTCTTCTGGCCGACCTGCTTGGCGAGATACGCAGAGCCGAAGCCGCCGTCGAAGCTCCCCACATCGGGGTCGGTCTGGAGGAACTTCGCGTGTTCGGCGCTTGCGATGGTCATGTCACAGACGACGTGCAGCGAGTGACCACCGCCGACGGCCCACCCCGGGACGACGGCGACGACGGGCTTGGGGATGTGGCGGATCTGGCGCTGGACTTCGAGGATGTGGAGGCGGCCGACGTTGTCCGGGGCGTCCTCGTCGCCGATGTCTTGATCCGCATCATACTCGTACCCCGACTCCCCCCGAATCGACTGATCCCCGCCCGAACAGAAGGCCCAGCCGCCGTCCTTCGGCGAGGGACCGTTCCCGGTCAGCAACACGCAACCAACGTCGGTCAGGCGCTTGGCGTGGTCCAGCGCTGTCGACAGTTCGTCGACCGTCTCCGGGCGGAAGGCGTTGCGGACCTCGGGGCGGTCGAACGCGATGCGGACTGCGCCCGTCTCCGTCGCCCGGTGGTAGGTAATGTCCGAGAAGTCAAAGCGGTCGATAGCCTCCCACGCGTCGGGGTCGAACAGCTCCGAAACCATGTGGTGGTGTGGGTGTGGTCGACGTAAGAAGATACTGACCCCGGACCGAACGCCAGAAGGTCTATCATCGTTCGGTCAGTCGACACGACTGATGACCCTCCGCGCCCGCCGTCTCGCCGCCGTGAGTGGACTCACCGCGCTTGTCCTGCTCGTCGTCGCCACGGTGTCGCTCTGGTCGGTCCAGGCTGATGTACCGTACCTCACGCCATACGTCCTCGGGGCGTCCCTGATTCCAGTCGCAGTCGGACTCCTGACGGACCGCCGCTGGCTCCTCGTGCCGAGTCTCGCCGCCGCAGCCGGCGTCTTCGCAGTCTTCGGTGGGTTGCTGGCGAACGGTGCAGTCTGTCTCCGGCCAGTCGCGGACGGCTGGTCGATCACGTACGACTGGCGTGCGAACGTGATCCGGTTCGGCCCGACGATGGCAGGGGGTGACCACCTGTGTCGGGCCGAACCGGTCCGACCGCTCGTCGTTCTCGGGTATCTGCTCGCCACCGCTGGGGCGTACGAGTTATCTATTGGTCGGTCGGGTCGAGCCCCGTTCAGGATACTCTCTGACAGGATTCGAAAGCAGTGGAAAACCGACGGCTGATACCGTTTATTACGCTTCGTCGAAGAGGGTCTCGCCGTCGACCATGTGCTCGGCGACGGCGTCCTCGTCCAGCGTCAGGCCGAGGCCGGGCTCTTCGGGAATCTCGATGTAGCCGTTCTCGATGACGTCTTCCTCGACCAGGTCCTCCCACCAGCCGAGTTCGTAGCTGTGGTACTCGACGGCCAGCGCGTTCGGGATGGCGGTCCCGACGTGGGCGCTGGCCATGGTCGCGATCGGTGAGGAGACGTTGTGCATCGCGACGGGAACGTAGTACTGGTTGGCCACGTCGGCGATCTTTCGGGTCTCGCGCATGCCACCGACCTTCGGGAGGTCGGGCGCGATGATGTCGACGGCCTGATTCTCGATCAGGCGGCGTTCTTCGGTGACCCGGTAGCGGTTCTCACCGACCGTGATCGGCGTCTTCGTGGACTTCGTGACCTCTTCCTGCACTTCGAGGTTCTCCGGCGGGACGGGGTCTTCGAGCCACCACACGTCGTAGTCCTCGATGGCGTCGGCCAGTCGTTTGCCGGAGCCACCGGAGAAGGTCCAGTGGCAGTCGAAGGCCACGTCGGCCTCGTCTTTGACTTCCTCGGTGACCTTCTCGACGATCTCGGCCTTGTGGCGGATCTCGCCCGGGCGGAGGTGACGGTTCGCGCGGTCCTTCTCCAGTCCGCTGGGCACGTCGAGGTCGAACTTCAGGGCGTCGTAGCCGAGTTCGTCGACGACGCGGCGGGCCTCGGCGGCGCAGGCGTCGGGGTCGGCCTCCTCCTCGGTGTGGCAGTCACAGTAGACACGCATCTCGTCGCGGTACTTGCCACCGAGTAGCTGGTAGGCCGGGACTTCGAGGATCTTGCCGGCGAGGTCGTGCAGCGCGATCTCGATGCCAGCGATGGCGGTGACGGTGATGCCCTCGACGGAGCCTTCACCGGACATCTTCTGGATGAGGTGTTCGTAGAGACGGTCGATGTCCAGTGGGTTCTCGCCGATGACGAACGGCTTCATCCGTTCGATGAGTTCCGGCACACCCGCGCCCCAGTAGGCCTCGCCGGTGCCGACGATGCCGGCGTCGGTGTAGATGCGGACGAGTGTCCACGGGAAGTTGCCGTCTACCATCGTGGTCTGAACGTCGGTGATCTCCACGTCGCGGCCGCCGCCGCGCTTGGCCGTGTTCCCCATCGTCTCGGCGGAGAGTTCCCGCATCGTGTACTCTGCGTTGGGATCGTGCAGATCAGCGTAGTTGATGTCGTTTCCCATGCCTGCGCGTTCCGACCGCCACCTAAAAAGATATTCTATGTTGCGCTACTCGAAACGACGGGACGGAGCCCCGTTGTATTATCAGGTGCTGAAATCGGACCCATCAGCACTTTATACTTGATCATCTATTGCCGGTAAGCTTATGAATCGGCCAGCAAGAGTACGCAGCAAACCTTGTTACCAATGACCGGGGAATATACTCTCGATCGGGGTGTCGCGCTCGCTGTCGGTGGGCAGTTCGGTCACGCCCTCTATCAGGTGGTCCTCGCAGTGGCCGCGCCGAGTGGGTTGTATCTCCCACTGGCAGCCCTCGGCCTCGTGATCGCCGGTGGCGCTGGAGCCTACTCGATCAGCGAACTGCGCGGTCGCATCGGCGCGCTCGAACAGGAACGAGACGAACTCCGATCCGAGAAGGAGACGGTCGAGTCCCGGCGGTCGACGCTCGAGGACGAACTCCAGGAGATCCGCGCGGATCTCGAACAGGCACGGTCTTCGCTCCCCGATCCGACGGCGGACCCGGTCGCGACGCCCGACGGCGGTGTCGCTGCCCAGGACGCGGCGACCATCGAGGAACTCGACCAGTACATCGGGGAGAGCTGTGCGGTCATCGACGCCGCCAGCGAGGGGCGACTCGGTCAGCGCATGGCCACCGACACGCCCTCGGAGGCGTTGAACGAACTGGGTCGGGAGTACAACGAGATGTCCGCGACCTTCGAGCAGACGATCCAGGCCGGCGGGGAGTTCTCGGGCGACGTGGCCGGGTCTAGCGAGCAGGTCACCTCCGCGACCCAGGCCGTCAAGGAGGCCAGCGAGAACGTCGCCGGCTCCGTCCAGGAGATCGCCGACGTGTTCCACGAGCAGCACCAGCAGATCTCTCAGATCAGCGACGAGATGGGGGAGATGTCCGCGACCATCGAGGAGATCGCGGCCTCCTCGAACGAGGTCTCGGAGATGGCCGACAAGACCGAGAAGCGGACCGTCGAAGGCATCGAGTCCGGGCGCGAAGCCCGCGACGCCATGGACGAGACCTCTACCCGAACCGAGGACGTGGTCGAATCCATCGAAGAACTCAACGACCAGATGGACGAGGTCGGCCAGATCGTCGACCTGATCGACAACATCGCCGAGCAGACGAACATCCTCGCCCTGAACGCCTCCATCGAGGCCGCCCACGCCTCCTCGGGATCGAACAACAACGGCTTCGGGGTCGTGGCCGACGAGGTAAAGTCGCTGGCCGAGCAGACCAAGGATGCGACCAACCAGATCGAGGACCTGATCGGCGACATTCAGGAGCAGACCGAGCAGGCCTCCGACGAGATTCGCGAGATGCAGGGCTCGGTCGAGACCGGCCGCGAGACCGTCGAGGACAGCCTCGAATCGCTCGAATCCATCATGGAACACGTCCAGCGCACCTCCAGCGGCGTCAAGGAGATCAGCAACGCGGCCGACGACCAGGCCGCCAGTTCCGAGGAGGTCGCCTCTATCGCCGACGAGGCCGCCGAGATTTCCCGGCAGAACGTCGACGAGGCCGAACACGTCGCCGCCATCGCCGAGGAGCAGAACCTCGCGCTGGGCGAGATGTACGTCAACGTCAAGATGCTAACCATGCGCTCGAAACAGCTCTCGACGCTGTTCGACCGCTACTCCATCGAGGAGTGACCGACAGTTCCGCTGGCTGACCAGTCGGGTTCCGGTGCCCCTGTTTTTATAACAACGACCATTGTAAAATCGTCCATGGACGTAGGTGTACTCACCGTCCCGTTAGGCGGACAGTCCCTCGAAGAAGCGCTCTCCTACCTCGACGATATCGGCGTCGACGCCGTCGAACTCGGCTGTGGCGGCTTCCCCGGTGAGGACCACTTGCCACGCGACGAGTACCTCGACGACGAGGACGCGCAGGCCGAACTGCACGACCTGCTCGACGAACACGACATGTGGATCAGCGCGCTCGCGACACACAACAACCCGCTGCATCCCGACGACGAGCGAGCGGCGGCGGCAGACACGGAACTGCGCGAGGCCATCGAACTGGCCGACCAGCTCGGCGTCGACGCGGTGACCTGTTTCTCGGGCCTCCCAGCGGGGAGCGAGGCCGGCGAAGTACCAAACTGGATCACTGCGCCGTGGCCCAACGAACACGCCGAGGCCCACGAGTACCAGTGGGAACTGGCCGTCGACTACTGGTCCGATCTGGCCGAACACGCCGCCGACCACGACGTGAAGATCGCGATCGAGATGCACCCCAACATGCTCGTCTACGAGCCCCAGGGGATGCTCGACCTGCGCGAGATGACCAACGAGTACATCGGCGCGAACTTCGACCCCTCGCACCTGTACTGGCAAGGCATCTCGATCACCGACGCGATCCGACTGCTGGGTGAGCACGACGCTATCCACCACTTCCACGCCAAGGACACGAAAGTGTACGAAGAGCAGGCCCGCACGAAAGGTGTGCTCGATACCGCGCCCTACACCGACGAGCCGAACCGCTCGTGGCTGTTCCGTTCCATCGGGTACGGCCACGGCGAGGACCACTGGCGCGACGTGGTCTCGACCCTGCGGATGGTCGGCTACGACGGCGCGCTCTCGATCGAACACGAGGACTCCCTGACCTCCGCCAACGAAGGGCTGGAGAAGGGCGTCGACCTCCTGAACCGCGTCGTCTTCCAGACCCAACCGGGCGAGGCGCACTGGGTTTAAATCACCAACGGCAGTCATCTCAAACGTATTCATGACACTCGACATCGGCATCCTCGGCTACCGCTTCATGGGCAAGGCCCACTCCAACGCGCTGGACCGCCTGCCCATGTTCTTCGACGACGCACCGGACACAAACCGCGACGTGATCGTGGGCCGCGACGAGGAAGCGCTCGCGGACGCCGCAGAGACGCTGGGCTTCGATCGCACCGCCACGGACTGGCGCGACGTGGTCGACGACGTAGAGGCCTTCTACAACCTCGGCCCGAACCACGTCCACGCCGAGCCATCCATCGCAGCGTTGGAAGCTGGCACGCCCGTGTTCTGCGAGAAGCCCCTCGCGCCGACGCTGGACGTGGCCGAGGAGATGGCCGACGCCGCCTCGGCGTCGGGCGTCGTCCACGGCACGGCCTTCAACTACCGCTTCGTCCCCGCGCTGCGGAAGGCCCGAAACCTGATCGAGGCCGGCGAACTCGGTGAGATTCGCCACTTCCGCGGGCGCTATCTACAGGACTGGCTCGTCGACCCCGAAGCGCCGTGGAGTTGGCGCAACGACGAGGAGATGGCCGGCAGCGGTGCGCTGGGCGACCTCGGTGCGCACACGGTCGACCTCGCGCACTTCCTGCTGGGCGATACCGCGGGCGACATCGACCGACTGAGCGGTCACCTCCGAACCTTCGTCGACGAGCGACCTGTGGAAGGCAGCGACGAGACCCGGGAAGTCACCGTCGACGACGCCTACAGCGCGCAGGTCGAGTTCGAGTCGGGCGCGATGGGGACGCTGGAGGCCTCGCGGTTCTCGAACGGCTGCAAGAACGACCACACCATCGAGGTCGAAGGCTCCGAGGGCGCGCTGCGGTTCAACCTCGAACGGCTGAACGAACTCGAAGTAAAGCGCGCAGGCAATCGCGGCTTCGAGACGGTGCTGGTGACCGATCCCGACGACCCCTACATCGACCACTGGTGGCCGCCGGGCCACGTCATCGGCTGGGAACACACCTTCGTCCACGAGAACTACGAGTTCCTCAGCGCCATCCGGGACGGCACCGACTTCGCGCCGAGTTTCGTGGACGGGCTGAAAGCACAGCGAGTCCTCGACGCCGTCGAGCGCAGCGACGAGCGCGGCGAGTGGGTGAGCGTCGAATGACGCCCTCGACCGTCGACGTGAACGTCGATCCGCTGCTCGACCGCCTCGACGACTACCTCGAACGGGAGGGACTCGAAGCGGTCTGGTTCGCCCGTCCGAACGCCTTCGCGTGGCTCACCGGCGGCGGGAACAACGTCGTCGACCGGGGGACCGACATCGGCGTCGGCGCGGTCGGCTACGACGGCGACGAGCGCGTGGTGGTCACGAACAACATCGAGGGCCAGCGCCTGCTCGACGAGGAGGTCGGCGACGTGCCCGTCGAGACCGTCCAGTGGTACGAGGACGGCGTCGCCGACGCGATCCTCGAACACAGTCCGACGCCGGCGGCCGCGGACTTCGACGTGCCCGGCCTCGAACACGTCGATGCGCGGGACCTCCGTCAGCCACTCACCGACGACCAGATCGACCAGTACCGAACGCTCGCGACCGACGCGACAGAAGCGTTCGAATCGGTGCTGCGCGGTGCCGACCAGAGTGACACCGAGCGGGAAGTGACGGCGCGCATCCACGGCGCGCTCGAAGACGAGGGCATCTGGGCACCCGTCGCCCTCGTTGGCGGCAGTGAGCGCGCGCCCGCCTATCGCCACTACACGTCGAGCGAGACGGAACTGGGCGACTACGCGCTCGCGAGTATCACGGCGATGCGTGACGGCCTGTACCTGAGCACGTCTCGGACTATCGCCTTCGACGCTCCCGACTGGCTCGAATCGCGGACCGAGGACGCCGCGCGCGTCGAGACTTCGGCCGTCGCCGCGACCCGGCGCGTCGGCCGCGAGGGCGGCACGGCGGGCGACGTGTTCGGAGCGATCCAGGACGCCTACGCCGACCTGGGCTGGGACGGCGAGTGGCAGAACCACCATCAGGGCGGTGCTGCCGGGTTCGCCGGCCGCGAGTGGATCGCCACCCCGGACCACGACGCGCCGGTCTACCTGCCGATGGCCTACTCGTGGAACCCGACGGTACAGGGCGCGAAAAGCGAGGACACGCAGCTAGTCACCGACGAGGGCGTCGAGACGCTGTCCGTGACAGGCGACTGGCCGACGATGGAAGTCTCGGCCGTCGACGACGACCTGACGCTCGAACGTCACGGAGTGTTACACCTGTAGCGGGACGGACCATCAGTAACTGCCGGGCCCCCTATTGGCGGCGAACCGCTCTCGCTAGATCTGTGTGTCGGGTACTACCCTTCAGAACCGACGCGGATGACCTGCAACAACGAGTAGACGGGCACGCCTTTCACGTCGCTGAGGCCCTGTTTGTCCGCCAGAACGACGCAGGCGACGGGGTTGCCGCCCTGGTCGCGGATCGCCTCGATGGTCTCGGTCATCGTCGTGCCGGAGGTGATCGTGTCGTCGACGATGTAGCAGTCTCGGTTGCGGATCTGTGCGAAGTTTCGCGAGAACGACCCGTCCAGTGGCTGGTCGGAGTCGTCGTCCCACTGGTGTTTGCTGGGTGCGTACGTCCCGAGGTCTGCGTCGAGGTTCCGTGCCACAGTCGTCGCCAGCGGCGCGCCGGCCTTCTCGATGCCGATGACGAGGTCGATCTCCTCGCCCTGTTTGAGCAGGAGGTCGGCCATCGCGGAGCCGACCGCGGAGAGGCGACTGCTGTCCCGACCGATGGCGCTCCAGTCGACGTGGATGTCGAACGGGCCGCCCGAAGGTTCGGTCGTCGGCTCGCTCGCGCCGCCGCTCTGTTCGACGAGCCAGCTCGCCGTTTCCCGAGAGACGTTGAGTTCGTCCGCGATCTCACCCTTCGAAAGCCCGTGTTCGGCGAGATCGGCGGCACTCTCGATCAGATCGTCGATGTTTTTCATGGTCGTGTTATCCGTTCCGTCCGGGAGGGATTAATACCCAGTGGGATTCGAGCGAGCCCGTCCGCGTCGCTGCGCGAGTCCGACCCGACCGATCGTGAGGGCCGTGGACGAGATTCCCGTTGGCTGACTCGAACCGTTAGCTTTTTACAACGGCTGGTGTAAACAATATGTGGCTGGGTCCATACACCGTCGTTCATCCCCCCGAACGACGGCGGCAGACACCATTTCCCCCCCCCACAATCCCTCTGCCACACTCCCCCCACATCACGCCCGGCCACTTTTGATAGCCAGCCGGACGGCACCGCCGAAACGGTTCGTCGGTCATGGTCCATCCACCGTCCGGCCGGCTGCTGGTCTCTACTCGGCTGCCGGCGGAAATCGCAGGAACTCCTGTTCGCACGTCGGACAGACGAGCGTCTCGCGCGGTGTCTCGCGGGGGTTCGTATGCCCCCCACAGCAGGACACTTCGGTCGACTGTTCGAACTCGCTGTCACAGACCGGACAGGCCGTGAGGAACTCACGGAGCGGCCGCGCCATCGCGAGCCGACGCCGGGGGTCGTCGATCACCGACTCCAGCGCCTCGATGGCACCGAGTTCGGCGACGGCGACGTGGCGGGCGACGAGTGAGTTCTGTCCGTCGAGCGCGATCCAGGACTGTCCCTCCGTCTCGACCGGTCGCGCGTCCGACAGCGTCGGGACCGATGCGAGTTCGTCGGCCAGCCCCGACAGCGACTGTGTCACCAGTCGATCCATCGCCTCGTGCCAGCGCTCCTCGAACGAACGGGCAAGCAGGAGCCGCTCGCCGTCGACATCGATGACGCCGGCGCGGGCCAGTTCTCCGATCAGTGCTTCGCCGTCCACGTCCGCCGGCGAGAGAGCACCGACTCCCCGGGTCTCGTGAAACCACTCGTCGGGGATCGGTGAGGCCGCGACCAGCCGCGGCGCGAACTGGGGCGTGTACGGGACGAGGTACCCACGCAGCCAGATCGCGGCGAGGCCGACCACCAACACGCCGACGGCGACGACCGGCGCGCCAAGCAGGACGAGCGCGTTGATCCCGAGCCAGAGAAGCGCGACGTTGACGATCGTACACGGCACGCACCGATGATCACCGGTGTGATCGGGATTCCGAAGCGCGCCAAGGACGCTCATACCGCTGTTTGGCGACCGCGCGGCTTGAGCGTTGCCGAAGCCGGACCCCCTCGCCGTCACCAATATTTTTAACAACGACTGTTGTAGTGCATGGTATGCCGTACCAGTGGCAGACGACCGACTGCGGCGATGCTCGTCGACGCGGAGTCCCAGAACCGGACGACGGCGATGTGGCGGCGACCGATCGGTCCAGCGTTGCTTTCTGTGGGGCGGCCGCGTTCGCCACGGCGACACGTAACGTACAGAACAACGAGCATATAACCCATCCTCTGGAATCCGCACGCAAACGATGAACGACGACGACCTCATCGAGGTGCTCGAAGACGCAGGGCTGTCGCCCTATCAGGCGGAGGCCTACGTGACCCTGCTCGAACTCGGGAGCGCCTCTGCGACCGACATCGCCGACGCCTGCGACGTGCCTGATCCCCGGATCTACGACGTGTTACGCGATCTGGAGTCGAAAGGATACATCGAGACCTACCAGCAGGACAGTCTCACGGCACGCGCACACGACCCCGAGACGGTGCTGGACGACCTGCGGTCCCGATCCAGCGAGTACCTCACGGCCGCCGAGGAGATCGAGGACCGGTGGAACCAGCCGGCGGTGTCCGAACACGAGGTGAGCATCGTCAAGCGGTTCGATACGGTGATGAACCGCGCCCGCGAGATCATCGACAACGCCGAGAACCAGATCCAGATCGGTGTCAACGTAGAACAGTTCCGCGCGCTCGAAGACGCGCTCGCCGCGGCGCTGGACCGTGGCGTCAACATCAAGCTCAGCCTCTGTACAGGTCCCGACGGCGGGGAATTACCGTCCGAGGAGGAACTCGCGAACGTGTGTACTGAGGCCCGCCACCGGGATATCCCGTCGCCGTTCCTCGTGCTCGTCGACCGGCACTGGACTTGCTTTGCGCCCCACAGCCGATCGGTCAACGAATACGGCGTCCTCGTCAGCGACCGCACCCACACGTACGTGTTCCACTGGTTCTTCCTGACCTGCCTCTGGGAGATCTGGGACACCGTCTACACACTTCGTACCCCGGCGACACCGACGACCTATGTGGACCTGCGCCACTGCGTGCGCGATGTGGACCCGCTTCTCGAAGAGGGAGCGACGATCACGGCGACAGTCGAGGGATACGAAACCGATTCCCACGAGACCGTGACCCTGGAGGGTCAGATCACGGCCGTCAAATACTCCGGCGAGACGGTCGGTCGCGACCAGCAACTCCCGCTCTCACAGCTGGCTGGCCGTGTCAGTATCACGCTGGAGACCGACGACGGCCCGGTCGATATCGGTGGCTGGGGCGCGGTCATCGAAGCGGTCGAGGCGGCCGAGATCACGATTCGGGACATCCGGTACGACTGAGACGGAATTACTGTCGCTGCTTCCCGGCGATCGTCTCTACGGGGTGGAGGATCGCCGGTACATCGCTACAACAATCCGTATGACTGCAGCCCCGCAGCGTGCTTTCCTCACGGGTTGTGTTACTGCCGGGTCCAATTGGATCGAGATCATCGTGAGGCAGCGACCTGCTCCGTATCTCATCCGTTCTCGCCGTCCGATAGTCGTCGGCTTCCATCCTGTTCGCTCCCCGTAAGCCGTTCGTTCGATCTGTTTTCACCCACCGTTAACGACTCGGTAGCAATTTAAAATCTGTTTCGCGTTTACTATCTCGATTGTTCATGCCGACCCGTCCTTTTATAAAGGAATTCGGCGTCTAGTATTCTTTCCTATAATTAATAGTTTGAATTTCGGGTAGAATGGGTGGGATAGACTTCGTTTACAACAGGTGTGGTTAACTATAGGCAACGTTTAAGTATGACCGCCCCAACGCAACGAAAGACGATGTCAGATAACGGCTCACACGACGACGGACAGCGAAGCAATGTTTCCCGGCGGCGGTTCGTGGCAGCGAGTGGCGCGACAGGTGTCGCCGCGTCCCTCGCCGGCTGCGCGGACCTCGTCGGTGGTGGCGACGGCGGCGACGGTGGCAGCGACGGCGGTGACGGCGCATCGACCGGCGACGGCGGCAGCGGCGGGACGACCACGATCCGGTGGGGGATCGGCCCGACGGCCGTCCAGACCGCCGGCGAGGAGATGAAGACGGCCCTGCACGAGGCCGGCGGCCTCAGCGACGACATCGAGATCGAATGGGTCCCGAGTTCCCAGGAGACCAACGAGACTCGCTCGAACTACAGCCGACTGCTCAACGCCGGGCAGGCCCAGCCAGACATCCTCCAGATGGACAACGGGTGGGTGAACATCTTCATCCAGCGTGGCCAGATCCAGAACCTCACCGAAGCGCTCTCGGACGACATCCTCACCAACGTCGACGAGAACTACTTCTCCGGGTTCACCGACACGGCCCGCGATCCAAGCAGTGGAGACCTCTACGGCATCCCGCTGTTCCCGGACTTCCCGCAGATGCAGTACCGCAAGGACCTCGTCGAGGAAGCGGGCTACGACCCCGAGGGCGAGAACTGGGCGACCGAGCCGATGACGTGGGAGCGGTGGTCGAACATCGCCGCTGACGTGTACGACAACGCCGACGTGGATTACGGCTTTACGACCCAGTGGGACATCTACGAGGGCACGGCCTGCTGTACCTTCAACGAGGTCATGTCCTCCTGGGGCGGCGCGTACTTCGGCGGCCGCGAGAACCTCTTTGGCCCGGTCGGCGATCGCCCGATCACGGTCAACGAACCGGAGGTCGCGAACTCGCTCAACATGATGCGGAAGTTCGTTCACGACGAGAGCTTCGGCGGCGACTTCTCGGCCTACGGCGGCGGCTTCACGCCGACGGACATCCTCGGCTGGACCGAGGAGACCTCCCGCTCGCCGTTCGCGGAGGGCAACGCCGTGTTCCACCGCAACTGGCCTTACTCGCTCGCACTGACCGGGCGAAACCCCGAGGAGACGGAGGACCCGGCGCTGGGGCAGAACCTCGGCGCCATGCCGATCCCCTACGCCGTCTCCGAGAGCGAGGCGGCCCAGCCCGGTACCGGCGGGACGACCTCCGCGCTGGGTGGCTGGCACCTCACCATCAACCCCAACAGCAACAACCTCGACGTGATGGACGAGGTCATCCGCGCCGTCCAGACCGACGAGTTCGCACTCGAACTGTTCCGACTGCAGGGGTGGCTGCCGCCGCGACCCGAGCTGTTCAACTCCGAGGAAGCCCGCTCGGTCGAACCGGTCGGGCGCTACATGGACACGCTCCAGGTGGCCGGTGAGAACGCGATGGCACGGCCGGTCACGCCGGTCTGGAGTCAGGAATCCAGTGCGATCGCACAGCAGGCCAACCGCGCGGTCGGCCAAGAGTCCTCCTCGGCCAACGCGATGTCCGCACTCCAGTCTCAGCTCGAAGACATCGAGCAGGGATAACCCCGGAAACCCCGCATAGTTTTACAAACTACGTATGTTATTAACAACCATGGAGGACGTTCAGCATGAGCGGTGATTCCGTATGAGTACAGAGACGGCGGGAGGTGAACGCGAATCCAGACGGTCTGGACCACTCGTGCAGGTCACGCGCTGGATGGAGAACCTCAGCGATACGACGTACGCCTACCTGTTGTTATCGCCCGTGTTCCTGTTGCTGGGTTCGATCGCGATCTACCCGCTGCTGAAGACGTTCGAGATGTCGCTGTTCGCACAGACCTTCACTGGTCTGGGCGAGTTCGTCGCGTTCCAGAACTACACCGACCTCTTTACGGGGAACATGGACCGGTACCTGCCGGGTCAGCCGACGTTCCTGCCGACGAGCCTCTCGCTGAATGCGCTGCTGACGAGCGCGCTCGCGGTGACGATCATCTACGCCGTCGTCAGCGTCTTCTTCGAGACGATCATCGGGATGGGCCAGGCCCTGATCCTCGATCAGGACTTCTACGGTCGCCGGTGGATCCGCGCGGCCATCATCATCCCGTGGGCGGTGCCGGTCGTCATTCAGGGGATGATGTTCTTCCTGATGTTCCAGCCCAGCATCGGGTTCCTGACGCCGCCACTCGCCGACCTGGGCATCCTCGCGCCGACGAACACGCTCAACGACACGGCGAGCGCGACCTTTGTCATCATCCTCTCGGACATCTGGAAGACCTCGGCGTTCATGGCGCTGCTGATCCTCGCCGGACTCCAGAGCATCGACCGAGGCCTCTACGACGTGGCGAAAGTCGCCGGGGCCTCGAAGTGGCAGCAGTTCCGCTACATCACGTTCCCGCTGATCTTGCCGACGATCGGCATCGCAGTCCTGTTCCGCTCGGTGCAGGCGCTGCGGGTGTACGGTATCATCGACATCGTCTCCAGTTGTACCGTCGTGCCGTCGCTGTCGTGTATGGTCGTCGAGGCCTTCTTCAGCGGCTTCAACGCGGCCGCCGGGACGATCGCGTTCACGACTGCAGCGATCATCGGCATCCTCGTGATGGGCATCATCCTCTGGCAGGGGGAGGACGCGATCTAACATGGCAACGTCGACCGACACCAACGAATCGGACGGACCGCTCAACCGCTGGGTCCAGCGGTCGATCGAGGACCCCGAACGGGTGTATCGTGCCCTGTTCTACACCGCGATGGTGTTTTTCATGGTGACGACGCTGTTCCCGTTCTACTGGCTGCTCGTCCTCGCGCTGACCCCCAGCAGCGAGATCACGGGCGGCGGGTTCATCCCGGATATCAGCCTATTCGGTTCGAACGTTCCCTTCCCGTTACCCGTCCCACAGGGGTTCGACTCCGGCTCCTTTATCGCCGTCTTCGAGGAGATCCCGTTCCACCTGTACATGCTGAACAGCTTCGCGCTGGCCGTGACGACGACGATCATCGTGCTGGTGGTCGCCAGTCTCGCGGGCTACGTCTTCGGCCGACTGGACTTCCCCGGTCGGGCGTTCCTGATGCTGGGCATCCTCGCCATCAGCTACTTCCCGCCGGCGGCCTTCGTCGTGCCGCTGTACGACGTGTTCGCGGGGAACGCGGTGACGATCCCCTTCACCGACGTGGCGCTGTTCAAGTCGATCGAACTGCTGAACACGCCGGGCGCGATGGTGATGCCCTTCAGCGCGCTCTTTATGCCGCTGTCTATCTTCATCCTCACGACGTTCTACGGCCAGATCCCCGACGGACTGGAGGACGCCGCCCGCGTCGAGGGAACGACTCGACTGGGCGCGCTGTTCCGCGTCATCATGCCGCTGTCGGCACCCGGCGTCGCGACCGCCGCGGTGTTGACCTTCATCTCGGTGTACAACGAGTACTTCTTCAGTTCGATCATGGCGACCTCGCCACAGGCCGTGAACTGGTCACCACTCGTCGGCGGGATCCTCAGCTATCAGACCCAGTACACCACGAACTTCCAGTTGATGGCGGCGGCGAGCGTCGTCGGGGTCCTCCCGATGCTGATCCTCGTCATCGTCGCACAGGAACGCATCGTCAGCGGACTTACCTCAGGAGCACTCAAGGAGTAACACCATGGCAAGCCTCAAACTCGAACACGTAACGAAACGGTACGAAGACGTCACAGCCGTCGACGACATGAACCTCGACATCGACGACGGGGAGTTCATCTGCCTCGTCGGCCCGTCGGGGTGCGGGAAGTCGACGACGATGGAGACCATCGCCGGCCTGACCATCCCCACCGAGGGGTCGGTCTACATCGGCGACCGCGAGGTGACGAACCTCCCGCCGAAAGATCGGGGCATCGCGATGGTGTTCCAGAACATCGCGCTGTTCCCCCACATGGACGTGTACGACAACATCAGCTTCGGGCTCAGACTACGGGACTACCCGAAAGACGAGATCGACCGGCGCGTCGAGCGTGCCGCCGACATCGTCCAGCTAGAGGGGATGCTCGAACGGATGCCCGACGAGATGTCGGGCGGTCAGCGCCAGCGCGTCGCGATCGCACGCGCGATCGTTCGGCAACCGGACGTATTCCTGATGGACGAGCCACTGGCGAATCTCGACGCCAAGCTTCGGGTCCACATGCGCACGGAGCTCCAGCGCCTCCACAAGGAACTGGACACGACGATCATCTACGTCACCCACGACCAGGCCGAAGCGATGACGATGTCGGATCGGATCGCCGTCATCGACAGTGGGGAACTCCAGCAGATCGACCCGCCACTGGTCTGTTACAACGAACCGGAGAACCTCTTCGTCGCAGGCTTCATCGGCTCGCCGTCGATGAACTTCGTCAACGGCAGCGTCGGAAGCGATTCGATCGAGACGCCGAACTTCTCGATCGAGTTCGATCCCGCGACGATCGAGGGACTCGGTCCCGGCGACGACGTGACACTCGGCGTCCGCCCGGAGGACGTGTACCCGGTCGACGAGGCCGACGATCTGGCGTTCCCATCGATGCGGATTCGAGCGCAGTCGGACGTACTGGAGCCGATGGGTGACGAGATCTTCGCCTACCTCCTGCTGGGCGACGGCGAGACCTCCATGTCTCAGGAGGCCGCGACGGACGACCAGTTGCTCATGAGCATCGAACCCGACTCCGAGATGGTCGAAGACGAGGACGTCGATGTCGTGCTCGACAGGAGCAAGATCCACCTGTTCGACGACACGACCGGCGAAGCGCTCTCCCACGGCCTCACCGGGGGGACGGCGGGCGACGAAACGGGCGGAACCCCGGCGGAGACGGACGACTGACCATGCTCGCCGACGCTGCCGCGCTCGTGTACTGGGGCGGTATGGTGGTCCTCTTTTTCTTCTGGGTCTACGGCATCGTGTCGTTTGGCTTCGACCTGCGGAACAAGATCATCCCCGGTATCCTCCAGTACCGCCGCGGTCGTCGAAAACTGAAGGAAGAACAGGAGCGCGAGCAGGAACGCGAAGAACGGGAACAACAGCTGTACTAAATAAATCCAGTACACTTTTACCCACCAATCTCCGATTTTCCACCATCCAATGACAGACATATCATCAGTACGGCTCGGGTTCGTCGGTCTCGGCAACATCGCACACCTCCACGCGGACGAAGTGCTCGACGTGGGCGGCCACGTCGCTGCCGGTACCGACGTGGACGAAGAAGCGCGACACAACTTCGCTCACAAGTACGACGCCGACGTGTTCGAGGACGCGGCCGAGATGTACGAACACGTCGACGCCGTCGTCGTCTCGACGCCCAACACCTTCCACGAGGAGTACGTCACCAGTGCGCTCGAAGCTGGTCTCGACGTGCTCGTCGAGAAGCCACTCGCTCACTCGCTGGAAAGCGCAGAGCGGATCGCCGACGCGGCCCGCGAAGCCGAGGGCTTCTGTATGGTCGGCTTCCACAATCGCTTCCGCAGCCCGGTGCAGGTCCTCGATCAGTACCGCACCGACGGCGAACTCGGCGACGTGTCCCACATCGAGGCCAACTACGTCCGCCGACGCGGGGTCCCCGGCCGGGGTAGCTGGTTCACCCGCAAAGAGGTCTCGGGCGGCGGCGCAGTCATCGACATCGGCACCCACGCCATCGACATCGCGCTGTACCTGATGGGCTTCCCCGAAATCGAGGAAGTGTCTGCCCAGACCCGGGCCCAGTTCGGCCCCGACGACGACTACACCTACCTCAACATGTGGGGTTACGACGAGGGCGCGGGCGGCTTCGACGTGGAGGACTCCGCGACGGCCTTCGTCCGCTGTGCCGACGGCAAGACCCTCTCGCTCGAAGTCGCGTGGGCGACAAACCGCCACCCGAGCCAGGAGATCGTCGTCCGTGGCGACGGCGGCGGCGCACACCTCGACATGGCTGACGACTCCCTGACCGTGCTCGACACCTCGGCGGCCGGTAGCGATCACCACCGCGACACCGAGATCGAGACCGCCGAGGCCGAGGCTCACGGCCTCGAGGAGGAGTACTTCCTCGAACACGTTGCCAATGGCGAAACGCCGTCGATGAACACCGTCGAGCAGGGCCTGACCGTCCAGCGCGTCATGGACGCGATCTATCGCTCGGGCGAGCGCGGCGAAGCCGTTTCCCTCGAGTAAGCGTCGGCGCCGACTTTCCTTCCCGACGCTCCGTGACAAGAGGAAGACTTAATCCTCGGTGCTCTCATCTTCCCATAGTACATTCATGAAAGCAGTCGCTATTCGTCGCGGGAGCGACGAGCCGGAACTGATCGACAAGCCCCGACCGGAACCGAAACACGGCGAAGCGCTCGTTCGCACACTGCGGGTCGGCGTCGACGGCACCGACCACGAGGTGCTCAGCGGCTCCCACGGGGGCTTCCCCGAGGGCGAGGACCACATGGTCATGGGCCACGAGGCCATCGGCGTCGTCGAGGATCCCAACGGCACGGGCCTCGAAGAAGGCCAGCACGTCGTCCCGACGGTCCGACGCAAGCCAGACGGCGAGACCAACGAGTACTTCCGCCGCAACGAGCCCGACATGGCCCCCGACGGCGAGTACTTCGAGCGCGGGATCGTCGGCGACCACGGCTACATGTCCGAGTACTTCACCAGTCCCGCCGACTACCTCATCCCGGTCGACGAGGAGATCGCACCCTACGGCATCTTCGTCGAACCGCTCTCGAACACGGAGAAGGCCCTCGAACACGCCCGCGCCTCCCGCTCCGCGTTCAAGTGGGACGCCGAGTCTGCCGCCGTCCTCGGGAACGGCCCGCTCGGCCTGCTGACGCTGTGGCAGTGCGCTCAGGAGTTCGACCGCGCGTACTGTCTGGGCCGCCGTGACCGCCCCGACATCACGCTCGATTTCGTCGACGAGGTCGGCGCGACCTACATCGACTCCCGCGAGACGCCGGTCGACGAGATCGCCGACGAGTACGAGGGGATGGACTTCATCTACGAGGCGACGGGCTATGCCCCCCACGCCTTCGAGACCATTGACGCGCTCGCGCCCAACGGCGTCGGCGCGCTGCTGGGTATCCCGAGTTCGTGGGACTTCGAGATCGACGGCGGCTCGCTGCACAACGACCTCGTGCTCCACAACAAGTGCTTGATCGGCTCTGTCAACGCCGGCGTCCGCCACTTCGAGGAGGCCGTCGAAGTCGTCGAGGCGATGCCCGAGGACCTGCTCGACCACCTTATTACGACGGTGACGACGCCCGACGACGTTGCCCCCGCCTTCGAGGACGGTGACGACCAGATCAAGGCTATCGTCGAGTTCGAATCCCCCTAGTAGTTTCTGCGACCCTCTCTGACTGTTTCCAGACCGAGAGTGCAACCATCTCGAAGGCCCTCGCCACGCTGGCGGTCGCTGACCGACATATCTTCGTTCGCTTTGCTCTCTCGATAGCGGTCGCTCAGGCGACTCCGCCCCGCCGCCAGCGTGACTCGCCCTTTCATCCGCCAGGCACACAGACAGTGCAGCAAGCTACGTCCTGGCGGATGAAAGGGCGAGGTCCGCTCCGGGGTTCTGCGCGGGCTCTATTCGACCGGAGGGAGAATATCCCGCACAGAACCCCGGAGCGGGCCGAGGGCTTTCGAGGTGTTCGCATCTAGCAGTTCGCCGGCAGTGGCTTCGATTGCTGAGGATGCTAGCCCGGAAGACTTAGTTAGTCGGTCCGTCAACGGTCGCCCATGCCCCGCGACGACCTCAGGGACGCACTGGAGCAGGTCATCACGGTCTTCGACCTCGGCGAGTACGAGGTCACGGCCTATCTCGCGGTGCTGGAACACGGGGAACTGTCGGCCTCGGAACTGTCCGAGCACACCGACATTCCTCAGCCCCGGGTGTACGATACGGTTCGGAGCCTGAGCGACGTGGGCCTCGTCGAGTTGAAGGACAGTCGCCCGATGACGGTGCTGGCGATCGACCCGCGCGAGGCGTTCGACGACGTGCAGTCCTCGTTGAACGACCTCGTCGACGACCTCTCGCGGCGCTACACCGCGCCGACGCGCAAGCCCGAAGCCGTCTCACTCGTCAAGTCCCGGCCAACCATCCTCCGGTATCTCGACGACATCATCACGGCCGCGGAGTACGAACTGATGCTGTCACTGACGCCGCGCCTGCTGGATCGGTTTGAAGACACGCTGCGGACGGTTCACGACCAGGGCGTCGCCATCGAGATGGTCGTCTCACCGGCCTCCGAGGCCCCGCCGGCCGGCCAGTTCGACTACAAGAGCCTCGCGACAACGGTCAAGGGGCGGCGCGGGATCACGACGCCGGTCGTCGCCGTCGCCGACGGCAACTACTCGATGTACGCCACCCGAGAGAGCGTGCGCGGGAACAACGACCGCTACGGCGTCATCTTCAACCGCTCCGAGCTTGGTTTTCTCGTCTCGGGGTTCCTCAACACCGTGCTGTGGACCACCGCCGAGACCATCGTCGGCAACGGCGAGGAACTGGACTTTCCGCGCCGGTACGGGACGATCCGGCGGTGTATCTCGGACCTGCAGGCGCTCGACGGGGACTTCTACGCCGCGATCGAGGGCCGGGACGTGGAGACCGGCGACCCCCGCGTCGTCGAGGGGGAGATCCTCGAAGCCGAGTTCGGGCGCAATCGCGAGGTCGCGACGCTGACCATCGAGGGCGAGCAGGGCCCGCTCGCCGTCGGTGACCGCGTCGCCGCCTACGAGGACATCGAGGCCTTCACGATCTACGTCGGCCGCGACTCACCCCCGGCGCTCGATCCCTGACGAGTGTGATGTGGTAGCTCGTCACGACTGTTTTTGGGAAACCTAAAAGTCAAGTTGCTCCGGTAGAGACGGGTACGTAATGAGCAAACAGCTCGAATCGGACGACACCGAATCTGACGCTGACACTGCGTCGGACGCCGACAGTGACACCGACTACACGTTCGACGACCTGACGGTGGTCATGGGGACGTACAACGAGGAAGAAGCCATCGGAACCGTCCTCGAGGACATCGACGCCGAAACGGACGGCCGCGCGAACGTGATCTGCGTCGACGGCTCCAGCGACCGGACGCCCGAGATCGCCCGCGAACACGGCGCTCGCGTCATCGAACAGCAGCCACAGGGGTACGGCGTGGCCGTCCGGGCCGCGGTGCTCGCCGCCGACCGGCCGGTCGTCGTCACCACCGACTGTGACGACACCTACCCGATGGATCGACTCGGTGACTTCCTCGAACAGATCAACGACGGCGCGGACGTGGTCAGCGGCGACCGTCTCTATCACGGGGCCGAGCCGATGCCGGCGTTCAACCGCTTCGGTAATCACGCCTTCGCCGTCCTCGCGAGCGTCCTGATGGGCGAGCGCGTCCACGACACGACGACGGGGATGCGCGCGTACCGCCGCGAGGTGATCCAGAAGATCGAGTGGACCGAGAACACCGGCCTCTCCGCGGAGTTGCTCATCCGCCCGCTGATGCGCGACTACGACGTGCGAGAGGAACCGATCGCCTACGCCGAGCGGGCGGGCGAGACGAAACTCGATCCGCTCTCCGGTGGCGCGGCCATCGCGAAGTCCATCGTCAAAGTCTGCCTCGAAGAACGGTTCCGGTAGTCGCCCGGTTTCGACGCTTCTACCGTCGCTCGCTTACTCTGTCGGATACCACGCCAGTGGGTGATCGGCCGTCAGGTCCACTTCGACCGGCTCCCCCGGCTCGAAGGTCTCCGTGTGGTTGTGCAGGCAGTGGACCACGTCGCCGCCGTGGAGTTCGACGCGGTAGACGAACGAGGGACCGTTGTACTGTCGCTGGGTGACGAAGCCGTCCGCGTTCGACTCGGCGGCCGACACGGCCCGCAGGTCGTCGGGGCGGACGAGCACGTCGACCGTCGCGCCGTCGTACGCCTCGACGGGCCCGTTGAGCCGTTCGGTGGCGAACGTCCCCATCCCGGTCTCGATCGTGTTCCCATCGATACGCGCCGGGAGGAAACTCGCCTGGCCGAGGAAGCTCGCCACGAACCGCGATTCGGGGTTCTCGAACACTTCGGCGGGGTCGCCGACCTGCTCGATCCGCCCGTCCTGCATGATCGCGACTCGGTCCGAGATCGACAGCGCCTCCTCCTGATCGTGCGTGACCGAGACGGCAGTGACGCCGGCGCGCTTGAGGATCTTGCGGACCTCCTCGCGCATCTCGACGCGCAGGCGCACGTCCAGATTCGAGAACGGCTCGTCCAGTAAGAGGACGTCCGGTTCGGGCGCGAGCGAGCGCGCCAGCGCGATCCGCTGTTGCTGGCCCCCGGAGAGCTGACTGGGCATCTTGTCGTGGTGGTCCGTCAGGTCGACCAGTTCGAGCAGTTCGTCGACGCGCCGGCCGGTCGCCTCGTCGTCCAACTCGTCGAGCCCGAACGCGACGTTCTCGGCGACCGAGAGGTGCGGGAACAGCGCGTAGTCCTGGAAGACGATCCCCACGTCGCGCTCGTTGGGCTGTCGGAACCGCGCCTCACCGTCGGCGGTGACCGTCTCGTCCGCGATGACGATCTCCCCCTCGGTGGGGCGTTCCAGTCCGGCCAGCAGCCGGAGCGTGGTCGTCTTGCCACAGCCCGAGGGGCCGAGCAGCGTGAGCAGTTCCCCGTCCCTGACCGACAGCGAGAGGTCGTCGACGGCGACCTCCTGCCCGTAGTCCTTGGTCACGCCGTCGATCTCCAGTACGGTCCGGTCCGGGTCGGGCACCGCCGCGTCGATCGTATCGAAGTCGGCGGTACTGGTCTCTACCGCTCCCTGGGTCCGCTCGCCGTTCTCGCTCGTTTGGTGTGCCATCGTGTCACTGCTCCTGTGGTCCGCGCTGGTAGCTCGTGGTGCCGCCGGGGTGGCCCTGTGGGTTCTCGAGGCCGACCAGTTCGCTGCCGGTCGGCGTCGAGTACAGTGCAAAGTGTAGTTCGTTGACGACGTAGTACCGCACGCGGGCCACGTCGCCGCCCTCCGGGTCGGGATCGACCGTGTCGGCGTTCATCTGCCGGAGCGCCTCCGACCGCGCCGCCGCCGTTAGCGCCGCGAACTCGTCGTCGTACCAGGCGTCGGCGTACTCGTCGAGGTAGGCGGCGGCGTCGGCCATCCCCGCCGCGTGCTCCGGGTCACTCGTCGCCCGACCGTCGACGTAGTCGGTGACGAACGATTCGACGCCGTCGACCTCGGAGGGATACAGCGTCTCCGCGGCTGCGACGAGGGTCCGACGCTGGTGGTCGGTGATCGGCCCGTCCGCTTCGGTGTCCGCGCCGCCGGACTCGCCGTCCGTCGCGAGCAGCGCCGCGCCGCCGCCACCGACCGCGACACCCGCGGCCCCGAGTGCCGCGATCACGTCCCGACGGTTCAGTTCCATGACGCAACGATTAGGGCATCCTAAACTTATGGGTTCCGTTCGTCGGCCGTCAGGGTCGTCCGAACGAAGACGCCGTCCGGTGCGGCCTCGGGGATGAACGCCGCTGACCCTCCACAGGCGCGGGCGTTCACGCAGCGCTCGACGCGGGGCGTGAGCGCGCGCACCTGTCCGTCGGCGGCGTCGACGGGGAGATCGAACCGATAGGTGAACCCCCCGCCCACGCCGTAGTCGACGAACACGGTCAGCCGGACGGTCTCGCGATCGTCGACCGCTAACGTCTCGTCGCCCTCAGCACGCAGACCGCTCTCGACGCGAACCTGGCCGTCCCCGACTGTGAGGTTCATCGACACGTTCTCCGACGCCGACGCGTTCGGGACCACGTAGTACGCACTCCCGTCGTCGGTGGCGATCCTGGCGGTGACGCCGTCGGCCGCACGCGGGACGCCGACGGTCGTCGAGAGTCGGATGCTGTCGCCCCGCACGTCCCGGACTCGCTGGAGCCGCGCCGATTCGGGCGACCCGGCGTACGGTGCCCACGCGCCGCGATAGACGTAGCGGTAGGTCCGTCGGTCGGGGACGGCGTCGACGACTTCGAACGGCTCGTCGTCGATGGCGTACACCGCCCGCCCGTCGAAGCCCGGATCGTTACGCAATGGCTGGAACGGGTGGTTGAGCCAGTCGCCGTAGGGATCGGGCACGAGGACGAGCGAGTTCTCCGGGGGCCCGCCCTCGAAAGGCTCGTAGGCCCGCTCGTAGGTCTCCGTCACCTCCGTGTTCTCCTCGATGCGGTGGTTCAGATGATCGTCCGTGACGGCCACGAACGGCGCGGCCACGAGGAGGACGACGGCGACGAGCGCCACGCGGGTGACCCGCTGATCGGTCCGTTCCCGGAGCGCACGCCGGAGCAGCGTTCCGAGCCGCCAGGCCCCGAACGCGGCGAAGGCCGCCGTCGGCACGAGGAGGTCGAAGTGATAGTACGGCCCGAACGTGGAGATCAGGCCGTCACCCTCCCGCCCGACGACGCCGAGGATGTTGAAGTTCCCCCAGAAGTAGACGTTCCCCGCCGGAATCGTGACGAACAGGCCCGCGAGGATCGCCGTCCTGGGCGAGCGGTCCCACCGGGCCGCCAGCGCCACCCCGACCGCCGCGAGGGCGGCACCGAGGAGGCCGCCGGCGACCCACTCAGTGAAGAACAGTTCGAGGATGATTCGGTTCGACCGTATCGCCAGTTCGGGCGAGTAGACCGCCTCGTGGCCCAGAATCTGGCGGTGGCCGAACCCCGGCCCGTCCTCTGGCGCGAAGGCCTGGTACGGGAACACGAGCGCTGACCCCGTCATCACGATGTTGTACAGGAGCGTCAGCCCGACACCCGCCGTCCCGAGCGCGGCGGTCCGGCCCTGTCGGGGGAGCGCCGCCCGCCAGTCGTCGCCGAGCGTCCAGAGCGCGTGGACGATGAAGGGCGTCGCGAACAGCACCGCGGTGTAGGGGCGGGCGAAGAAGGCCAACCCGACGGCAGCGCCCGCGACCGTCGCCAAGCGCAGGTCGCCGGTCCGGTCGGCCCGGAGATAGGCGTACGCGAACGCGAGGTTCAGCAGCGTCGTCGGCGCGTAGGGTAGGAAGATCGACGAGTCGATCACGAACAGCGGCGAGACGAGCACGAAGGCGCCGGCCAGCAGCCCCGTCGGGCGATCGAAGACCTCCCGGACGACGCCGACGACCAGCGCCACGTTGCACGCCGCGATGGCGACCAGCGCCACGCGGAACCCGCCCAGCAGTTTGCCGAGCGCGAACATCGCCGCGGGGACGGGCGAGTACTTGGGATAGAGCCCCTCGTCCCCCTCGATGAAGAACCACGGTTTGAACGCGTCCTCGACCGGCGGGCGCAGGTACAGCTTTCCCTCCAGCAACATCGCGGCCTGCTGGAGGTACACCCCCTCGTCGTGGTTCAGCGAGTGGTAGGGAAAGACCTCAGTCGCGATCAGGCCGACGACCAGCGCCGCCAGTCCGGCGAGCGACGCCGTCGCCAGTCGATAGCGTCGTTCGTCGATCATTTCGCTCGTGTCAGCCTCTGTCTACGTCCCATTTCCGCCCTCCTGGGCCAGAATGACGGCCATCGAGAGCCCCGAAACGACCACGAGCACCAGCGCCGGGACCGCCGCTGCACCGTACAGCCCTGCCTCCTGGACCCGCCAGATGTAGGTCACGAGCGTGTCGAACCGGAGGGGGCGCAACAGCAGGGTGGCGGGCAGTTCCTTCATCGTCGTGAGGAAGACCAGCGCCGCGCCCGTCGCGATCCCCGGGAGCACCAGCGGCAGCGTCACCGATCCGAAAGCGTCCAGCCGAGAGCGACCGAGCGAGCGGGCGGCCTCGACGAGGTGCTGATCGACCTGCAGCGCGGACGTGCGGATCGAGCCGATCGCCTGGGGCATGAAGCGCACGACGTAGGCGAACACCAGCAGCGGGAGTGTCTTGTACAGCGCCGGCAGCACGTCGAGACTGAAGCTCACCAGCGCGATAGCCAGCACGATCCCTGGCGTCGCGTAGCCGACATATGGGGCACGGTCGGCCAGTGCCGCGAGGCGCGAGTTCGAACCCGCAGACTGGAGCGCGATCGGTAGGGCGACGAGCACGGAGCCCCCGGCTGCAAGCAGTGCGACCCAGACGGAGTTCAGCCCGTAGGACCACGAGAACGCCATCGACCCCGTCGCGTACCCGGGGCCGCTGCGGAGGAACCAAAGCCCGAAAATCGCGATCGGTAGCAGGATCGCGACGAGTCCGACCAGCGCCGGGACGAGCATCGCCGGGAAGCGCCACGGGCCAAGATCGAGTTCGAGCGCCCCGCGATTACCGCTGGACCCGTAGGCACCCGAGCGGTCGGCACCGATCCGGGACTCGATGGCGAGGATCACCGCCGTGACCGCGAACAACTGAAGCGAGAGCAGCGCCGCGTAGTCCCGCATGAAGGCGTTGTATCGGGCGTAGATGAACTGCGTGAACACCTCGACGCGCATGATGTTGGGCGTCCCGAAATCGGAGAGCGTGTACAGCGCGACCAGCAGCGCTCCGGCGGCGATCCCCGGCGTGATCTGGGGGAGCGTGACGCGCCGGAACGCCGCCCAGCGGCTACAGTTCAGCGTCTGGGCGGCCTCGACCAGCGAGGCGTCCAGCGACAGCAGCGACGCCCGCGTGGTCAGGAACACGTACGGGTAGGTGTACAGCGTGAGCACGAGCGCCGCGCCGGCGAACCCGTAGATCGTCGGCACCTGCTCGATCCCCAGCGGCGCGAGCGCGTCCGCGAGCTCTCCCCGCGGGCCGAACGCCGAGACGGCGGCGAAGGCACCCAGATAGCTCGGGATCGCCAGCGGTAGTGCCGCGATCACGGTCCAGAGACGGCCAAAGGGAATGTCTCCCTGCACGGTCAGCACCGCGAGCGGGACGCCGACGATGACACTGCCCGCGGTGACGACGCTCACCAGCGCGACACTGCGGGCCAGCACCTGAAGGGTCTGGGGAGCGACCGTCAGATCGAGCGCCCGACCGCCCAGGGACAGCACGTCGGTGACGAGCCAGCCCAGTGGCAACACGAGCGCGGCAGCGATCGCGGCGGCGAGCAACACCAGTCCGGTACCGGCGGCTGTCTGGCCGTCGTCACTGGCACGGTCGCGGATCGCTGCGGCGCGCTCGCGGAGGCTCATCCGAGGACGTTGGCCTCACGCATGAGCTCGAGCGTCGGCTCCAGATCGGAGAGCTCCGAGAGGTCGATGTCCGGCGGGTTGAGTTCGTCGACGGTCGGTAGGTCACCGGGCGGCGCGACGCCGGAGATCATCGGGTACGCGAAGCTCACGGTGGTAAAGAACTCCTGGGCCTCCGCCGACAGCAGGTGGCGGACGAAGGTGTCGACCAGGTCGCCCTTCGACGTGCCCTGGATCTTGAGCGCGCCGGCGACGTTGACGAGCGCGCCCGCGTCACCCTGCGTGAACGCCAGGTCGATCGGTGGTTCGGAGCGCCCGTTCTTCACGCGCAGCGCGTAGTAGTGGTTCGCGAAGCCCGTGTTGAGCGCGCCGTCGGCGACCTGCTGGGAGACCACGTACTCGTTCGAGAACTTCTCGGTGCCGGCCTCGCGCATCGAGACGAGCCACTGGCGGG
>Ga0207756_100108_pt1 | contig 74844 bp, 65 predicted proteins | sample A23M1SouthBayCA_FD_187748 | JGI IMG/M metagenome (GOLD analysis project Ga0207756, IMG submission 187748) | Aerobic enrichment media microbial communities from Eden Landing Ponds, California, USA - A23 M1 (3) (SPAdes) | ecosystem: Environmental > Aquatic > Marine > Unclassified | place...
CCGAGCAGGTCGACGACCGACAGGTGCTGCGCGACATCGACCCCGCGAAGGACGTTGACGGCTTCCACCCGGAGAACGTCGGTCGACTCGTCGCCGGCAACGCGCGCTTCAAGCCCTGCACGCCCCACGGCGTCCAGAAGCTGCTGGAAGCCGCCGGCGTCGACCCCGAGGGCAAGGACGCCGTGGTGGTCGGTCGCTCGGAAATCGTCGGCAAGCCGATGGCGAACCTCCTCATCCAGAAGGCCGAGGGCGGCAACGCGACCGTGACCGTCTGTCACTCCCGAACCGACGACATGGCGGCCAAGACTCGCGAGGCCGACATCGTCATCGCGGCCGCGGGCGTCCCCGAACTGATCGACGGCGACATGCTCACCGAGGGCACGACCGTCATCGACGTGGGCGTCAACCGCGTCGACGCCGACAACGAGAAGGGGTACGAACTGGTCGGCGACGTGGACTTCGACAGCGCCAAAGAGAAGGCCAGCGCGATCACGCCGGTCCCCGGCGGCGTCGGCCCGATGACGCGGGCGATGTTGCTGTACAACACCGTCAAGGCGACGGCCGAACAGCACGACATCGACGTGGATCTCCCCTGAGATGGTCGACGGCGTGGAGAACGACGACGACCGTGACGACGGCAGCCACGGTGACGACAGCGACATCGTTGCCGACCTGCCGGCAGATATCCGACGTTTCGAGACGACCCAGCGACTCGACCCCGACGCGTTCAATCACGCCAAATCCCGCGTCGACGGGGGGTTCGACACGGGCGTCGAGGCGTTCGTCACCGACGGCGACGGCCGCCTGTTGCTCGTCTGTGAGGACGGGCGCTGGTCGTTGCCCGGCGGGGAGATAGGGGACGAGCAGACGCCCGAAAAGACGGTGGCGGGGGCGGTCGAGGCCGCCACGGGACTGGCGGTCACGGTCGACGATCCGGTGGCCGTCAACGAGGTGACCCTGACCGACGGCGAGCGCGAGGCGACGCTGTCGTTCGTGATCTACGGTGCGACGCCGACCGGGTCGCCCGACGAGATCGAACCCGGGCGTGCGTCGGTCAGCGGCGTCGAGTGGTTCGAGGAACTGCCGTCGGCGACCATCGACCGGCGCGTGCTCGCGGCACTGCTCGACTCGGCCTGATCAATCGCCGATTCCGATCAGTCGCCGATCCCGTTGAGCCAGTTGTCGGCGGTGACGAGCGCGCTGTCCTCGCCCCGTTGCAGGTACTTCCCGAGGTCTCTGGTCGCCCGGAGGAGTCGCTCGGCGTCCTTCGGAGACACGTCGCCATCCAGCGCCTCCATCCGTTTTTTCTGATCTCTGATCCGACCCGAGAGCGTGCTGGCCTCGTTGTCGGGGTTGTCGGAGAGGTATTCGCGCAGGTCCCGCTGGTAGGCCTCGACAGCGCTGGCCATCGCGAGGCCGTGGGGCGAGCGGAGACTGTCGGGAACTTCTTCGGCGGACGGTCGCTCGCCCGCGTCGGCCCCGCGCAGGAGTTCGAGGAAGTATAGCTCCTCGGCGTCGCCGGTCTGGAGTTCGCGCGCCAGTGCGCTGGCGACGTGTCTGAGTTCGGTCGCGGCGACGAACGTCTCGTCGAGGACCAGCAGTTCGCCCGCGTCGACGAACCCACGCTTGCGGACGTACTCGGCCGCCCGTTCCGCGGCGTCCTCCGCGATCCGTCGCAGTGGCTCCTCGTCGATGGCCGCACGAACCGGCGTGAGGTCGAACTCGGCGGGAGCGTCGGTGTGGCGGGTTCGCTCGTCGACGCCAACGCTCCGAAGGCTCCCACAGTCCGGGCACTCGACGCTCGCCGTCTCGTAGTAGGACCAGCGGGTCCCACAGTCCTTACACTCACGGTCGCCACGGATCTTCATACCACACAGTCGACGCGGCGGCCTCAAGTTCCTTCCGTCACCGTACCGAAGGAGGGGTATGCGCTCGGAAGCGGAGATTAGAGAGCAGTACGAGTTCCTCTGCGAGCAGTTGGACAGCGAGGAGATGACCCACGACCGCGTTCGGATGATGCTGACACACTACCGCCGCGCGCTCGGGTGGGCCCTCGAAGAAGAACACATGTAGCACGCGAAAGTTATCAACCGAAGCGGGAGAGTCAGCCGCTGGCGATACTTTTATAATGCTGAGTGACCCAGTGGCAAGTGACGCTTCGCTTTGGAGGGCCGAAGCGTCAGCGGGGACCAATTCAGGGCGGCAAGCGAACCGGGCCTTCCGCCTGGTTCGCTTTCCACTTTCCGTTACTCGACTTCTGAGCGGGTGCGCTGATCGGAGTTCACTCGTCGAGCGTCCGACAGCAGCTCCGCGAGCGCCGGGTCGCGATTTCCTACACGGACGACAGTTATGTTTTGGTCATAACACATCGAGTGGTGTGGATACACTCAACGATAGAACCATTTAATCCGAAGCAGTGGATGTTCAAGAGCGGGACAGTCCGCCGAGTGTTCCGACTATGCCGAGAACAGACCGGGACCTCCAGTCGGATCCGATACACTTATTAGATTCCGACAATAATTGGGAAGTGGACTTTACCGATGTACGACCTGACAGGTTTTCAGCGTGACCTCCTCTACGTCATCGCTGGAAAGGAGGAACCCCACGGACTCGCGATCAAGGAAGAACTCGAAAACTACTACGAAAAGGAGATCCACCACGGTCGATTGTACCCGAATCTCGACACGCTGGTCGACAAGGGACTCGTCGAGAAGGGGCAGCGCGACCGGCGGACGAACTTCTACAGCCTCACCCGGCGCGGCCGCCGAGAGATCGAAGCGCGTCGCGACTGGGAAGACGAGTACGTCGACGTCTGATTCGGTCTTTCTGCATGAGATCGACGGTGTGTGTGCTGTCGAACGGAGAGTGACATCGCTGGGCAGCGAGTTCACGCGCTGCTCTGGGCACCGTCGTCAGGGTCGGTGTCGCTGTCTGGTACCTGCTGGGCCTGCTCGCTGTCGATCGTAGCCGGGTCCAGTGAATCCGGTCGAATCGGTTCGTTGCGCAGCAGTTCGGGGAGGATGATCCGTGCGAAGTGCGAGACGAACACGAGGATGACCGGACCGAGGAAGATGCCGTACCAGCCGAAGATCAGCGGGCCGAGGATGTACGCGAACATGAGCGCCCCCGTGTGAAGCTTCCCGCCGGAGACGTAGGGTCGAACCATCAGGTCGGGGATGACGTCGACGATGACGAAACTGACGGCGGCGAAGACGACGACGAACCACCACCCCTCACCGTTGGTCCCCGCGAGGACGGCGAGATAGCCGGTCATCGGAACGTAGACGAGCTTCATCCCGACGATCGGGATGAGACTCGCGGCACCTGCGAGCAGTCCGGTGAGCGCGGGATACGGGACGAACACCGGCCCCGGCGCGAACTGATTGAGGAGCGAGAACACGATAGCGCCGATGATCGCCGTGATGATCGCGTTCAGGATGTTGCCGTAGAACACCTTGTCGAAGCTCTCGTCGACCTCGGCGACGAACTCCTCGAAGACGCTGCGCTCGGTCGTGAGATGGCTGGCCCAGTCGGCGAATCGCGGACCGTCACGGAGCATATAGAACGCCAGCGCGAACATCACGAACAGGTGGAGGAGGCCGGTACCGACGACGCCCAGATAGCCCAGCAGCGATTCGAGCGTCGCCGTGATCGTCTCCATCCCGCCGACGTTGTCGAGGATCGCCGTCGGATCATTCAGGATCGTCGGCAGATCCAGATACGGCTGGACCATCTCCAGTAGCTGATTGATCTGTGAGTCGGATCCGAATCCGTTGAGCGTCTGGACGAACCGGTTGAGTTGGCGAAGTCCGACCACGAGCGTGTACGCCAGCAACGCGAGCGCCGGGAGCGCGAGACCGACGATCGAGATCCCGGCCGCGATCGACGGCTGATCGACGTATCGCCGGACACGCCGGTAGAGCCGCCGTGTCGCGTAGTAGATGAACAGACCGAACACGAACGTCCCGACGAACCGGTAGGCGACGTAGAGGAGGGCAGCCCCGAGGATCAGGCCGACGACGAGCCAGATTGTCCGGGGCCAGTCGATATCGACTTCGAACTGGACCATAGCGCTCCTTCGACGCACCCGAACAAAAGATTCGGGGTGGTCTCGGAGAAATGATCGCCGTCGAGTCGGCGGCCGTCCAGACGCTGGCCACACGAGTCTCTATATAGCCAGCGCGAGTAGGGAATCGAGTGACGACGCTCGTGCAACTGGGCTTGACGCCGCTTGGCGGTGAGGTCCTCAGGATCGTGCTGGCCGGTGCGCTCGGGATGTTCCTGGGGCTCGAACGCGAGTGGTCCCAGAAGGCCGCCGGGATCCGAACGTTCGCGCTCATCAGCCTGCTCGGCGCGGTGTTTACGCTGGTCGAGTCGGAGATCCTGCTCGTCATCGGGGGGCTCCTCGTCATCGTGCAGGGAATTTTGCTGGCCGTGGCGGGCTTTCGCGACGAGGACGAGGGGCTGTCGTTGACCACCTCGGTCTCGATGCTGGTCGCCTACGGCGTCGGTGCGCTCGTGATGCAAGAGTACATCCTCGAAGGCGTCACCGTCGCCATCCTCTCGTCGCTGTTGCTGGTGCTGAAGCGGGAACTCCACAGTTTCGCGTGGGGACTGGAACGGGAGGAACTGCGCTCTGCGTCGGAGTTCGCGATCCTCGCGTTCGTCGTCTACCCACTGTTGCCGCCCGAACCGGTCGCTATCTCGGTCGCCGATCTCGCGCTGGAACTCGAACTGCGAGTGGCGTGGCTGCTCGTCGTGACGGTCGCGGGCATCGGCATCGCGAACTACGCCATCGTCCAGACCTACGGCGGCCGAGGGATCGCTGTGACGGGCTTTTTCGGCGGCCTCGCCTCCTCGACGGCGGTCGTCGGGACGATGCTCGATCACGTCCGCCAGCGCCCGCAGGCCGCCAGTTACGCCATCGCCGCGATCCTGCTTGCCGACGCCGCGATGGCGCTTCGTAACCTCGTCATCGCGGTCGCGTTCACCTTCGAGCGGGGAATTCTGTTGCAGGCGGTCGTCCCGCTGGGCGCGGTCGTGCTGGGGAGCGTCGCCGTCGCGGCCTACACTGCCGACTGGCGCGAATCGGTCGAGATCGAACTGGAGAGCCCCTTCTCGCTGCGCAACGCACTCGGGTTCGGTGCGATCTTTCTGCTCGTGCTGGCCGCCAGCGCGCTCGGGAAGGCCCAGTTCGGGACCGGGGGCCTCTACGTGACGGCGCTGCTCTCGGGACTGGCTTCAAGCGGGGCGGCGACGACCTCCGCGGTGTTGCTGTATCGGGGCGGCGTCGTCGACGGGACGGCGGCGACGGTCGCAATCTTGCTGGCGACCGCGTCCAGCATCGTCGTCAAGGCCGCGCTAACGATGGCCAGTCCCGAACGGGGGTTCGCAATGCGGGTCGCGCTCTGGAGTTCGGTCCTGCTCGTGGGCGCGACCGCCGTGACGGTCGTCGCGACGATGTGAACGCCGTCCCGTGGCGCGTTCTTTTATTAAGGCCGACCTCGTATCACGTGCTAGCATGGATCGTGAGAGCGTCGAGCCGTCGGTCGACGAGTTTCCCGGCGAGCGCGCGAGAGAGCGGGTCGACTCCCACCACGAACACGCGGCACCGAGCACCTACGTCTACGACTTCGTCTGGGACCACGACGCGCCGGCGATCGGCCCGTTCTGTACGGACGCCGACGGCAACGTCCTCATGGACTGGACCGGCCACGTCGGGGCGATGCCCCTGGGGTACAACAACCCCAAGATACTCGATCCGCTCGCCGAGTTCGACCTCGTCGACCCCACCAAGATCGCCGGACAGGACTTCTACGCCACCGCCGGCGAGAGCGACCTCCCCGGTGCGGCCGACCTGATGGATCGGCTCACCGGAATCTCCGGCCAGTACGACATGGACACTGTCTTCCTCTCGAACAGCGGCGCGGAGGCCGTCGAGAACGCCATCAAGATCAGCTACGATCACCGCCGGGGCAAGTACGGTATCACGTTCGAGGGAGCCTTCCATGGACGGACGCTGGGCGCGCTCTCGCTCAACCGCTCGAAGGAGGTCTACCGGCGTCACTTCCCAGAGATCCCGTCGATCCACGACGCGCCCTTTTGCGATGACCGCCACTGCACGCCCGACACCTGCGACTGTGGCTTCTTCGCCGGGGACACCTCCGCCCTCGAACGGATGCTCGGGCCGTCGGGCCACGTCAACCCAGAGGAGGTCTCCTATCTGATCCTCGAACCGATCCAGGGCGAGGGCGGCTATCGCTTCCCCAGCGACGCGTTCGCCGACGAGATTGCCGCGGTCACTGAGCGCCACGACATCCCGATCGTCGTCGACGAGGTCCAGTCCGGTCTCGGACGCACGGGCGAGTGGTGGGCCGCGGACCACTACCCGTTCGAACCCGACGTGATCGCCAGCGCGAAAGGGCTGCGTGTGGGCGCGACCATCTCGCGTTCGGACGTGTTCCCCGAGGAGAAGAGCCGACTCTCCTCGACCTGGGGGGCCGGTGACGTACTCGCCGTCGCACAGGGAGCGCTCACGATCGACGCCATCGACGAGTACGACCTCATGGCCAACGCCGTCGAGCGCGGTCGAGCGTTCGAAGAGCGGTTCCGGGACGCCACCACGGGCGTCGATGCGGTCGAGGACGTTCGGGGCAAGGGACTGATGCTCGCCGTCGAGTTCGACAGCAAGGACCGGCGTGAGGCCGTCGTCGAAGGGGCCCTCCGACGGGGCCTCCTGACGCTTGGCTGTGGACAGAAGACGCTCCGACTCCTCCCGCCGATGGACTCGACGGCTCGGGAGATCGAACTGGGGACCGGGGTGCTCGCCGACGCCGTTTCGGCGGCCGCTGGCGGGCAGTAAGCAGATGGCCGACTCTGGGCCCGGCACGGCGACGAACGAAAAGACGTAGGTGGCCGGCCCCGGAGTCTCTCATCAATTCCTACCGTGACCGACGCCGCTCGCCCGACTGCCCGGACCCGCCACACCGGCCCGCGACACTCCGCCCGATCGACCAGGCCGTCCCAGCAGCCGGTATTGGAGTCCCATCGACGATGAGCGGGCTGTCGCGACACTGGTCGACGCTCGTCGGGTTCGCCGTCGCCGCGCTCGTGTTCGCGGTGCTGTTCTGGTACATCGGCGTCGACGAGATCGCGGCGGCGCTGGGCCGGGCCGACCTCCCGCTGGTCGCCGTCGCCGGTGGGCTGATGCTCGCCTGGATCGCCGTCCAGGGGGCCGCGTTGTGGGTCGTCTGGCGGATTCTCGATATCACCGTCCCGCTGCGCTCGGCCGTGCTCGTCTTCGCCGGCACGGCCTTCGCGAACAACGTCACACCGTTCGGGCAGGCCGGCGGCGAACCGATCGCCGCGCTGCTGACGACGGACGTGTCCGACGCCGACTACGAGAACGCGCTGGCGGCCATCGCCGGTGCCGACGCGCTCAACTTCGTCCCCTCGACGGGGCTGGCGCTCGTCGGTAGCGCCACCTACGCCGTCCTCAGCACCGTCAGCCCGCGCCTGCGCTCGGTCGTCTGGATCGTCCTCGCGTTCGGCGCGACGACCGCCGCGCTCGCTCTCGCGGGCTGGAAGCGACGGGAGACCGTCGAGGCGGTCGTCGTCCGACTCGCGACGCCGCCGCTGCGCCTGATCGCCCGCCTCGTGCCCCGGCTCTCGGTCCCCACGCCCGAGCGCGTCCAGCAGGGGTTCGAGCAGTTCTTCGGCTCGATCGAGCGAATCGCCACTGATCGGCGACGACTGGCCAAAGCGCTCGGATTCTCGACACTGGGCCTGGTCTGTCAGGCGACCGCGATGTGGGTCGTGTTCGTCGCGCTGGGCACGCCCATCCCCGTCTACGTCCCGTTTTTCGTCATCCCGGTCGGGACGATGGCCAGCGTCGGCCCGACGCCGGGCGGTCTCGGCAGCATCGAGTCGGTCCACGTGGTGCTGCTGACGACGATGACCGCCACCCCCGCAGCCGTCGTCGCCGCCGCGGTCGTCATCCATCGGCTCGGCGGGTTCTTCCTGACGATGACGGTCGGCGGCGGGTCGCTTGCACTCCTGCGAACGCGAGCGAGATAGCAGCGGTGGCAGCTGGAGGTCGGACGGTCCCTAGAACTGGTAGCGGCGGTCGTCGTTGTCCTGTGCCTGCGGGAACTGGTCGGCCCCGGTCATCTCGTCGAAGGTCATCCCCGAGAGGTACTCGTCGTAGGTGCAGTCGTAACCCGAACGAAGGTGAAAGTCGAGGTTCCCCATCTCGACGGTGCGCTGAAAGAGCATGTGAACGGCCCGACGGACCAGTTCGTCGGGGTCGTCGGGGTCGAGCGCGCTGGTGAGCATCGCCAGTTCGTTCCGGGTCTCCGTGTCCAGCGAGACCGCGAGTTCGTCACCGAGATCAGAATACTGGGCTTGCACGTCGTCGGAGAGGTCGTCGAGTGTCATACCCGGGCCGAGGGCCAGCGCCGGAAAACGTCTTTCGGCTGGATCGCAGACCGTCATACACAAGCGCCACCGATCGTAACACCGGGACATGACGGAGTTGCCGGGCGCTGTGCCCGAGGATCGCGAGGCCGTCCAGCAGGCCCTCGTGTCGTGGTACGAGGCCGACCACCGGTCCTTCCCGTGGCGCGAGACCGACGACGCCTACGAGATTCTGGTCTCGGAGGTGATGAGCCAGCAGACCCAGCTGGGCCGTGTCGTCGACGCCTGGCACGAATTTCTCGACCGCTGGCCCGACGCCGAGGCGCTGGCGGCGGCCGACCAGTCCGACGTGGTGGGGTTCTGGACGAGTCACTCGCTGGGGTACAACAACCGCGCGAAGTACCTCCACACGGCGGCCAATCAGGTCCTCGACGAATGGGGCGGCGAGTTCCCGGAGACGCCCGACGAACTACAGGAACTCCACGGCGTCGGCCCATACACTGCCAACGCCGTCGCCTCCTTCGCGTTCAACAACGGGAACGCCGTGGTCGACACGAACGTCAAGCGCGTCCTGTATCGGGCCTTCGACGTGCCCGACGACGACGCGGCCTTCGAGGAAGTCGCCGGAGCGCTCATGCCCGACGGCGAGTCCCGCGTCTGGAACAACGCGATCATGGAACTGGGCGGTGTGGCCTGCGAGAAGACGCCCGCCTGCGATGCCGCCGAGTGTCCGTGGCGCGAGTGGTGTCACGCCTACGACACGGGCGATTTCACCGCGCCGGACGTGCCGACCCAGCCCGATTTCGAGGGGAGCCGTCGGCAGATGCGCGGGCGCGTGATCAACGTCCTCGGCGAGTACGACGAACTCGGGCTGGATGAACTCGGGCCACGCGTGCGAGTGGACTACGCCCCCGACGGCGAACACGGCCGCGAGTGGCTCCGGGACCTCGTCGGTGATCTGGCCGACGACGGCCTCCTGACGACACAGGAGCGGGGGGACGACGTCCTCGTCGGTCTCAGCGAGTGAGAACGGTCCCCGTGCTACTTGGCCGAGGGCGACGAACCATCAGGTATGACAGCCACTACCGAGACGGCCCGCGTCTGGCTGGTCGAGCGCACGTACTCCGACGACGAGCAGAACCTCATCATCCTCACGTACGCGACGCCCGACGGGCGACAGTACTTCCGGAAGGAGCGAGCGCTGACCTCCTTCAGCGATACGCGGGACACGACAGCGGCCGTCGACGCCGACCCGGAGAACCTCGGCACGGTCGACGATCCCGACCTGCGTGAGCGGTACGCTGCCGAGGCCGAGCGGATGGGTCAGCGCCACGACCCCGACGACGTGCTCTGATCACTCGGTGTCGTCCCAGCGAAAGAGCAGTTCGTACCGGTCGGCGTCGGTGGCGCTACCCCCGAGTTTGAACTGCATCGACCGCTGCCACCCCGGCCCGAGCGGGGGCTCGATCCGTCGCGTCGAGCCGTGGAGCCGCTGACCATCGCCGTCGAGGAACCGACACGTCGCGTCGAGAACCGGTTTCGGCCCGTCGATCGACGCCTCGCGCTCGTTGGTCGCGGTCACGTCGACGACCACCGTCGTCCCGTAGCCACTCGAACGGATCGTGTACTCGTGGTCGATCGTCAGCGGTGTCTCGTTGTCCGCGACTGCGCCTGAGACAGCCGACCCCCAACAGCCCGCGAGCGAGAGCGTACTGAACGCGGCGACGGTCCGAAGTGCGTCTCGTCGGTACACGGTTCATCCTCCGTTGAGCCGACAGTCAATGTATCGTCCAGAGAGTACGGACCCCGGCGGTGTCGCCCCGATGGATCAGCAATATAGGGGAGCGCTGCGATGGCCGAGCAATGACAGCGACCGACGTGATCGCGATCTGTGGCAGTCTGCGAGACGGGAGCCACTCGCGAAAGGGACTGCGAATCGCCCTCGACGCGGCCGAACGCGCCGGCGCGGACACCGAACTGCTCGACCTTAGGGAGTGGAACCTGCCGGTTTTCGACCCTGACCACGAGGACGCCGGCGACGCCGAGGCGTTCCGCCAGCGCGTCCGTGATGCCGATTCGATCCTGCTGGGGACGCCGGTGTATCACGGCTCCTTTTCGACGCCGATCAAGAACGCGCTCGACTACTGCGGGTTCGACGAGTTCGAGAAGAAGACCGTCGGCCTGCTCTGTGTTGCCGGCGGCAGCTTTCCGGTGACGGCGCTCGAACACCTCCGTTCGGTCGGGCGCTCGCTGGACTGCTGGGTGATCCCACATCAGGCCGCGATCCCGCGCGCGTCGAGTGCATTCGAGGGCGGCGAACTCGTCGACGACGCGATCCGCGACCGCGTCGAGACGCTGGGCCGGGAAGCCGTCGAGTACGCGAACATCGAACCCGATCCCAAGAGTTTCGAAAGCTGTGAGAACAAAGGTGCCGACGACTGACCGACGATGAGTGATTACCTGCTCGGCATGTTCTGTTTCGACGACGTGCCCGGTGGGCTCGTGGAAGACGTGATCCGTTGCTTTCGGGAGAACGGCTTCACGACAGATGTCGGGCAAGAGCAGTCGCCCGAGACAGTCACGGATCGTAGTCCCGACGGACCGGTAGACTGGAGCTTCGAAGCGTGGTACGACGAGAGCGACGGGCACCCGCATTCGAGACACACGTACACCGTAGATTTCCGTCTCGGAGACCCGACAACGGATTTCGCACCAGTGTCGATCAGAGGGCCGGGATCGTGGTTAGATCACACGAAACAGGATCACGATGTCCAGGCGCAGATCGATGCACTGGTCGAGGTGTTCGAAGCCATAGCCGAAACGGTCGATCCGTGGATCGCGGTCCTCGCCATGATGCCCGGCGGGTACAAGATACCATCAGACCACCCGCCAGACCACGGCCTGGAGAAACTCCCGTTCGCCGTCGTCTTCGGCGAGGAGTGGTTCGACCACATCGGCAGTCCGAAAGCGGTCTTGAACGCACCAGTGTACGAGACGAGAGCGCTAGACACCGGGAGTGTGCTCGTTCGAACGCGGGACAAGATCGTCGTGAAACAGCCACTCGACGAGGGGCCGTCCGGCTCGCCCGAAAAACACCTGTTCGAAGGGCACTCCCCGGAAGACCGTCAGCGGTTCGTCGACCCGTTTCAGGAACTCGAAGACGGCGAGCTAGCCACCGATCCGGTGCTGTGCGAGGCACACGCTCCATTCGAGTGGGCCACGTTGGACTACGCTCGCTTTCCCGAGCTGCCCGACCGAGAGACCAACTGTCACGTGCTTTCCGTTCGTCGCGAGGGTGACAAGCTCTGGGAGGCACACAACGGCGAGTTCGTCCGTCGCCTGGTCGACGAGAACGGTCAACCCATCGGAGAGCGTCCAGACACTGTCCCACCAGAGCAAGAGTTCGTTTCGACCGCGATTCGCACGGCGTACGAGGAGGATCCGCCGTGGCACCTCTACCGAATGGACTCACTCGAAGACCCGAGCGTGTTCGCGCGTCTCGTCGGTATGGACGCTGTCCCCGAAGGAGAGAGTATCTGGGAAGACCGGGAGACGCCCGTCACCAGCGAGCAGTACGATCCATCGTAACGAGGGGAGTGCCGCCGTGACCAGCGCGACAGGATCTGTTCACTGGAGCGGGACTGATTCGATCGGTGTTCACCCAGAGGCGCGACGGAAGGAAACTGACTAAGCGTCTCACCGACTAGCGGCACTCGTGACACAGTGGGTCGAGAATCCGACGGGCGGGCGCGACCGCGGCCCGGTCGCGCTCGTGCGGGCGTGGCTGGAGGTTCTCTTTCGACCGGGACGGTTCTTCGAAACTGGAATCGCGCCGGGCGATCAGGCACCGGGACTGGTCTTCATCGGTGTGGTCGTCCTGCTCGAAGAGGGGACTCGCTTCGCGGTCGTCGAACTCGCCCAGCGCGGGCGACTCTCGCTTGCCCCCTACAGTTACCCCGTCATCGGCGACCTCGATCCGCTGGTGGCGCTGTTGACGCTGGTAGCCATCGTCGTCTTCGTCGCGCCGGCAGTCCTCCACCTCACCGCGGCGCTCCAGACGCTCGTGCTGGCGACGCTGGCACCGGACCGGGGCGGAATCAGCGAGACGGTGCAGGTGATCGCCTACGCGACCGCACCCTGCGTGTTCGTCGGCGTCCCCGTCCCGGAGGTCAGGGTCGTCTGTGGCCTGTGGGGAGCGGGGCTGTACGTCTACGGCCTCCACGCGATCCACAACCTCTCGGTCCCGCGTGCCGTCCTCGCGGCGGCACTGCCGGCCACGATCCTCTTTGGCTACGGGTTCCGGGCGGTCCCCGCTGCCGAACTGCTGCTGTGATCGCTGCCGAACTGCCGCCGTGACCGCGTCGGTACCCAGTTCGGACAGTTTTAGGTGGCTACCGGCCGGCGTTCCGGTATGCTCACGCTCGACCTTGACGACTTCATGTTCGAACTCAAAGACGGCGCGATCAAGCACGTCGGCCCCTCCAACCGGTCTGCGACGGTGAAGCTGTACGACATCGAGGGCCTCGACGTGCGGGAGTTCGGCGACGAGCGCGTCAAACTGGCATTCGAGGACGCCGAGGGCAGCGAGGTCGAAATCGCGCTGGCACCCGAGCAGGCCACGGAGGTCGCGCGCGGCATCGAGATGCTCGAATCGGAGAGTCGCGTGTTCGAATAGGCCAAAACGCCGGAAAACGGCACCCGTCGATGGGATTCGAACCCATCACTCGCCGGCGAGGATTTCGACAACCGTTTTAGTGCCGACATACTTTCACCGGTCAATGGGTTCGTGTATCATCTGCGGTACCTCCGTCGACGGTCACATCTGTGACCTCCACGAGGAGGACGTACTGTTCGAGTTCCGAGGCGACCACCCGAATCAACTGACCACCAGCCGCTACTACCGCGGCTCCGTCGACGGCTTCGCCGAGTTCGGCGTCTTCGTCGACATCGGCGACCGCGTCACCGGTCTGCTCCACCGAAGCGAGCTAGACCGGCGACTCGACTCGCTGGACTGGGAACCGGGCGACACCGTCTTCGTGAAAGTCAAGAACGTCCGCGACAACGGCAACATCGATCTGGGCTGGTCGATCCGCCAGTCCGAACGCGAGTTCCGGGGCGTCCTCGTCGACGACCCCGAGTTCGACCACGAGAAACTCGCCGAGGAAGTCGACGACGCGGGGGACGAGTCGGGAAACGGGCGTAGCGAGCAGGCATCGAGCGACGAAGACGACGCCGGGGACCAGCAGTCCGAACCGGTTCAGCAGTCCGACGGACAGGTCAGTCAGGCCGACAGCGACCGTGCCGAGCGGAGTGCGGGCGTCGTCGGGCAGGGCACCAACAGCGAGGACGCGGAGGCCGAGAGCCCCGCCAGCGAGGCGGCGGCCGAGAACGCTACAAGCGAGGCGACGACGGCCGACGACGCGACCGAATCCGAGCCCGCCGCGGGCGGCGCTGTCGTGAGAGAGCGCGAGCGAGCGCTCGTCACCGTCGACGCGCTCGCGGACAGTGAGGGCGAGGACGTGCGCCTCGAAGGCGAGATCGTCGACGTGCGCCAGACCAGCGGCCCGACGGTGTTCGAACTCCGCGACGAGACCGGCACCGTCGACTGTGCCGCGTTCGTCGAGGCCGGCGTCCGTGCGTACCCCGAGGTCGTCGAGGAAGACATCGTTCGCCTCGACGGCGACGTGCGCCGCCGCCGCGGCGAGATCCAGGTCGAGACCGAGGACCTCGTCGTCCTCGAAGACGAGGAACGCCAGACCGTCGAGGACCGGATGGCCGATGCGCTCGACGAGCGCGCCCGTCCGGCAGCAGTCGACGCCATCGCACCCGATTCGGCCGTCGACGCGCTCGCCGAGGACCTCGTCGACGCCGCGACGGCGATCCGGCGCGCGGTCATCACCGACCGCCCCGTGATCGTTCGCCACTCCGCGACTGCCGACGGCTACGTCGCCGGCGTCGCCCTCGAACGCGCGACGCTCCCGCTGGTCGCGGAGGAACACCGACAGGCCGACGCCCAGTACCACTACTTCGACCGCCGACCGCTGGAGGGTGGCGTCTACGACATGGAGGACGCCACGAAGGACGTGACGAACATGCTGGAGAACCGTGAGCGCCACGACGAGAAACTCCCGCTGTTCGTCTTCGTCGCCGCCGGCGGCACGCGCGAGAGCCTCGACGGCTTCGACCTGCTCGACGTGTACGGCGCACCGCGCGTCGTCATCGACGACGCAGCGGCCGACGAATCTGTCGTCGACGCCGTCGACACCATCGTCAGCCCGTCGCTGGCCGACGCGCCGGCGACGACCGCGACTGCGCTGGCGGCCAACGTCGCCGCCCACGTCGACGAACACGTTCGCGACGACCTCGTCCACCTGCCCGCCGTCAGCTTCTGGGACGACACGCCCGAGCCCTACCTCGACGCGGCCGCCGAGGCCGGCTACAGTCCCGAAGCCGTCACCGAGATCCGTGACGCCGTCGCGCTCGAAGCGTACTACCAGTCCTACGAGGACAAGCGCGAACTCATCACGGACCTGCTCTTTGGCGACGAGGACGACGACGTGACCGGGCTGGCCGGCAACGTCGCCGAGCAGTTCCGTGAGAAACTCGCGACGGAGGTCGACACCGCGACCGCGAACCTCGAAACGGAGTCCGTCGACGACGCGACGGTCGACGTGCTCGACACCGACGCCTTCACTCACCGCTTCGACTTCCCGCCGTCGACGATCCTGCTCGACGAACTGTTCCGGCAGGCCGACGACGACACGGACGCCCTCGTCGGCGTCGCCGACGACACGCTGTACGTCCGTGCCGGGGAACCGGTCGACGTGCACGACATCGCCGACGCCGTGGCCGAGCGCGCCCCCGAAGCCGGCGTCCGAACTCGCAGCGCCCGCGAACAGTCGATTCGCTTCCTCTCGGGCGAGCGCGACGCCGTGATCGACGCGACGCTTGCGGTCGTCGGCGAACGGTTCTGAGCCGCGACCACCGCCGGGTTCGCGGACCGAGCGGACACAGTCTATTTGTGCTGTCGGAGTGATTCACCGGACATGGCCCTCCCTTCATCCCTCCCCGTACTCGCGTCGGCGGTAGTGGTCCTGCCGCTCCTGCTGATCGTCGTCGCACGCTGGCGAGGCGGTGTGGCGCGCTGGAAGCTCCCGATGATCGCCGGCGTCTGGCTTACCGTGGTCGCGTCGCTGACGACCACGGTGACGCAGTCCGGGTCGCCGATGGCCGGAGTCGGTCAGGTCCTCGTGAGCGCGGTCGTCGTCGTGGCCTCGATCGCAGGGATGGGGCTGCTCTACTACAGTTGGCGTCTCCGGCGCACCGATCCCGGCGCGACGGTCTCCCTGTAGGCTGTTCACAGACCACCAGAACGTTCTTGCAGCCCTTGGCTGAACGGCCAGTATGGACGACCGCGTCGTCGACACCGACACCCTCGACTGGGACGTACACGAACACGGCGAGCGCGCCTTCCGCGGGAAGCGGTTCACCCGGGCGAGCGCCGCCAGCGAACTCGGATGTAGCCTCTACGAGATCGAACCGGGCAAACGCGGCTGGCCCGCACATTACCACGAGGGCAACGAGGAAGCGATGTTCGTCCTCGAGGGGTCCGGGACGCTGTGGCTCGGCGGCGACCGCGAGGAGCGCGACCTCTACGCGGGCGACTTCGCCGTCTTCCCGCGGGGCGAGGACGGCCAGCACGAACTCGAAGCCGGCGAGGACGGACTCCGCTATCTCGCCATGTCGACGATGAACGACCCCGACATCACCGTCTATCCCGACAACGACGCCGTCGGCGTCTTCGCCGGCGCGCCGCCGGGCGGGGACAAGAGCCGGCGACGACTCTCGAAGTATCTCGATCTGGACGCCGAAGTGCCCTACTGGGACGACGAGTGACACGCGGGCCGTCACTGCGCCAGTTCGCCGCCGGCGCTCGCGGCGGCCGGTGGGGAGCGACACCCTTATTCGGTCGAGTCGACCATTTCACAGCAACACCGCGATGAGCACGGAGTCGACGGACCCCACGGAGACGGAAGCGTTCGAGCAGGTCTGCGAGGAGCTAGTCGACCGCATCCTCGCGGGCGACCTCGAACGCGACGACGTCGAGAGCGCCAAGATGAAGGTGTGCTCGAAGTACTCCTCGCCGAAGGTCCCCAAGAACTCCGAGATTCTCGACTACGCGCCACTCGAACGGCGCGAGGAACTGGAGGAGGTCCTCCAGCGCAAGCCGGTCCGCACCGCGTCGGGCGTTTCGCCCGTCGCGATCATGACCTCGCCCCATCGGTGTCCACACGGGAAGTGCCTCTACTGCCCCGGCGGCCCCGACTCGGAGTTCTCCTCCTCGCAGTCCTACACCGGCCACGAGCCCGCGGCCGCCCGCGGGGTCCAGAACGACTACGACCCCTACGGACAGGTGACCCTGCGACTGAATCAGTTGCGCGAGATCGGCCACCCCGTCGACAAGGCCGAACTGATCCTGATGGGCGGGACGATGACCGCCCGGAGCCACGACTACCAGGAGTGGTTCGTCAAGCGTGCCATCGAGGCGATGAACGACTTCGACGTGGACGCCCAACCCCAGCCAGCGGAGGACGTGAGTTTTGCCGAGGACCCCGACGAGTACGACTTCCGCTATCTGGAGGACGTGATCGCCGAGAACGAGACCGCCGACGTGCGCAACATCGCCACCACGTTCGAGACCAAGCCCGACTGGTGCGATCCCGAGCAGATCGACCGGATGCTCCGGCTTGGGGGGACGAAAGTCGAGGTCGGCGTCCAGACCACCTACGAGCGGATCAACCGCGAGATGCACCGCGGCCACGGCGTGCAGGCCAGCATCGACGCCAATCGCCGGCTTCGGGACTCGGCGTTCAAGGTCGGCTTCCACATGATGCCCGGCCAGCCCGGGATGAGCAAGGAGATGTGTCTCGAAGACTTCCGGCGCATCTTCGAGGACAGCAAGTGGCGGCCGGACTATCTCAAAATTTACCCCACCCTCGTCGTCGAGGGCACCGTCACCTACGACTGGTACCGCAAGGACGAGTTCCAGCCCCTCGAAAACGAGGAAGCCGCGGAACTCGTCGCCGAGATCAAGTCGATGATCCCCAAGTACACACGTCTCCAGCGGGTCCAGCGGGACATCCCCGCGGACTTCATCGAGGGCGGCGTCTGGAAGTCCAACCTCCGGCAACTGGCCCGCCAGCGCATGGACGAGCACGGCTGGACCTGCGACTGCATCCGCTGTCGCGAGGTCGGGATGAACGACGAAGACCCCGAACGGATCGAGAAGGACGTGTTGACCTACGAAGCAGCCGGGGGTACCGAGCACTTCATCAGCTTCGAGGACCCCGACAAGGACCTGCTCGTGGGCTTCTGTCGCCTGCGATTCCCCGACGACCCGGTGCGGCGGGAACTGGAAGACGCCGCGCTCGTGCGCGAACTCCACGTCTACGGCAGCCAGGTCGGCCTCGGCAGCGCGAGCGAGGACGACCAGCACCAGCACAAAGGGTACGGCCGCCGCCTGCTCGCGACGGCCGAGGAACTGGCCGCCGACGCCGGCTACGACAAGCTCGCGGTCATCTCGGGCATTGGCGTCCGGCAGTACTACCGCGAGAAGCTCGACTACAAGCAGGACGGCCCCTACGTGAGCAAGCGGTTGTAGGCGTCGTGTTCAGATAAGGAATTCCAGTCACCGACTTGGAGACACCGAAAGCCCTCGTGTAGTTGCGGCACCGATAGACTTCGCTTCGCTCGTCTATCGAGTTCTCGTTCACTCCGTTCACGAGAATCCCGCGACTCGCTGTCGACCGAAAGAGCCGCAGGCTCTTTCGTGATGACGAAAGATCTCCGATCTTTCGATCCACGCGCGCTACGCGTGCTTGTTCCGAGAGAGCAAGCTCTCTCGACGTTCGCCTCACTACGCTCGGCTCACCGTCGTCGGGGTTCCCGCAAGGGCCGGCCGGTCCCACCGGCCGGCTATAACCTGACGGCGGAGCCGTCACGCAGCACTCGCCCTTTCATCCGCCAGGGTTTAGACAGGTGAACAGCCGAATCCTGGCGGATGAAAGGGCGAGGCTCGGTCCGGGGTTCTGCAGTGGCACTATCCGAACGGAGTGAGGATATCCGCCACAGAACCCCGGAGCGTGCCGAGGGCTTTCAGTGCCTTGTTCCACTCTAGGTTGATCTCGTATCTGAACACCACCGTTGTAGGGCACAGTACATTTAATGCGGTCGAGCGGTAGCTCCAGAGAATGGGTGTCACACGGTACTGCGGGCTGTACACGCTGCTGCGGGGTGGGCTGTACTTCCTCGCGGGGTCGCTCGCACTAATCTTCGGGGTCGGTGGCGTCGCGACGGGGACGTTCGCCGGCCTCGGAACCGCCGTCTTCGGAGTGCTGTACGTCGTCATGGCGTTCGCGCTCTTCGCCGCGGGCGGGCTCCTGACCGTGGAGCGCAAGATCGGTCGCCTCCTGGCGATGCTACTGTTGTCCGTCGACGCCGTGTTGCAGGGCGTCGCCGGCCTCACGAACGGGGCGCTCCTCGCCATCCTCTGGGCGACCGCGAGCCTCGCCGTCGTGATCTACTTGCTCGTCTGGAACCCGCTCGCGTCGGGCGGGGGGGGGCGGACGATCGACGAGGAGAGCAACGCGCACGATATCAGCGTCGAGGAGTTCTGAGGACCCGACGCAGTCGGGTAACCGAGAGCGGGCCGGCTCGACCTGTCGAACGAGTGGGGATTTTTGTATCGTCCGGTCGGAGAGCCCGGTATGAGGCAACGAGTCGCGGTCGTCGGAGCAGGGGCTGCCGGGACGGCGGCAGCCTACGCGCTTCGCGAGACCGACGCCGAGGTGACGATCTTCGAGAAGAGCGGCGGCGTCTGCGGTCGTGCCGCGACGCGCCGACAGGAGGGCTGTGTCTACGAGTACGGGGCGAACTACCTGACTGCGGACGACGAGCGCGTAACCGAACTCGTCACCGAGGAACTCCCCGCTGACGACCTCGTCGAGATCGAAGATCCGGTCTGGACGTTCGACGGCGAGGGAACGGTAAGTGAGGGACGAGGCGAACAGGCGACGCGGTGGACCTACGAGGACGGTATCACGCGACTCGCGAAGCAGTTGATCACGGCCTCCGATGCGACGGTTCATCGTGACACCCGCGTCGAGACGCTGGATCGGACCGGCAACGGCTGGCGCGTCAGCGACGCCGCTGGTCACGATCACGACCACTTCGACACGGTGCTCCTGACGCCACCAGCACCGCAGACGGCCGATCTGCTCGGCCAGGCCGAGTGGCAACACGCGGACCGCCGGCCGCTGAGAAAGACTGTCGAAGCAGTACCCTATCGGACCATCGTCGCGGGCATCCTGCACTACGACTTCGAACTCGACGTGCCGTACTACGCACTCGTGAACGAGGACAGGACTCACGACGTGGGATGGATCGGTCGCGAGGAGTGCAAGCGCGGCCACGTTCCCGAGGGCGAGACACTGCTGCTCGTCCAGATGTCGCCGGATTGGTCGGTCGAGCACTACCGCGACGCGCCGACAGTGTTGGTCGATTCAATCGCGACGGAGACGGCCGCGTTGCTCGACGACGACCGACTGGCGACACCGGACTGGACCGACCACCAGCACTGGCGGTACGCATTGCCCGACGAGGGGGTGCCCGACGGTGCGCTCGATGCGGCGCTCGAACACGACCTCTTTTTCGCCGGTGACTGGGTCGCCGGCGAGGGTCGGCTTCACGCGGCGCTGCGGAGCGGACTGGCGGCCGGTGTACGGATCGACGAGTCCCTGTAGCGAAGCGGTTTTGCGTCGCGGCCTGCAGTCACCGACATGGACCACAAGCGGGAGCTGACGAGCGTCGACCTCGCCGCCCTCGAACGGGAGCTTGGCGGCTACGCGGGGGCCAAACTCGACAAGGCCTACCTCTACGAGGACGACCTCCTGCGGCTCAAGATGCGCGATTTCGACCGCGGGCGGGTCGAGTTGCTGATCGAGGTCGGCGAGAACAAGCGCGCCCACGTCGTCGCGCCCGAGCACGTCCCCGACGCGCCCGGTCGACCGCCGAACTTCGCGATGATGCTGCGCAATCGGATCGAAGGCGGCGAGCTGGCCGGCGTCGATCAGTTCGAATTCGACCGCATCCTCGAATTCGAGTTCGACCGGCCCGACGCCTCGACCACCATCGTCGCCGAACTGTTCGGGGACGGCAACGTCGCGGTGCTGGACGAGCACGGCGAGGTCGTCGACTGTCTGGAGACAGTACGACTAAAGTCTCGGACGGTCGCCCCCGGGAGCCAGTACGAGTTCCCGTCGGCGCGGTTCAATCCGCTGACCGTCGACTACGAGGGCTTTCGCGCACGCATGGACCAGTCCGACGCCGACGTGGTGCGGACGCTGGCGACCCAGCTGAACTTCGGCGGCCTCTACGGCGAGGAACTGTGTACGCGCGCCGGGATTCCGTACAATCAGGCCATCGACGAGACCGACGAAGCGTCGTTCGAGCGGCTCTACGAGGTCATCGACGATCTCAAGGAGCGACTTCGATCCGGCGACATGGACCCGCGCGTCTACTACGAGACCGAGGAGATCGACGGCGAGGACGTGAAACGCCGCGTCGACGTGACGCCGATCCCGCTGGAGGAGTACGCACAAGTGGAGAGCGAGGCCTTCGAGACCTTCACCGCTGCCCTCGACGAGTACTTCTACGAGGTCGAACGCGAGACCACGCCCGAGGAGATCGTCGACGCCGGCTCGGATCGGCCGGACTTCGAGGCCGAAATCGAGAAGCACCAACGGATCATCGAACAGCAACAGGGCGCGATCGAGGACTTCGAGGCCGACGCGCAGGCCGAGCGCGAGAAGGCGGAGCTACTCTACGCCCGCTACGATCTGGTCGACGAGATCATCTCGACGGTCCAGGGCGCGCGCGAGCAGGACACGCCGTGGGACGAGATCGAAGCCACGTTCGAGCAGGGCAAAGAGCAGGGGATCGCCGCCGCCGAGGCCGTCGAGGGTGTCGACGGGAGCGAGGGAACGGTGACCCTGTCGGTCGACGACACGCGGGTGACCGTCGACGCGTCGATGGGCGTCGAGAAGAACGCCGACCACCTGTATCAGGAGGCAAAGCGCATCGAGGACAAGAAAGAGGGCGCACAAGCGGCCATCGAGAACACACGAAAAGACCTCGAAGACGCGAAGCAGCGCCGCGAAGAGTGGGAAGCCCAGGACGCCGGCGACGCTGGCAGCGAGGGCAACGAGGACGGCGACGAAGCCGAGGAGATCGACTGGCTCACGCGCGCCTCGATCCCGGTCCGCAAGCACGACAACTGGTACGACCGCTTTCGCTGGTTTCGCACCTCCAACGACTTTCTCGTCATCGGCGGGCGCAACGCCGACCAGAACGAGGAACTGGTCAAGAAGTACCTCGACCGTGGTGACAAGTTCTTCCACGCGCAGGCCCACGGCGGCCCCGTGACGGTGCTGAAGGCGACCGGGCCCAGCGAGTCCAGCCGAGACGTGGACATCCCCGAGCAGGACAAGCGCGAGGCGGCGACGTTTGCAGTGGCCTATTCGTCGGTCTGGAAGGACAGCAAGCTGGTCGGTGATGCATACATGGTCGACCCCGATCAGGTGTCGAAGACCCCAGAGAGCGGCGAGTACCTGGAGAAAGGCGGTTTCGCGATCCGAGGCGATCGCACGTACTTCCGAGACGTGGCGGCCGATATTGCCGTCGGCATCTCGTGCGAGGGTCGGACCGGGGTGCTGGGCGGGCCACGGTCGGCCATCGAAGGACAGGTCGCGACGAGCGTCACGCTCGAACCCGGTCAGTACGCACAGAACGACATCGCGAAGCGACTCTACCGGGAGTTCAAGGAGCGCTTCGCCGACGACTCCTTTGTCCGCAAGGTCGCCAGCCCCGACCAGATCCAGGAGTTCCTGCCGCCGGGCGGGAGCCGGATGGTCGAGTAGACGGCGAGGGGTTCGGGTACGGAGCCAATACTTATCCGATCACGTCGTGTCGCCTCGCCACGTAGATCCGACCACATGTTCGAAGACGCACTCCGATACCCCACGAACGGCGACGACGCACTGGAGACGATCGCTATCGGCGGTATCCTCGGCATACTCGGCTTCCTAATAGTGCCGGTGTTCGTCGTCTACGGCTACCTCGTCCACGTTATTCGGGCCGTCGCCGCGGGCGAGGACGAGACGCCGCCAGCCTTCGAGGAGTGGGGAGAGCTACTGGTCGACGGCGTCAGAGGATTCGTGATCGTGCTGGTGTACACGGTCGTTCCGGCGCTCGTCCTCGCGCTCGCTGTCGCACCCGTGTTCGTCATCTCCAGTGTCACCGTCAGCAGTGGGGCGGCAAGCGGCGACGGTGGCGGTGGCCTGCTCACGACCGTCATCTTGCTCGTAATCGTCGTCGTCGCGGTCCTCTCGTTGGTGGCGCTGCTGGCAGCCGTCTATCTCGTACCGGCCGCGATCACCGCTTTCGCGACCACCGACCGGCTCGGAGCGGCGTTCTCGATCACCGAACTCCGTCGTATCGGCGGGTCGGGACAGTTCCTCACTGGCTGGCTGATCGCGGTCGTCCTGTCGGTACTGGCCGGGTTCGTGGCCGGCATCGCCGCCGCGACGGTACTGGGTATCCTGCTCGTGCCCTTCGTCAACTTCTACGGGAACGTCGCCGCCGCGTACGCGCTCGGTGCGGGAGATCCCGCGGCTACGCCCGAGCGGACGGACGCGGCGGTCTGAACGGCGTGAGTGTAGCCGTGAGCGGCCGTTTATGTCTCACCAGTCCGTGCGAGTATTAATCGAGATAGTTCGCGCGAGCCGGAATTACCCGAAACGCAGGTACTTCGATACACTAATACGATGGCCGACACCATCTCCGATAATGGCAAGTGCCGACCGGTTTCGCGACAGCACGCAGATCCTGTTGCCAGCCCCCGCTCTCGACGGTATCCGTGAGGACCTCGAACAGGAATTCACGCTGACGGTTCGCGACGAGGGGCCACAGGTCAGGATCATCGGGTCGCCTGTCGAGATCAAAGCTGCGTCGGACTTCCTCGCGATGAACGGCATCAATCTGGCCTGAAACAGATTGTCGCCGGCCACAGCGGCGTTTCTCTCTTTCGATCGAACCGCTATCGACAGCTCTGTGTCTCTCTCACGTGGCGTGGCCGAAAAGCAATCCTTAAAACTGCTGGGCAGGTTCCTCCATACATGGCTGGAACTATCGAAGTGCTCGTTCCGGGCGGCGAGGCCAATCCCGGCCCGCCCCTCGGTCCCGAGCTGGGTCCGACCCCCGTCGACGTGCAGGCAGTCGTCCAGGAGATCAACGACCAGACCGCGGCCTTCGACGGCACCGAAGTGCCCGTCACCGTCGAGTACGACGACGACGGTTCGTTCTCGATCGAAGTCGGCGTCCCGCCGACGGCGGAACTGATCAAGGACGAGGCCGGCTTCGACACCGGCTCGGGCGAACCCCACGAGGAGTTCGTCGCCGACCTCTCGGTCGACCAGATCAAACAGATCGCCGAGCAAAAGCAGACCGATCTGCTGGCCTACGACAGCAAGAACGCCGCCAAGGAAGTCGTCGGCACCTGCGTCACGCTGGGCGTCACCATCGAGGGCGAGAACCCGCGAGACTTCAAAGAGAAGGTCGACGCCGGCGAGTACGACGATATCCTCGTCGACGCCGCCGAAGCGTAGTCGGGTTCGCGACCGATTTTCGCCGTTTTCGACGATTCCGCAGCCGTGCGTCTGTACGCCACAGGAGCCGTGTGAAGACGCTACAGGGTACCGAGACCGCCGCGGTTCGACGGCTTTAAGTGTCACATCGGCTTCGTTCCGGATGAGACAGGCGACTGTACGACACAGGACGCCCTGTTTCACTGACCCGTAGCAGCCCTCGGGCGTACTACGGAGGTGAACAATGGCAGACCAGGATATAGAGAACGCAGTAACTCGTGCACTCGACGAGGCCGAGTCTCGGAATTTCACCGAGACAGTCGACCTCGCCGTCAACTTGCGCGACCTCGACCTTAACGATCCGTCGAATCGTGTCGACGAGAGCATCGTGCTGCCTGCTGGCACCGGCCAGGAGACCACGATCGTGGTGTTCGCAGAGGGGGAAACCGCTCTGCGTGCCGAAGACGTTGCCGACGAAGTCCTGTCCAGCGACGAGCTGGCGGACCTCGGTGACGACGACGACGCCGCGAAAGATCTCGCCGACGACACTGACTTCTTCCTCGCGGAGGAGGCGCTAATGCAGAACATCGGTCGCTACCTCGGGACCGTCCTCGGTCCGCGCGGGAAGATGCCGGACCCGATCAGCCCCGACGACGACGTCGTCGAGATGGTCGATCGGATGCGCAAGTCCGTGCAGATCCGCAGTGGTGACCGCCGAACCTTCCACACCCGCGTGGGTGCGGAAGACATGTCCGCCGAGGATATCGGCGACAACATCGACGTCATCCTGCGCCGCCTGCACGCGGACTTGGAGAAGGGGCCGATGAACATCGACTCGGTCTACGTCAAGACCACGATGGGCCCCGCCGTGGAGGTGGCCTAACATGAGCGCCGAAGCAGAACGGAAGACGGAGACGATCCCCGAGTGGAAGCGCGAGGAAGTCGACGCCGTCGTCGAGATGATCGAGTCCTACGACAGCCTCGGCGTCGTCGACATCACGGGCATCCCGTCGCGCCAGCTACAGGACATGCGCCGTGGCCTGTACGGGACCGCGGAACTGCGCGTCTCGCGCAACACGCTGCTGGAGCGTGCGCTGGCGGAGGTCGACGACGGCCTTGAACAGCTCAGCGACTACGTCTCCGGCCAGGTCGGCCTCATCGGGACGAACAGCAACCCGTTCGGCCTGTTCAAGGAACTCGAAGCCTCGAAGACCCCCGCACCGATCAGCGCGGGCGAGGTCGCACCCAACGACATCGTCATCCCCGAGGGTGACACGGGTGTCGACCCCGGTCCCTTCGTGGGCGAACTCCAGAACGTCGGTGCCAACGCGCGCATCGACGGCGGTTCGATCAAGGTCATGGAGGACTCGCAGGTGCTCGACGCCGGCGAGGAAGTCTCGACCGAGCTCGAGAACGTGCTCAACGAACTCGGGATCGAGCCCAAGGAAGTCGGGCTGGACCTGCGCGCCGTCTTCGCCGACGGCGTGCTGTTCGAACCCGAGGAACTGGAACTCGACGTCGAGCAGTACGAGGCAGACATCAAGGCCGCCGCGTCGGCCGGCTGGAACCTCTCTGTCAACGCCGAGTATCCGACCGCACAGAACGCGTCGACGCTGCTGCAGTCCGCGAGCGGCGACGCCAAGAGCCTCGCGATCCACGCGGCCATCGAGGACCCCGACGTCATGCCGGACCTCGTGAGCAAGGCGGACGCACAGGTCCGTTCGATCGCCGCCCAGATCGACGACGAGGAAGCGCTGCCCGAAGAGCTCCAGGGCGTGGAGCAGCCGGCGGCCACCGAAGACGCACAGGCTGACGAACAAACCGAAGACGCCGAGGACACCAGCGAAGACGCCGAGGCAGCCGATGAGGCAGCCGAGGACGACGACGACGATGACGACGACGAAGACACTGGTGACGCACTCGGTGCGATGTTCTGAATTACAACAATGGAATACGTTTACGCAGCACTCATCCTGAACGAATCGGGCGAAGAGATCAACGAAGACAACCTCACTGACGTGCTCGACGCTGCCGGCGTCGACGTCGAGGAGTCCCGCGTGAAGGCGCTCGTCGCCGCACTCGAGGACGTCGACATCGACGAGGCCGTCGACGAGGCCGCTGCCGCACCCGTCGCCGCTGGCGGCGCTGCCGCGCCGGCCGCTGACGACGGTGCCGAGGAAGACGCTGGTGCCGAGGAAGACGCCGGTGCCGAGGAAGAAGCCGCAGAAGAGGAAGACGCAGGCGACGACGACGAGGAAGACGGCGACGGCGGCGAGGGCCTCGGCGAGCTCTTCGGCTAATTCGGCTGCACTCAAACTTCGATTCTTTTTGCACAGCTCCGACAGCGACGCCAGTGGCGCGATAGCTGCCGGGACGTGAGTTTATCAGCGGGGACGAGACCACCCCGAGGTAGTGGCCAGTCCCGTCGGATTCGTCGTCCAGCCGGAGCTAACAGTGGCGACGCTGCTTGCGATCGGTAGCGGCATCGCGCTGGGCACGGTGAGCGGGCTGACACCGGGCATCCACGCCAACACGTTCGCGCTGGGGTTGGCGGCAGTCGCGCCCGCGATACCGGGTCCGCCGCGACTCGTCGGCGCGGCGATGCTGGCCGCGGGGACGACCCACACCTTTCTGGACGTAGTGCCGGCGATGGCACTGGGCGTGCCCGATCCGGCGATGGCCGCCAGTGCGCTCCCGAGCCACCGGCTGGTGATCGCGGGTCGCGGGCGAGAGGCGCTCAGGCTGTCGGCGATGGGCAGCGGGCTGGCGGTCGCGCTGGCCGTCCCGCTGGCGGTGCCGATCACGCTCGGGATGGTGCGACTGTACCCGACGCTGTCGGCGCACCTTCCGATCGTGCTCGGCCTCGTCGCGGTCGCGCTCGTCTGGACGGAGGGCGACTGGGCCGGACGGACGGGTGCGGGGATCGCGATGGCAGGGAGCGGCCTGCTCGGAGCGGTGACACTGCCGGTGTCGCCCGACGGGGTTCTGTCGGTCGGGAGCATACTGATGCCCCTGTTCGCCGGCCTGTTCGGCGCGCCGGTGTTGATCGAGAGCATCGGGGGTGCGGGGGTGCCACCGCAGGACGACACGACGGTCGCACTATCGAAGCGGTCGGTCGGCGTCGTCGCCCTGATCGGCACCGTCGCGGGTGCGATCGTCGGCTACGTCCCCGGCGTCACGGCGGCCATCGCGGCCAGCGGGGCGCTTGCGGTGCTGTCGGGGTCGGGACCGCGCGAGTTCGTAGTCGCCACGAGCGGGGTGAACACCGCGACTGCCGTCTTCGCACTCTTCGCACTCGTCGCGCTGGGGACCCCACGGACTGGCGTGCTGGTCGCGTTCGACAGCACCGACGCGCCGCTGGCACTCGGACTCCTGCTGGCCAGCGTCGCGATGGCGGCGACGGCCGGGTTCGTGCTGGTGCCGGTGCTGGGTGACCGGTACCTCGCCGTCGTCGGACGGCTCGACGCGACCCGGCTGGCCGTCACTGTGCTGTGTCTCCTCGTGGGCCTCTCGTGGCTGTTCGCTGGGGCGGTCGGCGTCGCGGCGTTCGCCGCGGCGACGGCGGTCGGTCTCGTTCCCGCACGCTTCCGGGCCAAGCGCGCGAACCTCATGGGGGTGTTGCTCGTCCCGCTGGCGCTGCCGTAGTTCTAGAGGTAGCCCCGACGGCGGAAGTGGACGAGCATCAGGACGCCGATCAGGGCCATGCCGAGCATCACGGCGGGATAGCCGTAGGCCCAGCCCAGTTCCGGCATGTTGTACGGACTGGCGGCGGGATCGAAGTTCATGCCGTAGATGCCGGCGACGAAGGTCAGCGGGATGAAGATGGTCGCGACGACGGTCAGGACCTTCATCACCTCGTTGGTCGACTGCGAGAGGGCGTTGAGGTAGATATCCCGGGCTCCCGAGACGAGGTCGCGGTAGGTCTCGGTGAGGTCGGCTAGCTGGACGAGGTGGTCGTACACGTCCCGGTAGTACTTCTCGGTCCCCTCGGCGATCTGTGCCGTGTCGCCGCGGGCGAGGACGCCGACGGCCTCGCGGGCGGGCCAGACCTGCTTGCGGAAGGACAGCAGGTCCCGGCGGACGGTGTTGATCCGCTCGAGCGTCTCCCGGTCCGGCGACTCGATGACTTCTTCCTCGATCTCCTCGATGGCGTCCTCGACGCGGTCGAGCACCTCGAAGTACTCGTCGATCACGACCTCGATGACGCGGTAGGCGGTGAAGTCCGCGCCGCGCTGGAGGAGACGCTCGTCCTCGCGCTCGACAGCGTGGCGGACGCGGTCGATCTCCGAGGCCGGGCCGGGCGAGACGGAGACGACCCAGTCCCGACCCACGAACAGGCCGACGGGCGTCGTCACCAGTTCCTCGGCGAAGGTGGTCTCGCCGCGGGCCAGCGTGATCGTCTTCAGCAGGACGAACGTGTAGTCGGGGAACACCTCCGTCTTGGCGCGCACGTCGTTCTGAAGGTCTTCGACCGTCAGCGGGTGGATATCGAAGGTCCGGGCGATCAGATCGAGTTCGTCGTCGCTGACCTCGGGCGCGTGAACCCACGTCGTTCCCGCGGCGTCGCGGGCGGACTGCAGATCGTCGAACTGTCGGATACCACCGTCGCCGTAGACGAGCGCGGAGATCACGGTTTCCCTCCAGAGCCACGGCCGACGAATCGGAGATTCATGGCCGATACGTCACGAGGTGCCGACAAAAACGTTGTAGGTAGCCACGGCGCGATGCCGGCGCGGCGGGCTCAACCCAGGCGGTAGGTCGGTCCGTCGTCGGTGTCCTGCACCTCGACGCCAAGCGTCTCGATCTCGTCGCGGAGTTCGTCCGCGCGCTCGTAGTTCCCGGCGTCGCGTTCCGCTTCGCGCACATCCAGCAGGAGATCGACCAGGTCCCCGGCCAGCGACACGTCACCGCCGTCGGAGCCACCGAAAGAGAGACCGAGAACGTCACCGCCGAGTGTCTCGATGGTCTCGATGGCTTCGCGAAGGCCACGGTAATCCCGGGCCGTTCGCTCGTCGACGTGGACGTTCACGGCACTGACGAGTTCGGTCAGCGCAGCGATCCCCTCGCGAGTGTTGAAATCGTCGTTCATCGCCGTTTCGAAGTCTTCGCGTGCGGTTTCGACAGCCACGCGGAGGTCGTCGTCGGCGACGGTCGCGTAGGCCTCGACATCGTCGCAGGCCTCGACCGCCCGCTCGTAGCCGCGTTCGAGCGTCTCCCAGCGCTCGATGGCCTCGTTGATCGTCTCCTCGCTGTAGACGGCGGCGTTGTGGTAGGCCGTCGACAGCAGGAAGGTGCGGACCACGTCGACGCCGTACTCGTCGACGGCGGCGTCGACGGTGAAGAAGTTGCCCAGCGACGAGGACATCTTCTCACCTTTCGTCTCCAGGAGGCGGACGTGGAGCCAGTACTTCGCGAACTGCTGGCCCGTCGCGGCCTCACTCTGTGCGATCTCGTTCTCGTGGTGGGGGAAGACGAGGTCCTGCCCACCGACGTGGACGTCGATGGAGTCGTCGAGGTGGGTCGTGCTCATCGCCGAGCACTCGATGTGCCAGCCCGGTCGCCCCTCACCCCACGGCGACTCCCACGTCTGGGCGGTCTCGCAGGCTTCCTCGGCCGGGGCAGCGCCGTCGTGCTGGTGGTCCTCGATCGCCGCCGGGTCGACGCCGTCGGCCTTCCAGAGCGCGAAGTCCGCGGGATTGCGTTTCTCGGATCGCTCGTCCGGTTCGCCCTGGGCCTCCATCTCGTCGATCTGCTGGTTCGAGAGTTTGCCGTACTCGTCGAACGTCGTCACGTCGAAGTACACCGACCCGTCGGCCTCGTATGCATAGCCCTTCTCGATCAGCGTCTCGACCATCCCGATGATCTCGGGGACGTGCTCGGAGACCCGCGGGTACACCTCGGCGCGCAAAAGGTTGAGCGACCGCATGTTGTCGATCACCGTCTGAATGTAGTGACGGGCCACGTCGGCCTCGCTGTCGCCGTCCTCGCCGACGCGGGCGACGATCTTCTCGTTCACGTCGGTGAAGTTCTCGACGTGGCGCACGTTGTAGCCGAGGTGTTCGAGCCAGCGGTGCATCACGTCGACGTGGACCCAGCCGCGAGCGTGGCCCAGGTGGGCCGGGTCGGAGGTCGTCAGGCCACAGTAGTACAGCAGGACCGACTCGGGGTCGTGTGGCTCGAACGCCTCGCGCTCGCCGGTGAGCGTGTTGGTCACGGAGAGTGTCATTGTCGAGTACCAGACTGGGACCGACTTTCAAAGCGTCGAATGGGAGGACGGCGTCACGCGTCGAGCGCACGCTCGACGACCCGCAGTGCATCGGGACCGTCCCGGCGACCGACGACGAGCGCGACCGAGTCGGTCCCGACGCCGGCGGCTTCGACGCCGATCTCGGCGATTCTGAGCGCACCTAGCACCGCTTCGAGCGCGATCGCGTCGATGTCGCCGCGGGCGAGGATCGCCGTCGCGGAACCGCCGCCGGACGCGTACACCGTGTCGCCGACGGTCAAGAGCGCGTCGTCGGAGTCGTCGACGGAACCGACGCCGCTCTCCATACTGACACGGGCGTCGGTGCCGAGTCCGTCACTCTCGGGCAGTTCCTCCGCGTAGCGCCGGAGTGCGGTCGCGATTGCGTCGGTCTCGCCGTCCACGTCGAGAGTCCGGGCGGCAGCGGTGTAGTTGACCACACCGGCCCCGAGCGCGTCGTAGAGGAACGGGCGCGCCCGGACGGCCTCGCGTGTTCTGGCAGCAAGCGATGACATGGTCGAAGGAACCGTCCGGTCGCCCTAAGCGCCACTGGTTCCGGCAACGAAGCCCCTAAGACGCGCTCTGCCTTACCGTCGGCCATGCAAGCGCTCGTCATCGCGGCCCACGGATCGCACCTCAGCGCCGGGTCCTCGACGCCCACGTTCGACCACGCGGACACGATCCGCGCGGTCGGCGCGTTCGACGAGGTCCGCGAGAGCTTCTGGAAGGAGGAGCCACACTTCCGGGAGGCGCTGCGCACGGTCGATGCCGACGAGGTGTACCTCGTCCCCCTCTTTATCAGCGAGGGCTACTTCACCGAGCAGGTGATCCCCCGGGAGTTCCGCCTCGACGGCTGGGACCCCGAGCTATGGGAGTCAGACGGGACCAGCGCCGACACGGCGACGCTGACCGCCGAGGACACCGGCCAGACCGTCCACTACTGCGGACCGGCGGGCACCCACGACGCGATGAGCGACGTGATCGTCCAGCGCGCCGAGTCGGTGACTGACGACCCCGAGGTGGGCGAGGGATTCGGCCTCGCGGTGGTCGGCCACGGCACCGAACGGAACGAGAACTCCGCGAAGGCCGTCGAGTACCACGCCGATCGGATCGCAGCGATGGACCGCTTCGACGAGGTAAAGGCCCTGTTCATGGACGAGGACCCCGAAATCGACGACGTAACCGACTTTTTCGAGAGCGACGACATCGTCGTCGTCCCCCTCTTTATCGCCGACGGCTACCACACCGAGGAGGACATCCCCGAGGACATGGGCCTGACCGACGACTACCGCACGGGCTTCGACGTACCGACGGTCGTCGACGGCCACCGCATCTGGTACTCCGGCGCGGTCGGGACCGAACCGCTGATGGCCGACGTGTTGCTCGAACGGGCCGCCGACGCCGGTGCCGACGTGGACGACGCCATCGAGCAGGTCAAGGCCGAGACCGGCGGTGCGCAGGCCAGCGGCGACTGATCCCGCCGGCAGACCGCCGATCGAACCCGCGGGGAGACTCACCCGAACCGCCCCACTTTTCTCGGCCGAATCCTTCGATCCGAGTATGCAGGGAGACCACCTGGACGCGCTGGTGACGGCCGCGGCCGATGGAATCGCGTTCGACGGCCTCGTCGTGGAACCGGACGGCGACGGCTACGTCGTCGAGGTGTCCGGCGAGCGCCGCGTCGTCGACGACGAGGAGGCGCTCAGGGCGGCCGTCTCGGAGTCTCCCGCCCACGTCTCGAACTGGTACGTCTGGCACGCCGAGACGCCCCAGAAAGAAGACCGCTGGTCGTTCCTGCGGTGGCTGGAAGGGGCCGAGGAGACGGACGTGCCAGAACGCTACGACGCGCTCGCCGATGGCATCGACACCACGTGGGGACAGCTACGGATCACCGCGACGCGGGGCGATGAGGGCCACCGGCGCTACCGACTCGTCCACGAGGACGACGCCGGAGCCGATCCGGCAGCGTTGACGAGCTACGAGGACCCTCTTTCCGCTCGAGCGATCGCCAAGCACGACGACGACGGGAAATATCGGCCGCTCAAGACCGCGCCGACGCTCCAGTCCGGCTGGGCGATCGACGACCTCTCTCCTGCAGAGCTCGTCGAGACGGTCGACTTCTTTTACCCGGCGACCATCGCGAACTGGCACCGCGAGCGCGAGGGCGAGTTGGACGTGAACCACTGGCGCGAGACGATGGAGCGCCAGAGCGGCATCTACGGTGTGGTTCAGACGTGGGACCGAGGCGAGGGCCACGACCACGTCGAGTGGGTCGCCGAGGCCTGCTGTGACGACTCGCAGTGTCTGAAGCGTCGCGAGTGGGAGTACGACGAGGAGACGGACCTCGACTACGACGGCGGCGACGGTGAGTTCCCATGTCGGGAGCCGTGTTCGCTCGTCGTCTCGGCCGCGCGCCAGTGGACGAAACTCGAGGGCGAGCAGACCCAGACCTACGAGTTCGAACTCACCCCCAGCGAGAAAGAACAGATCGAAGCGGTCGTCGACGCCGTCGCCGACGGCGAGGCCGAGGCAATCAGGGAAGCAGATCTGTACGACGACGCCAACCGCTATCGGACGCGATTCCTCCGAGCGAAGCTGTTCGACGAGGACGGCAACCTCGGCGGCGTCGAGACCGACGACTGAAGGCCTTATCCGAGGACGAGCATCGCGGTCGCGGCTGCCACCGACAGCACGACAGCGGCGGCGACGGCCCAGGCGACGATCCCCTGGACGATTGCGGCGACGACCAGCGCCAGCACGACCGCGATTCCGCCGAGTGCGAGCACACCGAGGGGCAGGTCGTCGGCGATGGCGGTCGCGCCGCCACCGGTCTCGCCGTCGTCGCCGGTCGGGTCGGTCGACTTCGGCTGTGGCTTCGACAGGGACTCGTCGACCTGAACCGACTCCTCACCGGCCGTAGGCTCCGAGAGGTCGATATCGACGTAGCGGGTCTCGGCCCCGTAGCTCGTGACGACTTTCAGTTTCCCGAGCACCGACCCTGGTTCGGTGACGGTCACCCCGACGCGACGCTCGGACTCGCGGCCGACGTGGTGGTTGGGCGCGTCGATGGCCGCGACATCCGAGAGTCTGTCGTCGAGATGGAGGTGGACGTGGATCGGCTCGCCGTGATTGACCAACCGAACGTCGAAGGAATCGTCCGTCTCGAAGCGCTCGGGCACTTCGAGGGAGTGCAACGACGTTCTGTTGACGTGCACGGGTAGCGTGTCAGGCACGTCTGAGAGTGAGCGACGACGGTAGAAAAAGGTTCATGCAGTGACAGCGATCCAGCGGTCTCGCAGCCTGGTGACCGAATACTCAGGCCGGCGCGTCGTCGCGCATGTCCGGGGGAAGGAGGTTCGGGATGCCGTCCTCGATCGGATACGACTCGCCACACTCCGTACAGACGAGCGACCCAGCGACGACCTCGTCGTCCTCGCGTTCGTCGGCTTCGAGCTCCAGCTCGTGTTTGTCGAGCGGACAGCAGATGATGTCCATCAGGTCCTCCTTCATACGTTCGTGTCGGGGTGGGCCTGTGAAAAACGTGCCGGGTGCGGACGACTGGTCGTCATGGGCCGCCGCTTTCCGGGTAATACGGAACGTTGTAGATGTTTCCCCAGCCGATCGCACGACTGCGTGCGGTCGATCTGGTCAAGATCGACAACGTTCCGTATCAGAACGGCCGTTCGCAAACGATCGTCTCCTCGCGACCGGGGCCGACACCGACCGCGTAGATCGGTACGCCCAGTTCGTCGCTGACGTAGTCGAGGTAGGTCCGTGCCTCCTCAGAGAGGGCGTCGTACCCGTCCTCGGCGACGGCCGACCAGTCCTGGTCGGCCCAGCCCTCGAACGTCCGGTAGTTGGCCTCGCACTCGCCCCACTGCTCGGTCGTGGCGGGCATCGAGGTGATCTCCTCGCCGTCGAGTGTGTAGGAGTGGCCGACCTCGATCTCGTCGAGACCCGCCAGCGTGTCGAGGTGGTTCACGACGATGCCGGTAAAGCCCGAGGCTCGCGTGGCGTGGCGCAACATCGGCATGTCGAGCCAGCCGACGCGGCGCGCACGGCCGGTGACGGTGCCGTACTCGCCACCCTCCTCGCGGATGTAGTGTGCGAGTTCTTCTTCCTCCGAATCCCCTTCTCCCTCCTCGTAGTCGGGCGTGTGGCCCTCGACGCCGGCCAGTTCGGTCGGCAGCGGGCCGGTGCCGACCCGCGAGAGGTACGCTTTGACGATACCGATAACCTCGCCCTGGCCGACGGTCGTCGGCCCGAGGCCGGTGCCGGTGCAGGCCCCACCCGCGGTCGGGTTCGATGACGTGACGTAGGGGTAGATCCCGTGGTCGATGTCGATCGAGGTCCCCTGTGCGCCTTCGAGCACGACGTTCTGGCCGTCCCCGATGGCGTCGGCGAGGAACTCGCCGGTGTTGACGACCATCCCTTCGTCGGCGAGACGCTCGCCGTAGGCGCGATACCGTTCGAACAGCGCCTCCACGTCGAACGCCTCGTCGGTCTCGATGCCGAACACGTCTTCGGCGAGCGCGCGCTTCTGCGGGACGACGTATTCGAGTCGTGTCCGAAGCGTCTCGGGGTCCAGCAGATCACCGACGCGGACGCCCCGTCGGCCGGCCTTGTCCTCGTAGGTCGGGCCGATCCCACGCCCGGTCGTCGCCGCTTCGAGGTCGCCCTCCTCGCTCTTTGCGTCCTCCTCGATGCCGTCGAGGATGCGGTGATACGGAAGGATGACGTGGGCCCGCGCGCCGACCCGCACGTCGGGTTCGAGGCCGCGCTCGTAGAGTGCGTCCAGTTCTTCGAACAGCGTTTCGGGGTTGACGACACAGCCGTTGCCAAGCACGCCGATCTTGCCGCGGATGGCTCCGCTCGGAACGAGCGAGAGCTTGTACTCCTCGCCGCCGTCGACGACGGTGTGGCCGGCGTTGTCGCCGCCCTGATAGCGAACGACGATATCGGCCGCGTCACCGTAGACGTCGACGATACCGCCTTTCCCTTCGTCGCCCAGTTGCGAGCCGACGATGGTTACGGTCATAGCGGAGACTTTCAGCCACCGCGCTAAACAGATTACGGAAGCGCGCGCCGGCCGCGATGGGGCACGCACCACGACACCTTTATGCACACCTTTGATGTACTATCGAACGTTCGGCCGTTGGCACCGACGCTCGGCGAAAAAAGCGGCAAACCGGTGCCAACGACAGCAACTTTTAAATCCCGCAAACACAAGTTAACAATTGCCATGATAGACAGGCTTGAGAAGGAAGTCGATATGCTGGAGCGTCATCTGCAGGTTCTGCGGATGGTCATCGAGAACGAACCGATCGGCATCGTGAAAATGTCCAACGAGACGGGCTACCCGCACCACAAGGTTCGCTACTCGCTGCGCGTCCTCGAGGAGGAGAACCTCATCGAGCCGTCGAGCCAGGGTGCGATCACGACCGAACAGACCTCCGAGTTCGTCGACGACCTGGACGACAAAGTCGACGAGATCATCGACAAACTCGAAGGCATGAAGATCGAAGACGCCGCAGAGATCGAAGGCTGAGACGCTCCGCGAGTGGGGATCGACGACGCCGAAGAACGCTTCGGGGACCGCCTCGAACTACAGTTCCGGGACGGCGAGGTGGAACTCCTGATTTCTCGCTTCGACAAGACAGAGGTGGTAGCCGTCCTTGCGAGAGAGATTGACGAAGCTCTTGCGTTTGTCACGACTCAGTAGGCCGCTGGAGGTCGCTTCTTCTGCCGTCTCCAGTGCCGGCGGCTCGAAGAAGCTCTCGGTGACCAGGAAGGCACCGGCCAGCGAATCGCTCGACGAACCGACCCGCTCGGCACGCGTGATCAGGTCGGTCATCATGTCGTCGGTCGCGGGGTCTCGGGAGTCGTTGATGTTGGCAACGATCAGGGGATTGCCCATCCGGTCGCGCACGACCACGTCGAACTGCTCCTGCGTGCGGTGTTGCTCGCCGTCTTCCGTGTACTCGACAGTCACCTGTCCGTTGAGTTCCGCCCGGTCGATCTTGGGCAACGCGTCGAACAGGTCCTTCATCACCTCGGGGTTGCCGGTGTCTCGGATCTCGTACAGCAGGTTTCTGACGAGCCAGTCGACGAACCGGTACTGGATGCTCTCCGTGAGGAACGTCTCGAACTCCTCGTTCCCGACCGCGGCCGTCTCGGCTTCGAACTGCGTGTGGTACTCCAGCCTGAGGTTGTCGTCGACCGCCGACTGCTTGGCGTTGCCCGAGTGGACTGCTTCGAGCGTCGCGTCGCCCTTCGACCTGTAGCGAACGAACAGGTTGGTCTGGTCGATCGCTTCACGCTGGCTGAGTCGCGTCTCCGCCTCCGGCGTATCGGTCGCCTGCGCCTCTGCGAGTTGCGTTTCCAGCCGCTCGATCTCGGCGCGTGCCTCGTCGAGGTGCTGCTGTAACTCGTCCCGCTCGCTCGCCAGCGAATCGAGTTCGGATTCGAGTTCCTCGCGCTCGGCTTCCGTCTCGTCGAGGGCGGCTTCGAGTTCCTCGATCCGCTCCAGTTCAGGCGCATCCGGCTCCTGCCGGGCCGACGCCTGCTGGTCGTCCGCGGATCGCTCCGCGGACTCCTGTTGGGCCGGTGCTCCGGGGTGGTCCCGTCGTTGTTGCTCGGGCTGTTGGCGTGACTGGCCGTCGTCGCGTCCCTGTGTCCCCCCACGCTCCTGTTCGCGAGTGGCTGCTTGCCGTCGTGTTCCCGCACTCGACTGGGACTCCCCAGACTGGTGACCGCGCGATTCCCGTTCGGTTCGCACCGGATCGGATGCGGACTGTGACTTGCTGGCCGTCTCCGAGTGAGAGGGATCCAGCGACGGGATCGACCGCGTTTCGAGGTCAGTCGCTGCGCTCGCCGACGGATCGTGCGGTGCTGGTCCCACGCCACCGCTGTCGGCGTCTGCCCTGACAGGCTCCTCCCGACGGGCGTCGTCGGCCGGTTCGGCCTGCCCGGTCACGGACGCATCGGAGCGTCGCCCGTCCGGGTCCATCGAATCACGCTCCGAAGGCCGATCGGCCGGGGTATCCGACCGCGCCGGCCCGGATTCGGTACGAGTCGACCGATCGGTACCATCCGACGGCTCTGCGTCGTCACGATCGCCGCCGGTCGTGTCACCTGTCGACGCCTCGGCCGGGCGGGTCGACGCCCCCTCACTCGTACTGGCTGACACCTCGGTCGAGGAGGTGTCGCGTTCGCGCGCCGGCTGGCTTCGTTCGGCTTCGGTTGGCTGGTCGGGGTCCGCCGCCGGACGCTCGGCCTGTTTCGTCTCGTGGTCGGGTCGGCCGTCGGTCGACGGCTCCTGTGGTTCCGACGACGAGGACGCCACCGAGTCAGTCGCCGACTCCACCGACCCGGAATTCTGCTGGTCGGCCGGTGTCGGTTCTTGGCCGTCGGGTGCTGTCTCCTCGGGCGTCGGTTCGTCCTCCTGCGATGCCGTCTCGTCGACCGACTGCTCGGACGCCGCCGCGGCACCGCCGGCCGCCACGTCGGTCGTATCCCCTTCTTCTTCCTCGGGTTCGGCCGGTTCGGGAATGTCGAGAATCTCGATGTCGACCGGTCGGACCTCGTAGATGCCGACCTCGCCGTTGGCCTGATCGAAGGCCTCGTCCTCGGTCACTAGCTGGTCGCTGTTGCCGACCCAGGCGACACTCATCGAGCGACCCTGGTGATAGATCTGATAGTAGTCGCCCGACAGGACGTTCTCCGAGAGTTCGACGTAGCCCGTGAAACCACCGCTGGAGAGGGTTTCGTCCACGTCGGCGATCGGTGTGTCTTCCGTGTAGTACTTGGCTCGCACCTCGTCGGAGCGTTCCTGCATCACCGCCAGTAACGGCAAACCGGGGTGTGGCGCTTCGCGAGCGGTCCCGCTGGCGTCCTCGAAGTCGTCGATCGACCCGTCGAGAATCCCGACGACGTTGCCCTTGAGCATGAAAAGCCGTGCCGGCCCGGCGATGACGGCACCGGAAAAGTCGCCGTCGGCGAGGTCGTGGAGTCCACCGTAGCCGCCCGAAAACGGCACAGTGCTCCACGAGTCGATCTGCTCGACTGTGCGCGTAGTCATTATGAACCACAAGCCGCATGCGGGACAAATACTTTGCGCCCAGTCTGACGCGAGTCCGACATCCCCACCAGTGTCGCGGTCAGCATCAGTCCGATATCCCCACCAGTGTCGCGGTCAGCCTCAGTCCGACGGGCCTTTTATCGCTCGGTCACTATTCGAGGCTATGAGCGAGCAACCGGGATTCAGCGAACAGACCGTCCGGGCGAGTCCGTGGCCGCTGTTCGTCGCGTTCGGACTCACGATCTCCGAGATCGGCGTCTTTCTCGGCATCTTCACCGTCGCAGTGTTCGGCCTGCTGCTGTTCGGGGGGAGCGTCGCCGGTATCCTGACCGAGTCACGGTATACGAACAGCCCGTGGCCGACGCTGCTCGCGTTCGGGGCGATACTCGGGATTGCCGGAGCGGTCGTCGTGGTCACCCAGTTCGACCTGGCAACGGTGACACTCGACGACTTCGGACAGAACGGCATCCTCTCCCGCAGCCTCTCGGTCTCCGCATCGGGAGCTATCCTCGCCGTCGCCGGTATCGTGGGTCTTGTCGCAGAGCAGACGGCACCCTGAAGAGCCGACTACACAGGCCACATCGACCGGACAGGAAAATCAAAGAGCTATTAATCGCCGTCCGCTAACCCACGTGTATGTCACTGCTCGGTTTCGAGAAGGAGACACTGCTTGACCTGACTGTCAACATGATCCCGTTGGGCATCATGCTCTTTTTCATCGGCGCTTTCGCCGTCGTCCCCGCTTTCGGGGTCGATCCGGTGTTCAGCGCGATGCAGTTCGCACTCATCGGAACGATGTTCGCTCTCCTGGCCATCCTGACCTACTACGCGGGGAAGGCTGTCGAGGGGGCCCAGGAACACGCCGGTGAGGGTACGACGGAGTAACACTAGCGGTTCAGTTCACCATCGTCCCGGCTCTGCAAGCGGTGTGATCGGACTGCTAACGAGGTGCCGACTGTCACTTTCTACTACCCATATCAGGTCGAGAATCGACCCTTTCATTATGCCCCAATCCTGAGGGGTAACCATGGCAGGAGAGCAGCTTGTACTGACGGCACTCATGGCCGTGCTGCTCGTCGTGATCGTCGGGGCCCTCGCGCGCGTTGAGGACTGGCGATCGTACACCCCACTGGCGGGTGGCGCGGGTGGATACGGCGAGGCGACTGGCCATGGACACGCAGAGAAGCCTGGTGGGATCGTGCGTTGGCTGACCACGGTCGACCACAAGGATATCGGCATCCTCTACGGCGTCTACGGGGTGCTTGCCTTCGCAGTCGGTGGCATCATGGCGTTCCTGATCCGGGTCCAGCTCGTCGTACCCGGTGGCGCTATCATCGGCCCGAACTTCTACAACTCGATCCTGACGAGTCACGGGATCACGATGCTGTTCCTCTTCGGGACACCCATCCTCGCGGCGTTCTCGAACTACTTCATCCCGATCTTGATCGGAGCCGACGACATGGCGTTCCCGCGGATCAACGCCATCGCGTTCTGGCTCCTCCCGCCCGCAGCACTGATGATCTGGGCCGGGTTCTTCACTGCCCCGATCGGTGGCATCGACATCGTCCCCGCACAGACCTCGTGGACGATGTACACGCCACTGTCGTCCTGTGGGCAGGCGGCCGCCGGTAGCTGTGGACCACAGGCCTCCGCCGGGACGGACCTGATGATGCTCGGCCTGCACCTCTCGGGGGTCGCAGCGACGATGGGTGCGATCAACTTCATCGCCACCATCTTCACCGAGCGCGGTGACGACGTCAACTGGGCTAACCTGGACATCTTCAGCTGGACCGTCCTCACCCAGTCGGGCCTGATCCTCTTCGCGTTCCCGCTCCTGGGCAGCGCGCTGATCATGCTCCTGCTGGATCGGAACCTCGGGACGACGTTCTTCGCCGTCGAAGGTGGCGGCACGCTGCTGTGGCAACACCTGTTCTGGTTCTTCGGCCACCCCGAGGTGTACATCCTCGTGCTGCCGCCGATGGGACTCGTGAGTTACATCCTGCCCAAGTTCTCGGGCCGGAAACTGTTCGGGTTCAAGTTCGTCGTTTACTCGACGCTCGCGATCGGTGTCCTCTCCTTTGGCGTCTGGGCACACCACATGTTCGCGACGGGCATGGACCCGCGCCTCCGGGCCTCCTTCATGGCGGTGTCACTCGCGATCGCGATACCCAGCGCCGTCAAGACGTTCAACTGGATCACGACGATGTGGAACGGGCGGCTCAGACTGACGACGCCGATGCTGTTCTGTATCGGCTTCGTCTCGAACTTCATCATCGGTGGCGTGACCGGCGTCTTCCTCGCCTCGATCCCCGTCGACCTGATCCTGCACGACACCTACTACGTCGTGGGTCACTTCCACTACGTCGTGATGGGCGCCATCGGGTTCGCCGTCTTCGCCGGCATCTACTACTGGTTCCCGATCTTTACTGGTCGAATGTACCAGCGCACGCTCGGCAAGGCCCACTTCTGGCTCTCGATGATCGGTACCAACATCACGTTCTTCGCGATGCTGGCGCTCGGCTACCTGGGGATGCCCCGCCGGTACGCGACCTACAACTTCGACGGTGCCATCGCACCGCTGGGACAGGTGACCACTTTCCACCAGCTGGCCTCGATCGGCGCGTTCATCCTGCTGATCGGCCAACTGATCTTCGTCTGGAACATCGTCACCTCCTGGCTCGAAGGTCGCCACGTCGAGAGCCACGACCCGTGGAACCTCGAACGCGACGACATGCTCGGCAACGAGTTCTCGTGGTTCAAGGACCAGCGCGAGACCGCACTCGCCGACGGCGGCGAAGAAGAAGTCGCGACCGACGGCGGCGAACCGACGGAATCCGAGCAGTAGGACCACCGCTTTTTCGACCCTTTGCGCTGTTTCGATCGGCTCTCGCAGACGGTTCTCTCGACCGATCGACGAACAGTAACCGCTCAATATAACCGAGCGACTGACCAGACTGCGGTGGCGCGCGCTGTCGCGGCCTCCGTGCCGCGACGACACTGTGCGAGGTCTTCGCGAGCCATCGGCGAGCGAATGGCTCGACAGTCGAGCGAAGCGAGTCTATCGGTGGATGAACGAGCGGAGCGAGTGAATCGGCTGGGGAGGTATGTGGCTGCGGTGCTGTCCCGCTGTGCGGTCCTGGCGTCCTCGTGAACGGAGTGAGCGATGGCTCAGGAGAGCTTGCTCTCCTGGCGGATGAACGGGCGAGGCGCGCGTGGCGGTCGGTTCCACCGACCGCCCACTCGCGGTGTCTGCGCGGGCACTATTCGACCGAAGGGAAAATATCCCGCATGGTTCGAGAGAGCTCTGCTCTCTCGGTCGACAGACACCGTCGAGCGGGCCGAGGGCGTTCAGTTGTCAGTGGTTGCGTCGACTCTAAAGCGGGCCGAGGGCGTTCAGGTGCCGGTCATTCTGGCAGTCACGCTACTGATTGCAGTCCAACAAAGAAAACCACGAACCACCCACTCGACTAGCACAGCGAACAGCCGATACAGTAGGGACGGTCCGTAATCGGATCGAGGGCGGTCACGACAAGTCCGCTTACAGGCCGCCGGCGACGAGGACGATCCCGGTAATGAACATCAACGCGGCGATTCCGGCCAGTACGAGAAACAGCAGGTCCTTTTCGCCCATAGCCGGTGTTGGCACTCGAACGAAAAAGGCTAATCGACTCGTGGTGATGACTGTAGATTGTTCCCGTATCGCGTCGACTCCTCATCGGCGCGTACCGGTAAATCGCTACAATCATCACGATCACGCCCAAGCATCGAACGTGAGCGCAACCTTTCAGGGGAACCGCCTCGTCGTCAGGCTCTATCTGATCATCGTCGGGCTCACGGGCGTGATGGGCTACGTGCTCGGCTGGGCGAGCCCGGAGATCAATCCGCCGGCGCTGTTCGGTCTCGTTCGGCTCCCACCGACGCCGGCGGGTGTCGCCGTCTTCGGGATGGTGACCATCGGGACGGGGCTGGGCGTGTTGCTCGTGCTCGTCGTCTACGTGGCGAACAACTTCGACGACAACGCGATAGAGAAGTAGAACTGAGGCAGTCGACGCGCCGGGCGCTATCAGTCGCCCTGCACCTGATCGCGGATGCGTTCGGGGACGCTGGGGTCGCGCAGCGTCGTGGTGTTGCCCAGTTCCTCTCCGTTAGAGATGTTTTCGAGGATGCGGCGCATGATCTTGCCCGAGCGGGTCTTGGGCAGGTCGTCGCAGAAGATGACGTTGGCCGGGCGGGCGAACTTCCCGATCTCGTCCTCGACGGCGGCGATGATCTTCTCTCTGACTGCCTCGCTCTCCTCGACGCCCTCGCGGACGACGACGTACACGTCGGGCACCTCGCCTTTCTCGGCGTCTTCGCGTGAGGCGACGGCGGCTTCGGCCACGTCCTCGACTTCGGCGACGGCCGATTCGAGTTCCATCGTCCCGAGCCGATGGCCCGCGACGTTCATCACGTCGTCGAGGCGACCGAGCACGCGGTAGTAGCCGTCCTGGGCGTGGACGGCACCGTCGCCGGCCTTGTACACCCAGTCCTCGGGATCCGACGAGTCGGTGTCCGAGAAGTCCTGCCAGTACTCGTCGATGAAGCGCTCGTCGTTACCGTAGACGGTCTGGAGCATCCCCGGCCACGGTTTCTCGATGACGAGGTTCCCCGCGCGGCCCGACGCGGCTTCGATCGGATCGCCGTTGTCGTCGTAGATCGCCGGCTGGATGCCGGGGACGGCTTTGCCGGCGGAACCGGGCTTCATGTCGTCCAGCGCGGGCAGGTTCGTGATGAGATGCCCGCCCGTCTCGGTCTGCCACCAGGTGTCGACGATGGCGGTGTCCTCGCCGCCGATGTACTTGTAGTACCAGAGCCACGCTTCGGGCTGGATCGGTTCGCCGACGGTCGTCATGTGCCGGAAGTCGAAGTCGTAGTCCTGGACGTACTCCTCGCCCCACTTCATGAACATCCGCACCGCCGTGGGCGAGGTGTGGAAGATGTCCACGTCGTAGCGCTCGGCCATCTCCCAGATCCGGCCCTTGTGGGGATGGTCGGGTGTGTCCTCGTACATCACGCTGGTCGTCCCGAGCGCGAGCGGGCCGTAGACGATGTAGGAGTGGCCCGTGATCCAGCCGATGTCGGCGGCACACCAGTAGGTGTCCTCGGGCTTGATGTCCAGGACGTTCTTCGAGGTGGCGGTGGCGTAGGCCAGATAGCCGCCGGTGCGGTGCTGGCAGCCCTTGGGCTGGCCGGTCGTGCCGGAGGTGTACATCAGGAACAGGGGGTCCTCGGCGTCACGCGAGACCGGGTCGACACGAGCGCGCTCGTTGTCGGCCAGCAGGTCGTCGACCAGCACGTAGGGGTCGTCTTCACCGATCTCGACCTCGGGGTGGAGTTCGTCCTCGCGGGTCCACAGCAGCACCGTGTCCACGTCGGATTCGGCGGCTTCGAGCGCCTCGTCACACTTCTCCTTGTGGTTGAGGAACTCGCCGCGCCGATAGTAGCCGTCGCAGGTGACGACCACGTCGCTGTCGGCGTCGTCGATACGGTCGGCGAGCGCCTGTGCGGAGAAGCCAGCGAACACCTCAGAGTGGGGTGCGCCGATCCGGGCACAGGCCAGCATCGTCACCGGCAGCGCGGGCAACATCGGCAGGTGACAGGTCACCACGTCGTCCTCGCGGACGCCTACATCCTGCAGCGAGGCCGCCGTCTCGTTGACCCGGTTGTACAGGTCCTGATAGGTGATCGTCTCGGTCTCCGATGCGTCTGTCCCCTCCCAGATCAGCGCCGCCTGATTCTTACGCTCGTCGAGGTGGCGGTCGATGCAGTTGTAGGAGGCGTTGAGCTTTCCACCCGTGAACCACTCGTAGAAGGGCGGATTCGAGTCGTCGAGCACCTGATCCCAGTGCTCGTCCCAGTCCAGCAGTTCGGCGTACTCCTCGAACGCCTCCGGGTAGTTCTCGTCGAACCGATCGTGGATCTCGGGATCGGTGACGTTGGCCTGTCCGACGAAATCGGTCGGCGGACGGAAGTAGTCCTGTTCCGTCAACCGCGCCTCCAGTTCGGGGCCGTCGTCTGACATGATTAAAGATACCTCGTCCGGTGCCACTCAGGGAGACCGTATTAAATTATCCCCATGTTTTTTACCTGTCTTTTCCGTGTCATTCGGTTTCGCATAGTCGAACAAAAGGCAGGACAGAGGGCTATTCGAGGTTAGGTTACCATCCTGAAAGTAGTCGACAGTAACGGAGTGTTCGATGGATGGTTGCGAGGTGCGATTTCCGGTAAGTGGACAGTCAGATCGTTTCTCGATACGTCCCGAACTCGTCTTCGAACACGCCCATGATCTCGCCCATCGTCGACTCGGCCTTGACCGCGTCGACAACAGCCGGCATCACGTTCTCACCTGCGACGGTCGTCTCGTGGACCGCCGACAGCGCCGCCTCGACGGCTGCGTCGTCACGCTCGGCCTTCACTGCCGCGAGTCGCTCGTGCTGTTGCTCCTCGACGGCCTCGTCGACCTGCAGGATCTCCGGTTCGGTGTCTTCCTCGACGGTGTAGGCGTTGACGCCGACGACCGTTTCCTCGCCGTCCTCGACCCGCTGCTGGTACTCGTAGGCGGCGTCCTGGATTTCGCGCTGGAAGTACCCGCTCTCGATCCCCGCGAGGACGCCCGCTCGCATCGACCCGTCGCCCAGTTCGTTCCGGATATGGTCGATGTACGCCATCGCCTCGTCCTCGACCTCGTCGGTCAGGGCCTCGACCGCGAAACTCCCGCCCAGCGGGTCGACGATGTCGGCCGCACCCGACTCCTCGGCGATGATCTGCTGGGTGCGCAAGGCGACCCGGACCGCGTCCTCGCTGGGCAGGGCCAGCGCCTCGTCGAAGCTGTTGGTGTGCAGACTCTGGGTCCCGCCGAAGACGCCGGCGAGGGCCTGAATCGTCACCCGGACGACGTTGTTCAGCGGCTGCTGGGCGGTCAGGGACTGCCCGGCCGTCTGGGTGTGGAACTTGAGCCGCTTGGCCGCGTCGGCCTCGGCGTCGTACCACTCGTCCATGATTTCGGCGTAGATCCGACGAGCCGCCCGAAACTTCGCGACCTCTTCGAAAATAGAGTTGTGCGAGTTGAAGAAGAAGGAGAGCTGTGGCGCGAAGGTGTCGATATCCATGCCCCGCTCCAGACAGTCCTCGACGTAGGCAAAGCCGTCCGCGAGGGTAAAGGCCAGTTCCTGGACAGCCGTCGACCCGGCCTCACGGATGTGATACCCCGACACCGAGACGGGCTTGAACTTCGGCGTCTCCTCGGTGGCGAACTCGATCACGTCGGTGACGAGACGCAGCGAGGGCTCCGGCGGGACGACCCACTCCTTCTGTGCGATGAACTCCTTGAACATGTCGTTCTGGAGGGTCCCCCGCAGTTTCGCGCGGTCGACGCCGCGCCGGTCCGCGAGCGCGACGTACATCGCGTAGATGACGGGCGCGCTGGGGTTGATCGTGAAACTCGTCGACACCTCGGCGAGGTCGATGCCCTCGAAGAGGATCTCCATATCCCGCAGCGTGTCGACGGCGACGCCCTCCTTGCCGACCTCGCCGTCGGCCATCCGGTCGTCGGAGTCGATCCCCATCAGCGTCGGCATGTCGAAGGCCGTCGACAGCCCGGTCTGGCCCTCCTCGATCAGGTAGTGGAAGCGCTCGTTGGTCTCGCGAGCGCTACCGAAGCCGGCGAACTGACGCATCGTCCACTGGCGACCCCGGTACATCGTCGGGTAGACACCACGGGTGTAGGGTTCCTCGCCCGGAAACCCAAGATCCGACTCGTAGTCGATGTCGGACACGTCGGCCGGCGTGTAGATGCGATCGAGTTCATGGTTCGAGACCGTCGCGAACCGCTCGGCGCGCTCGCCGTAAGCCTCGAGGACGGGATCGAGTGTCTCCGCCTCCCACTCGGCTCTCGCGTCGCGGATTGCCGCCAGATCGTCCTCGTCGTACATACCCCATCACTTGGTAGCATGTGACAATAAGTCTTGCACGGGCTGGTCGATCGCGAACCGCTCACCCCTCTTCGGCTTGCAGGCGCTCGGTCGTCTCGACCAGCGGATGGCGGGCGTAGTCGACGACTTCGATGTCGGCGATCGAGGAAAGGTCCTCGGCCTCGGCCGTCCGGGCCATCCCGAGGTCGACCGGGTCGTCCAGCACGATCACGTAGGCGTCCATCTCGTCGACGCCGAGTTGCTCTGCGGCCTTCACCCGGTGGTGGCCGTCGGCCAGCAGTAGTTTGTGCGGGTGGTCGGCATCGTCGTCGTCGCCGAACTCGGTGACAGTCGCCTGCGAGGGGTTCGTCCCTCCGTTGTCGATGACGACCAGTGGCTCGGCCAGTCCACGCTTGAGTTCGTAGGTCCGCCCCTCCAGTTCGTCGGCGTAGACGGTCCCCTGTGTCGGGACCAGATCGTCGATGGCGACCTCGCGGCGTTCCTCGCGGGCGGTCACGTCGTGGATCGACTCCAGCGTCCGAGTGAGTTTGTCGACCTTGCTCGGGGTCGCCCGCTCGATGTGCGAGCGGATCACGTCGGCGTTCGAGATGATACCGACGAGGTGGCCGGCGTCGTCGACGACCGGGAGTTTCTGAATGCCCGAGCGGAGGATCACGCGACCGGCGTCCTGCACGGCCATCTCGGGATGTGCGACGAGGATATCGTCGCTCATCACCCGGAACATGGGTTCGTGGTCCTCTGCCAGCAACAGGTCCCGCGCGCTGACGAAACCGTCGACGCGTCGCCCCTCACAGACCGGAAAGCCGCTGTACTCGTTGCTTTCGGCGATCCGCCGCGCCACGTCTTCGACCGTGTCGTCGGGCGAGACCGTCGCCACGTCGCTGGTCATGTACTCCTGGACACGGGGTTCGCCTTCCGCTCCCATGGGAGTGGGGAGGCGACCGGGAGTGAAAAAGGCCGCGCCGCCGCCTGTGCTGAGAGGGGGGTGGTGGGGGATCGCGGCGAGCTAGCTGATCACTCGTCGGATTCGGTGTCGAGATACTCCTCGTCGGCCTCGTAGCGTGGCGCGGCGTAGACACCGCTCAGGAGGAGATGGTCCGGCCGGGACTGCAGCGCGTCGAGAAAGCGGTCGTCGACGACCGCGCGGACGACCTCGTGGAGCGACTCGTCGCGGTCCTCGATGGAGTCGAGGACGCCGAGCGTGATCTGCGCACCGGCCATGTCTGCGTGGCCGCCGGCGCTGCCGATCTGGCCGAACGCCTCGCGCAGCACCTCACCCAGATCCACGTCGGTCCCGCGTGCGCGGGCCGAGGCATAGATCGTGCCCCCTTTGACGCCGTAGACGAGCGTGGAGTTGATCCCTTGGAGGTCGAGCAGGCGGTCGGCGGCCTGCGCGAGGGCGTCACGATCCTGGAGTTCGCCGACACAGGTCAGCAGGACCGACCCCTCCTGTCGACGGTTTCGGATCGCCCGGCCGATCGTATCGAGCGTCTCGCCGCTCATACTCGGGTCTTCGATCCGCCCGAGGAGGTCGAGGTTGGCGTGGGGAAGGAGGTACGCCGCCGCCTCGAAGTCGTCGGGCGAGACCTCTCGGCGAAACTCTTGGGTGTCGACGCTGATGCCGAACAGGAGCCCCGTCGCGACGGCCTCGTTCAACAGCGAGTCGAGCCGTCGAAGGTAATCGACCAGCAGGGTGCTCGTCGCACCGACATCCGAGCGCAGGTCGACGAAGCGTGCCTCGACCGGTGCTCTGGGGGGGTGGTGGTCGACGACGATGTCGATCGGCGTGTCCTCTGGCAACTGGTCGTTGACTCCCGGACGGGAGTGATCGACCAGCGCGAACCCGTCGAACGCCGAGAGGTCGGTCTCGGCGTCCAAATTGACCAGATCGAACTCCAGCAGGTTCACGAACGCGCGGTTCTCCTGATGCGTGATATCGCCGTAGTAACACAGCTCCGGGTCACAGCCGACACCGGCGGCCAGTTTCGCCAGCGCGACCCCGCTGGCGATGGCGTCCGGGTCGGGGTTGTCGTGCATGACGATCGCCAGCCGACCACCGATGTCCCGCAGGACGCGCTGGAGTTGTCGGATTCTGACGCCGCCTTCGCCGACGCGTTCGAGAAGGTGCTCGGTCACTGCGGCCCCAGGGTCGACGACGCGGTCGGCGACGAGTTCCAGCGTCTCGGTCACCTCGGGGCGCGGATCGGAGCCGCTGTAGACGACGAGCATCGCATCGGGGTAGACTGATCTGGCCGTCTGTGCGATCGTCGCGTTACGCTCGCCGTCGTCGGTCCCGACCAGGATCGTCTCGGGCGCGAAGTCGAGATCCGACAGTGTCGTCCGGTCGGCGGGATCGGCGTGTTCGACCGACATGCCGCCCGTACGCAGTGTATCGACCCGGTGTTCGTTGGCGGTGAGAACCCGAAGCTCGCCACGCTCGTCGGCGAGTTCGTCGAGCAGCGACCGCACGAGCGGTCCCGCCCCCAACACCAGGCGAGAAGTCATATCCAAGAGTGAGCGATGGAGCGTCTAAAAACCCGTTACTTCAGTCGCTCTTGCAGGAACGACGGGTGGGCGGCAGTGATTCCGTCGATCGAGAGCATCTGGTCTTCGATGATTTCACCCACCTCGCCACCGTCGGCGGCGCGCACTTCGGCCATCAGCATGTGGTCGCCACTGGAGGTGTACAGCGACTCGACGGCGTCGATGGCCGATAGCTCCCGCGTGACCTCGACGTAGCAGTCGCTCTCGACGTCCATGCCGACGAGGGCGATCGACTGGCTCGACAGCTTCTTGGGGTTCACGTCGGCCGAGTAACCCACGATCACCCCCTCGTCTTCGAGTTTGTTGATGTACTTGCGGACGGTGGGCTTGGACACGTCGGCCCGTTCCGCGATCTCCGCGTACGATGCCTGTGCGTCGTCCTCGAGGACAGAGAGAATTTGACGCTCCGTAGACTCCGCGCTCATGTACCGACCTTTGCTACGGACGAAAAAATACCTTCCGAATCCACAAACCCCGTTGAGGGTGTCGGACCGGGTGGTCTACTTGTGGTGTTCGAGGAGTTCGTCAGCGGACCGTTCCCACTGGTAGTCCTCGTCGAAGTAGCGCTCTGCGAGCGGTTCCTCGGGCATCTCGCCGGTCGCGCGCTTCTCCTGACCGTAGGAGGGGCTCTCGTCGTCGACGTAGTAGCGCCCGGTGAGGACTTCGCCCTCGTAGAGTTTGTTCTCGGTCTCGAACATCATCTTCTGGGCTTCCTCGCGGTTCGAGACGTCGAAGTCGTAGTCGTCGGACTGCTGGATGTCCGTGTAGGGGACGTAGTGCTTCGCGTCCTTGTTCCAGGTCGGACACTGGGTCAGGAAGTCGATGTGTGCGAAGCCGTCGTGTTCGATCGCTTCGGCGATGATCTCCTTGGCCTGGTTAGGGTTGACCGCAGCGGTCCGGGCGACATAGGTCGCACCGGAGGTCAGCGAGAGGCTGAGCGGTCGGATCGGGGACTTCGCCGATCCCGAAGGCTGGGTCTTGGACTTGTGGCCCTTCGGGGAGGTCGGCGAGGTCTGGCCCTTCGTGAGGCCGAAGATCTCGTTGTTGAACACGATGTACGTCATATCGTGGTTCTCACGGGCGGTGTGCATGAAGTGGTTGCCACCGATCCCGTAGCCGTCGCCGTCACCGCCGGCCGCGATGACTTCCAGTTCCGGGTTCGCGAGTTTGGCCGCACGAGCGACGGGCAGCGAGCGCCCGTGGATCGTGTGGAATCCGTAGCTGTTGAAGTAGCTGTTGAGCTTGCCCGAACAGCCGATGCCCGTAAAGAGCGCGACTTCGTCGGGGTTCTTGCCGACTTCCGGCATCGCCTGCTTGAGCGCCTTCAGGACACCGAAGTCACCACAGCCGGGACACCACGTCGCCTGTGGTTCGATTCCGGGTGTGAACTCGTCGCGGTCGGTCTCGCGGTCTTCGCCGATTGCTGAGAATGCACTCATGGGTTAGTCACCTGCCGCTGGGAGGTACTTCATGTTCGAGGCGGCGAGGTCCTCGCCGTTGATGCTGGTCTCGAAGCCCTCGACGATCTCTGCCGGTTCGAACGGGTTGCCGTTGTACTTGAGCAGGCTGGAGAGCTTCGGACCGAAGCGGCCGATCTCCTTCTGGGTGAGGCCGCGGAACTGTGCGCTGGCGTTCATCTCGACGACGAGCGCTTCGTCGACGGATTCGAGCCACTCGGAGACCTCCTCGACGGGGTAGGGCATCATGTCGGAGACGCCCAGTGCCTTGACGGAGTGACCGTCGTCGTTGAGCCGGTCGACGGCCTCGAAGACGGTGTCCTGGTGGCTGCCCCACACGAGGATGCCGTAGTCGGCGTCCTCGGGACCGTGGTAGGTCTGGTGGCTGGTGTTCTCGTCGAGGTCGGCGCGGATGTCGTCGAGCTTGTCCAGCCGACGGTTCATCTGCGCGATCCGGTTGTTCGGGTCCTCGCTGATGTGGCCCTCGGGGCTGTGTTCGTTACCCGTAGCGAGGTAGCGACCGTCCTTCTGGCCGGGCACCGATCGCGGACTCACGTTCGAGCCGTCTTCCGGTTCGTGCTGGAAGCGCTGGAACTTGCCAGAGGAGTGGTGGGCCGCCTCGGCGATCTCCTCTTCGGTGAGCACGGAGCCAGGATCGGCGTTGGGCTCGCGGTCGAAGAAGCTCTCGTCGACGTTACGCAGTTCGCCCTGGAGCTTCTGGTCGTAGACGACGATCGAGGGAATCTGGTACTCGTAGGCGATGCGGAAGGCCGCTCGGGTCTGGTCGTAGCACTCGCGAATGTTCGCGGGCGCGAAGACCACGCGGGCCGAGTCGCCCTGACTCGTGTACAGGACGTGTTCGAGGTCGGCCTGTTCGGGCTTGGTCGGCATCCCGGTCGAGGGGCCGGCACGCATCGCTTCGACGAGGACGACCGGCGTCTCGGTCATCTCGGCGAGGCCAAGCGGTTCGCTCATCAGCGCGAAACCACCGCCGGAGGACCCGGACATGGACTTGACGCCGGCGTGGCTGGCACCGAGTGCCAGTGCCGCCGCCGCGATCTCGTCCTCGACCTGCTCTGAGATCCCGCCGAACTTCGGCAGGTTCTGGGACATGATCGTGAACACGTCGGTCCACGGCGTCATGGGGTACCCGGCGATGAAGCGACAGCCCTCGTCCAGGGCACCGTACGCGATGGCGTTCGAACCCGAGAGCAGGACCTGCTCGTCGTCGTGGTCCGCCGCTTCGGGCATCGTCAGGTCGTGGGTGTGCTCGATGCTCTGGGCCTGTTCGTAGGCGTCTTCGAGCACGGCGAGGTTGTCTTCGAGGATGTCGCCGGACATGTTCTCTCGCATGAGTTCCTCGAAGAACGTCGGATCGGTGTCCAAAAGCGCCGCCGTGACGGCGACACCGGCGGTGTTACGCATGACCTCGCGACCGTGCTCGCGGGCCATCTCGCGGAGGTTCATCGGGTAGACGTGCCAGTCGTTCTCCTCGGCACGCGCTTCGAGGTCCAGTTCTGCGATCGCCTCGTCGTCGAGGAGCCCTTCGTCGTAGACGATCACGCCGCCTTCCCGGAGGTCGTGGAGGTTCTCCGAGAGGGGCTTGACCTCCTCGTCACCGTAGTACGCTTCTTCCTGTGGGTTCCGTGCGAAGGAGTCACCGAGGGCGAGAAGGAAATTGTAGCCGTCGCCGCGGGAACGAACGTCCTCGTCGCCCGCGCGTACCTCTACGAACGTGTGGCCGCCCCGAATGCGCGAGGGATAGTGACGGTGTGTGAACACGTCAAGTCCCGTACGCATCAGGGCCTTTGCGAAGTTTTGACTCGTCGAGTCGATCCCGTCACCGGAACCGCCTGCGACTCGCCAGATTAGTTCATGATCTGTCATGGGAAATCATCGGCCCCAGTTGGGAAGCCGTATACTCACCGTTGGAGGGCCGTGACTAAAGATTTTCCACTACGTCGCACCCCATTAATCATGAACGAATGGTAGATACCACTCAAATGTCCGATTTCGAGACGGCAAGCGGTTAGTTAGCATACAGTAGACGGCGTGGAATTTACTACCGTTCGAGCGGCCCGCGTGGGACATACCTATGCCGGTCCGACCCTTACCAGTGACAACTGATGTCGCTCTCGGAACTCATCGCTGGGGTCGAGGACCACGAAAAGCGTCTCACGGTGTTCAACGGCGACGATGGAGTCGTTTCGGACCTGCAACAGCACTTCGCAGACAGGAACGTCAGCGTCACCGCGGAGGCGACCATCAGCGGCCGGCCCGGCGAGTTCGTCACGCTCAGTGACGACGACGGTGTGATTGCGGCGACGAGCCTCGATACCTTCGAGGCGAGATTGAACCGGCGGGCGGAACCGATCGGAGTCGAAACGAGTCCCTACAGGCCGATCCTCGACGAACTCGACGAGACGCTGTTTACCTCCTGGAGCATCGACCAGATGATGACGGCGACCCGCGAAATCGAGGATCGCGCGTTCCGGGTCGGTAGCGGCACGCTGTACGCCGGATTCCAGTACGTCTCGACGCTGAAAGGGGAACTCGACGTGTACGAACGCCTGGGCGAGCAAGGGGTCGCGGTCCACGCCTACGCTACGCCCGACGAGGACCCGCCGGCACACGAACACTTCACGCTCCACATCGAACGGGCCAAGGAGATCGAGGAGTCGTGGTTCGTCGTCTTCGACGGCGGCGGCGACGAACAGCAGAAGTGCGCGCTGCTCGCCGAGGAGCGTGCCCCACGGGAGTTCTACGGGTTCTGGACCTACGATCTGGACACGGTCGACTGGATCGCCGAGCACCTCGACACGACCTACGGCCTCGTCGAGCAGTAGCGTCGCCCCCTCGCTGGCCTACTTCGGCGTCTGGCTGTAGATGAGGTTGCGCTGGATGTCGTTAGCGCCCTCGTAGATGACCGGGATGCGCACGTCGCGGTACACTCGCGAGATGCGATTCTCCGTCAGCACCGAGCGCCCGCCGTGGAGTTGCATCCCCTTCTCGGCGCAGTCGGTCGAGACCTCGGTGGCCTTGGTCTTGGCCATCGCGGCCCAAAAGCCGGCGTTGTCCTGACTGGCGACCTTCTCGGCGGCGCGCCACGTGAGCGCGCGGGCGGACTCGAACTCGATGCGCATGTCGGCGAGTTTGTGCTGGACGGCCTGGAACTCGTCGACGGACTTGCCGAACGCCTCGCGGTCGTGGACGAAGTCCCACGCCTCCTCAATGGCGGCGGCGGCGAGTCCCAGTCCGTGGCCGGCGACGATGACGCGGCCGTGATTGAAGAACTCCGCGAGCATGTAGAAGCCCGCGCCCTCGACGCCGATGAGGTTCTCCTCGGGGACCCGACAGTCGTCGAAGACGATGTGGGCCTGCTTCGACGCCCGGAAGCCCATCTTCTCGGGGATGTGCTCGGCGTCGTAGCCGTCGGTGTCCGTCGGAACGATAAAGAGCGAGTAGTTGCCGTAGCGGTTGTTCGGGTCGTCGCCGGTCTTGGCGTAGACGGTCACCCAGTCGGCCTCGACGCCGTTGCCGATCCAGTACTTCTCGCCGTTGAGGACGTACTCGTCGCCGTCCTTGTCGGCGGTCGTCGACATGCCGGCGAGGTCGCTGCCGGTCTGGGGTTCGGAGACCGCGAGGCCGGTGATCTGTTCGTTCTCGGCGACCGGACGGAGGAACTCCTCTTTCTGTTCCTCGTTACCGTGGTCTTCGAGCATCTCCGCGCCGAAACTGGCGAGCTGGAGCGACAGGGCGATGCCGGCGTCGGCCTTGTAGAACTCCTCGGCGATGGCGAGCACCTGCTCCAGCGAGAAGCCCCGTCCGCCGTACTCCTCGCCGATGTCCTGAGCTACGAGGCCGGCGTCCATCCCCGCTTCGAGGATCTCCATCGGGTACTCGCCGCGCTGGAAGTACTCGTGTGCGTTCGGTTCGATGTGTTCCTCGGCGAATTCGCGGGCTTCCTGCTTGACCGCGCGTGCTTCTTCGGGCACGACGGTCTCCTCTAACAGATCCATACCTATTGCTAGTGCCCCGTTACCAAATAGGTCGTGGAACAACGGAAAACGCTTCCAGAGTTTAGTACCCGTCCTTCCCAGCAATTATACAGGACACGTCGTGATCGGGATTGATGTTCATCATGATGTATTCCGTGTGCGACTCTCGTTCCCAGGAGCAGGCCCCCCACGATTGACCGTCTACCAAAATTTGGATAGTGTATTGAGCCGACGGTTCGACAGCATCAACATCAAGGACCCGAGTCGTTCCCCATGGTAATGAGAGAGCGCGTTCGGCAACGGTTGAATTGTTTACACCGCGGGCGACAACGGTGACATTTTGCTGTTCTCCAATGTTAGTGTGTACCCAGATCTGGCTATCGTTAGCAGGTTTGTCGCGCCATCCTACCGTCGTGGACGTTGTTGAATTCTGATTTGACGTATGTGAGTTTATCGTCGGATACGGTGGTGCAGATTCCGTCGAAGTAGTCGCTTCGCCTGGCTGACCGCTGCCGATACACCCCGCCATGATAACGAGGAGGAGTACGAGAGTGAGTCGAAGCACACCGATTTTCGGCACCCTCTTCGTTTAAAAACGCTCGGCCGTCGCCCCGATCAGGCCGTCGTCGTCGCCATCTCGCCCGCCGGCACGTCCAGCGTCGTCCCGTCGGAGAAGGTCACCGTCGTCGACGATCCGCCGTTGTTGTAAGCGACGTAGGTCCGAGTGCCGTCCTGTTCGAAGACGGTCGCGAGCGCGTGGTCGGCCGTCACGTCGGGGTCGGGCGAGCCGACGGCCGCCAGCGTCTCGATCCAGTGTTCCGTTCGGGCGCGGGTCTCGCCGAGGCCGACGGTGTAGCTGTCCCGGAAGCTCTCCCACTGGGTGCGAGCGTCGGCCGGGTCGGAGAAGGCGCGGTACTTCGCCTGGATCCCCGGGTAGTAGTTGTAGGGCTGGCTGTCGTACTCGACCATCTCGTCGTAGATCCGTCCGGCGTGCTCGTCGTCGAGTCCGAGGTACAGCGAGTGACCGCCGACCGGGAGCGCGTTGATGAGGTAGATCGCCTCGACCTCGTCGGTCCACCAGGTCGTCCAGGCGACGCCGTTGCTCCAGACCTGACAGGCGTAGTCCCACTCCCACTCCTCGATGTCGGGGAGGTTCTCGCCGCGCTCGTCGAACCAGTACTCGCGGACGGCGACGGTCTCCTGCGTGTAGAGGAAGATACCGGTCTCTTTGAGTTCGTCGTTGCCGGTGTACTCGCCCCACATGATCATCGCGGCGTAGGCGTGGACCGCTTCCGAGGAGGACTCCTGGTTGTTGCCGATGTCGAAGGCCCCGTTGGTGCCGGCGGCGAAGGAGTGGCCCGAGTACGGCGAGAACGTCCGCAGGAAGGGGAACATGTCGTGATCGCGGGTCGGGTTCGCGTAGTCCCGGATCACGAGGTCCATCATTCCGCCGTACTGCTCGTCGCTGGCCCACTCGGGGTCGTGGCGCGCGAGTTCGGCCGCGCCGCGGACGTAATAGCCGTAGTGGAAGTGGTGGTCGTTGAGGTCGGCCGGCGCGCCGAAGCCGGCCGGGTAGGCGATCATCGTTCCCCAGGTGTCGTCGTAGACGAACAGGTCCTGCGTGGCGAGTTGGCCGTCGGCGCTGGCGGTGAGCCACCCGCTCAGTTCCGTCCGCAGGGCGTCGAGTAGCGTTTCGACCCCATCGTCCATGCCGAACTGATCGGCGATGGGGACGAGTTCGGCGATCCGATAGTAGTTCTTCCCAGTCCAGTAGGACCCGCTGGAGGGGCTCTCGGGACCGGGCTCCATCTGGGCGCGTGTGACGCCTTCGCCGATGTACTGCTCCATCTCGTCCTGATCGTAGTCGCCGGCGTTCGGGAGGTTCGGCAGGATACCCTGGTACGGCTGGGTGATCTCGTAGCTCGCCCCCTCGAACAGGCGCAGATCGCCACGCGGCGAGACGAAACTCTGGTCGAGCAGTTCGGCGTCGGTGTAGTTGTACTGATGGGGGTAGAGCCCGGCGACCGTCGTGTTGTCACCGGTCGTCTCGAACTGGTAGGTCGTCGTGACTTCGCCCGCCCCCGCGTCGTAGTTCCAGTCGATGCGCGTGTCGGTGACCCGGTCGAGGGCGTGGGAGCCGAACCGTTCGAGGACGGCCTCGGTGGCCTCGGGCAGTGTCGCGACGGTCAACTGACCGCTGTCGCCCAGCCCATTGGTGAGTTCCTCGCCGTCCAGTCCCGACCACGTCGTTCCGTCGGGCGCGTAGAGCCCGTAGTGGCGGCCGTCGATCGTCACTCCGACGACGTTGCCCTGCTCGGCCCAGACCTCGTGGTTGCCACCGGTCGAGACGGCCGCGCCGCCGCCTTCGTAGGAGAGGTACAGGTACGGGGAGGCCTGTACCTGCGTCACGTCGACGTGACCGTCCGCGCCGCGCATCCGGTAGTCGACCGACCAGTCGCCCCAGCCGGTCAGGACGTTGTCGGAGAACTCGTCCAGTGCGTCGTGCCCGACAGAGAGATCGAACTCGGCCTGGAGACTGGCGAAGTTGTCGCCCATGATCCCCGACCCCATCGACCACTCCTGGGGCGCGCCGACCTGAATCGTGAGGAAGCCCGGCTTCACGACCAGCGGATTGCTCCAGAGGTTCGTCGGGAACTCCGACCACGCCACGTCGGTCCACCAGGTGTTCGTCGGGATCGGGCCGTCCACGTCGTCAGCAACGTAGGCCTCCTCGGGCGGCCCCTCGTACCGGTCGGGTCGTTCCGTGGCGTAGCTCCCGGCACCCACCTGCGTGACCGACTCGGGCGGCCCCGTCGCCGTCTCTGTCGCGGTGTCGGTAGTCGTCTCCGTCGCGGTCCCCGCGTCGGTCGCGGTGTCCGCGTCGGTGTCTGTCGATTCCCCAGATTGCCCCGGACAGCCGGCGAGCATCGCACTCAGCCCCAGTGCGCCGGCCCGAAGGGCACGTCTTCGTGTGTGTTCCCACCGCATAGCAACCGAGTACAACCGTGGTAGAACCCTAAAGGTGCTGATCAGACGACGTGTCGGTGAAAAATACCCAAAAGCTACACTTCGATTTCCTGCATCAGTTCGACCAGTTCCTCCAGTTCGGGGAACGTGTACACTTTGACGTTGATGTCGGAGTCGAGCGCGTGGACCCGGGAATCGAACATCAGCGCCATGTCGTTCTCGCGGTCGCCGACGAGTTCGTCGACCATGCCGCTGCCGGGGCCGAAGGTGAAGTTCGGCGTCGAGATGTCGATGGTCGTCTCCAGAACGTTCGCCCAGCCGTCGATAAAGCCACTCGTCATGATGTTGCCGATCTCCTGGATCGCCGACCGCTCCATGTCCGTGAAGCCGTCACTAGCGTCGCTGGTCTCGCCCATGTCGCCGATCATGCCGTTGGCGAGTTGCTTGGCGTTCTGGGCGTTGAACAGGAACAGGATGTAGCCGTGTGGCGGTTCGAGCATCTCGATCGAGATGCCGATCTGGCGTTCGTCGCCCACGTGTGTCTTGATGTCGGGGATGTCGATGAAGTTGATCTTGGTGATCTCCATCTCCGTCTGCATCCCGGTCATCTGGCTCAGGTGGTTGGCGACCGTGTTGCCGCCTTCCTTGGCCATCTTGTTGAACAACCCCAGCTTCCGAATATCGATCATCAGACTCATGAGTGGGCGCGTTGCGCTGGTGTTGCCCGGCCGCACACATAAGTGATACACCCCGATTTTCGGAGACGAGAATGGGGCGAAACGAACGGTGGATGAGAGACGAGCAGCGAGAGCAGTCGACCCGATCCGCTCTCAGAGCCGGATCGAGACCGCCATCCCCTCGCCCAGTGGCAACAGGCTGGTCTCGAACGCGGGATCGTCCCGGACCGTTTCGAGGTAGTCGGCCATCCCGCGACTCATCTCGTTGGCCTCGACATCCTCACCGCGGACCAGCGCGTGCACGTCCTCGAAGTCCAGCGGCCCGGCCTCGATTGCGTTGTCGGCGGCGACGATCCCACCGGGCGCAACCTTGTCTCGGACCGCTTCGAACGCCTCCGCGTAGCGGTGCTTCTCGTTGTCGATCAACACGAGGTCGAAGGGCCCGTCGTAGTCGTCGACCGTCTCGATGGCGTCGCCGTGCTCGAAGCGCGCCCGGTTGGCGAACCCGCCCGCTGCGAGATTCTCGCGGGCGTCGTCGAGTTCGTCCTTGTCGATCTCGGTGAGGACGATCTGGCCGTCGTCGGGGATCGCCGGCGCGACCCAGTACGCCGAGTAGCCGTAGCCCGACCCGAACTCGAAGACGCGCTCGGCGTCGACGGCGCGAGCGAGCAGGCGGAGCCACCCCCCGACCGCCGGGCCGACGGTCGGGAAGCCCTCGCGGTCGGCGCGCTCGTCCATCGCCTCGATCACGTCGTCGCGTTCGGGTGCGAGCGTGCGGGCGAACGCCTCTGTCACGTCGGGAAGGGGATCTTCAGGCATGGATCGCACTACAGCAGGCGGGACTAAAACAGTGGTCACCGGCTCCGTCCGACCGGGAACTTCACCCGCTCCGGGGCATCGTTGAACGCCGCGAGGATTCCCTCGTGGAGGTCGTTGCGGACTGCCTGACTCCGCTTCTGGTGGACGAGATACCGGAGGCGAAGCTCCATCCACGACTCGCGCTGGACGACGTTGACCGTCGGCTGATCGGCGACTTCGAGGTCGACCGGCGTCTCGGCGAGCCGATCCCGGTAGCGGTCGATCTGCTCGGACATCTCGTCGCCGAGGTAGTCGTCGGCGACGGCGACCATCTGCTCGCGGACGTACTCCAGATCCGTCTCGTAGGCGACCTGGATCGTGAGTTCGTTCCAGACGTAGGGGAGCCCCGAACCGCTGTAGTTCAGGACCTCCTCGGTGAGGACCAGACTGTTCGGTACGGTGACCGACCGGCCCGAGGGCTGATGTGAACTGACCAGATCGCCCTCGATCTCCCAGAGCGTCGTCACTAGCAGGTCGACCTCGACCACGTCGCCTTTCGAGTCGGCCACCTCGATCCGGTCACCGACGGTGAAAGGCCGTTCGAAGACGATGTAGAGCCAGCCGATCAGCGAGAACAGCGGTTCCTGCAGCGCGTAGGTGACGGCGAAGCCGACGACGCCCAGCGAGACGAGGACGCCGACCCACTGCTCGGTGAGGACGCCGAGCAGCGCGATCACGGTCCCCGCCCCAAAGCCCAGACGCAACACGTTCCGCAGGACGTGTGTGCGGTGAGCCGAGCCGAACCTGCCGAGCAGCAGTCGCTTCGCTGTGAAGTACAGTCCCACGCCGGCAGCCACGATCGCAGCGGCCGCAAACACCCTGGCCAGTACCCCCGCCACGGCGATACCCGAATCGGTCGCGCCGAGCGATAGCTGTCCGATCAGCGCGGACACGACGGCCAACACGACCGCCACAGCGAGCGCGCCATAGCCCAGCAAGCGTTGCACGCATCGACCCAGAGGGGCCCGGAGTAAAGCCCCTTTCCTTGCGATCAGTGGACCGACGCCACGAGATCCGCAGCACGGTCCGGGTCCACCGGGTTCGTTACCTCGCCGTCGGCCTTCAGCGCGGTCCCGACGATCAGGCCGTCCGCGTCGGCCAGCAGCGACGTGGCCGTGTCGGCGGTGACGCCGCTGCCGACGAACACCGGCACCGACGGGTCGGCGGCATCTCTGGCCGCGGCGACAGCCTCCACGTCTGGCACGTCCGTCTGGCTGCCCGTCGCCGCGCCCGAGACCACGACCCCGTCGGCGTGGCCCCGCTCGATCGTATCTGCGACCATCTCACCGACGCCGCGTTCGGCCAGCGGCGCGGAGTGTTTGACCGCCACGTCGGCGAGGATCGAAACGTCGGTGTCGATGCGCTCGCGCAGGCGGACGGTCTCGTGTGCCTGCCCCTCGACAACGCCCTGATCGGTGAGGCGTGCGCCGGTGTGGACGTTGACCCGGACGAAGTCGGCCCCGACCGCGCCAGCCACGGAGACGGCGGCCGCGGCGTCGTTTCGCAGGACGTTGACGCCGACCGGGCAGTCCACGGCGTCGACGACCGCGCCCGTGACGGCGGTCATCTCGGCGACGACGTGGTCGGGCACGTCGTCGAGGTAGAACGGTGCGTCGCCGAAGTTCTCGACCACGAGCGCGTCGACGCCCACGTCGTCGAGGACGCGGGCGTCGGCCAGCGCGTGCTCGCGGACGGTCTCACGATCCTCGAAGTCGGGCGCGCCGGGCAGCGCCGGCAGGTGGACCATCCCGATCAGCGGACGGATCTCGGCGAGCGAACGGTCTGTCATGGACGACCGTTCAGCCGGCACCGAAAAAAGCCCGTGGCTCCGAGAGAGTTGTCAGCGGACCGGCCGCGGAAAACCAGACTGCCCGACTTCCGCCAGCCTGGCCGATGAAAGGGCGAGATGCGCTGGCGTGGAACTGGGTCGTTTGCGCGGCCACTATCCGAGTGCAACGAGGATATGTCGCGCAGCGACCGCCAGCGCATCGAGGGCTTTCGAGGTGTCGTGGTCGGTCGTGACGGGAGATGCGTCTCCTAGGCGTCCCACCAGTCCGGTTCGTTCCCCTCGCGCCACTTGATCGAGCAGCCACGGGAGGGTTTGTCTTCGGTCGTGATCGCCTCGCCGGAGAGCAGCGTCTCGATGTGGGTCTTCATCTCCCGTTCCGTGGGCTCGTCGTCGGGATTGGTCGCGTCGTCGAGGCGACCGTGGTAGGCCAGTCGGAAGGTGCCATCGTCGTTTTCGAAGAGAAACGGATCAGGCGTGCAGCGAGCGCCGTAGGCCGCCGCTACGTCCTGGGACTCGTCGAACAGGTAGGCGTCGTAGTCGATGGTGCCGTCGGCAACGAGTTCCTGCATCCGCTCGAAGGAGTCGTCGGGGTACTCCTCGGGGTTGTTCGCGTTGATGCCTACGACGGACACGTCGTCGAACGCCGCGGCCAGCCGATTCAGTTCGTCGAACTTCGCCTTCGCGTAGGGACAGTGGTTGCAGGTGAACACGATCAGCAGGGCCTCGTCGTCGGCGAAGGAGTCGAGCGTGTACGTCTCGCCGTCGGTGTCGGTAAGTTCGAAGCTCGGTGCCGCGTCACCGCGGGCCAGTACGTCGTCCTCGGAGTCGAGTGCGACCATCGTGGACCCGAGTTGGGTCCCGACCATCTACAAACCATCGCCGGTAAACCCGACGATCGTTCGCAATTGTTCACGAAAGTAGCAACCTTTAAGCAACAGAAAGTAAAGATGTTGGTAGCAACAGCGACACGTGTGTGTGTGACTGTCGAAGTCGGCAGTCGTGATGTGTGTGCGCGGTTGCAGCAAGCAGCGTGGGGGTGGTGACCTCGGCGCTGGTGGCCGACGTGGTGTGTGGGTCGGGCGACACTGACCCATCGGACAGTGTCGCGTTCACGGGCCGGTCGCTCCCCAGTGTCGAGAAGTCCCGTCTCCGAAAGCCGTGAGCTTGCTGTTCGCACCTGTCGCTGGGTTGCGCAACGCAAGTGAGACAACATGTCAGGAAAGGATGGCACGCCAGATCTGGGCGTGTCACGCAGGGACTATCTGAAAGGTATCGGGATGGCGAGCGTCGTGGGCGTGCCGGTGGGCACGGCCGCTGGCGCTGATCCGCTCGCAAACGAGAACATCGTCAGTGTGGGCGAGGGCAGTTACACGACGGCACGGCCGGGCGGTGCGGCCGATCCGCCGGTTGCCGGCGGGCTATCGAGTTCGGTGCAGGCACCGACGCCCTCGAACACCTGGTGGGGCGGCGAGATCTACCGCTCGGCCGAGACGACGTTTACCGGCGACGCGATGTACTACCCGCCGATGGGCGTCGACGTGAAGAACGGGGAGTACGAGACCGGCACCGACGGCTTCGCGGTGTTTGCAAGCGAGGACTGGACTCAGGACACCGCGACGGCGACCGGCGCACACGGCGACTACGACGTGACGCCGGGGCTGGACGTGGGCCACGGCGACACGACCTTCGCCGACTGCCGGGTCGACGGCTACGGCGACTGGCACACGGAACTGCTCTGGGGCGAGGGCACCGACACGACGCTGCGGGCGACCGTCGTCAAGGGGTCGCCGTTCGTCTTCTGTGAAATCGACGGCCGCGCGGAGATTCGCGCCGTCGACGTGGTTCCGAAGTGGCCCGGTCAGGGCACCGAGGGCAATCAGTTGAGCGCCGACGACATCTCCGTGTGGGGATACAGCGACAACTACTTCGGGCTGACCGTCACCAACACGGTCAGTGAGTCCGGGGAGGAGACGACCTACGAGCGCCACTTCGGCGTCTACGCGCCCGAGAACGCCACGTGGGAGGGGGTCTCCGCGGACGGCGTCACCGCCGACGCGCTCGGCTCGGACCTCGACGGACAGGGCTACCTGACCGTGGCCGCGCTGCCCGGGCAGAACGAACCACTCCTGAACGAACTGGCCAACTACGCGTACAACCACGTCACGGACACGCGCATCGACTGGGAGTACGTCCAGCGCGACGAGCAGGGATCGGTCGTCTCGGCAGTCGAGACGACCTACACCTTCGAGACCGACAACAAGGCCGAGAGCACGACGGGCGACGGCGAGACCGTCGCGTGGCTCTACCCCCACCAGCACAAGCACACCGACGACCCGCTCACCGCCTACACGACCTGGACCGAGCGGGGGACGGCGAAGCTGTTCAAGGGGAGTGAGCTGACGACCTCGCTGACCTACCCCGGCATCCTGCCGTGGCTCCCGTCGGCGCTGCTGGACGGCAGCCAGCAGACCGAACTGTCGGGCCTGCTCGACGAACTGATGAACGAGTACACCCAGACCGACGAGGAGACCAGCGAGGAGTACCTGTGGCCCTACAGCTACGGCGTGCCCTCGGACTCCTACTTCGGCGGGAAGGACCCGTTCCGACTGGGCAACGTCGCGCCGATGGCGGGCGAACTCGGCCATTCGAACGCCGACGACCTCTACGACGCGATCAGCACGCGCGTCGGCCATCGCGTCGAGGCCGACGACCAGTTCACCTACGACGGCCGGACGTACACGACCCGCGACGGGAACGGCAACGTCCGCGAACTGTTCGAGTACGTGTCCGAACTCGGGACGCTCCTCCCCCACGACGGCAACTTCGGTTCGGTCACCGACATCAACGACCACCACTTCCACTTCGGCTACTGGGTGTACGGGGCGAGCATCGTCGGCCTCGACGAGGATCCCACCACCGAGGGCACGTGGGTCGACCGGTACGGCGACATGATCGACCTGCTGGCGCGTGACTACGCCAACTGGGAGCGCCCCGAGAACGACGGCCGATCGACCGGGGCCGCACTGACCGACACGACCCCGCGGGACTCGCCGAAAGACGCCTTCCCCTTCCTGCGGTGTTTCGACGCGTGGGAGGGCCACTCCTGGGCGTCGGGCACCAGTTCCGGGTCGGGGACGGGACAGGAGTCCTCCTCGGAGGCGATCAACAGCTACGCCGCGATGATCCGCTGGGGCGAGGTGCGACTGCGCCACGCCGAAACCGCCGAGGAACGGGACCACGCCCGACAGATCCGCGACACCGGCGTGTTCCTCTACACGCAGGAGATCACCGCGGTACTCGAATACTGGTTCGACGTGCAGGACGACTCGCTGCCGTCCGACTGGGGGGCAGACCTCTCCGATCCGGCCGATATCGCCGTCTCGGACCAGCCCTTCGAGTTCGCCTCTCGCGTCTACAGCAACGGGTACGACCGCGGCCTGTACTTCGCGATCACGCCGGTCCACCTCTACGGCATCAACTACCTGCCGGTGGGGGGCCACTCGTTCTATCTCGGACAGGATCGCCAGTACTCCGCCCAGCAGTGGGAGACGATCCTCGAAAACCGGGCGACCCCACACTGGGGGTACGAGGACGATCCGACCGACTTCCCGGAGGGGTGGACGACCTCGATGCACTGCTACCGCGCGCTGTCGGAGCCGGGTGACGCCGTCGACGTGTACGACACCGAACCGAACAACGCCCCCGACGCCGGCGGGAACACGAAGGCCTTCGCCTACGCGTGGACCCGCGCGCTCGACAACCACGGGACGCCCAACGACTCGGTGACGGCCGACACCAGCTTCTTCAGCGTCTTCGACTCGGAGACCGATCGGACCTACTGCGCCTACAATCCCGGCACGGAACCGATCGACGTGACCTTCTCGGACGGCCACGTGATCGAGGGCGTGCCGGCGGGCGAGACGAGCGTCGAGATCGGATCGACCAGTGCCGGCGCTGGCCCCGCCGCGCCGACCGGCCTCACGAAGGGGCAGGCCAACAGCTACGGTCTCGAACTGTCCTGGGACCCCAACGGCGAGTCGGAGTTCTACAAGTACCGGGTGTACGTCAACGGCCAGCACCGCGAGGACGTGTTCGAGCCGTCGACGGTCGTCGGCGACCTCGAACCCGGGACGACCTACCGGATCGCGGTCAGCGCCGTCGACGAGGCCAGTCGAGAGTCCGACCGGACCGCGGTCACACACGAGACCTCGACCGGCGACAATTCGCCGCCGGAAGCGCCCGAGAACGTCGCGATGGCGGGGACGACCAACACCACCGCGACGGTCGCGTGGGACGCCGGCGACGAACTCGGCACCGGGATCGACCACTACACGATCCAGTACCGCGAGGTCGTCGAGGGCGAGACGCCGGTCGCGTGGGAGAACGCCCCGACCCAGGCCGCGACGATCGAACACGCGACGGTGTTCGGCCTCTCTGCGGGCACCGACTACGAGTTCCGCGTGCTGGCGACGGACAACGCCGGCAACCGATCGACTGCCTCGGCAGCGGTCTCGACCACCCTGCCGACCGAGGAGGCCAACGAGCAGTCGCCGCTTGGCGGTGCGCCGGCCCGCATCCCGGGCCGGATCGAACTGGAGAGCTACGACGAGGGCCCCGACGGGGCCGCGTACCACGACAGCGACACGGGCAACACCGGCTACACCGACCAGGGCGTCGAGTTCCGCACGGACAGCAACGTCGACGTGACACAGAAGGGCGACTCCTATCAGGTCGGCTGGACGGCCGAAAACGAGTGGCTCGAATACACCGTCCGCATCGAGCAGGCCGGCAGCTACGACGCGACGCTGCGCTACGCATTCAGCGCCACGGGGTCGGCGAGCGCGGGTCCGATCTACGTGCTCGTCGACGGCGCGCAACTGCTGGGCCCGGTCGAACTCGAACAGACCGGCGGCTGGACGGCCGGCGACTACCAGACCCTCGATATAGGGACGCTCGACCTCCCCGAGGGCCGCCACACCCTGCAACTGTACTTCGAAGCCGGCTGGCCCGAGGTCGACTACATCGAGTTCGTGCCCGAAGGGGGCAGCGCCGACCGGACGGCTCCGACCGCACCCAGTTTCGACGACGAGACCACCGCGGGCACGCGCTCGGTCGACCTCTCGTGGTCGGGCGCGACCGACGGCGAGTCGGCGGTCGCGGGCTACGAGCTGTTCCAGTTCGTCCCGCAGATCGACCGCTCGGCCTGGACGGTCTCTGCCAGTCACTCGAACTACGGCCCCGCGCCCCAGGCAGTCGACGCCAGCGGCAGTTCCCAGTGGGTCAGCGGTGCCGCGATGGCGACCAACGAGATCACATACACGATCGACATGGGCGCGAGCCAGCAGATCGAACGTCTCGTCGTCCAGCACGGCGTCCAACTGGACGTGCCGCCGGAGCTGGTCGTCGAAGTTTCCGACGACGGCGAGAGCTGGCAGGAACTCGCGACGCTTTCCGGCGAACTCACCATCGACCACTCCTTCGAGCCGGTGACGACCCGCTACGTCAGGCTGCGTGAGGCGACCGACACCAAGGCCGAGTGGTGGAAGATCCAGGACATCAAGCTGTTCGCACCGCCCGGATCGAGCGCCGGCCAGTGGCTCTCGGTCGACCGGATCTACGACCCCGAGCGCACCACACGAACCGTCGAGGACCTGACGGCCGGCCAGTCCTACGAGTTCGCGATCGAGGCGCTCGACGCCTTCAGCAACCGCTCGGACCGCGCGACGACATCGGTGACGACGGTCACGCCCGACACCGACAGCACCGCGCCGTCGGCCCCCGCGAACCTCCGGTCGACCGCGCGCACCCAGACCGAGATCGACCTCGCCTGGGACGGGGCCACGGACAACACCGGCATCGAGGAGTACGTCGTCTATCAGGACGGCACCGAGGTCACGCGGACCGGCGACACTTCGGCCACCGTCACCGGCCTCTCGGGCGCGACGGGCTACACCATCGCGGTCGAGGCGGTCGACCTGAACGGCAACGTCAGCGACGAGCGGGCGACCGAGACCGTCTGGACCGCCGACACCGAGGGACAGGCACCCTACACCGAGCCGATCGAACTGCCCGCACAGTTCCCGGCGACCGAGTTCGACTACGGCGGGCAGGGCGTCGCCTACAACGACGCCGACGCGGCCAACAGCGGCCCGGAGAACGGCGTCCGGGCTGACACCGGCGTCGACGTGATCCAGGATCCCGATGGCTCGACCCGGATCGGCTACGTCGAACCGGGCGAGTGGCTCGAATACACGATCGAAGTGCCCGAGACCGGTAGCTACACGCTGGCGGTGAACGCCATCCGCTCCGGCGGCCCGGTCCACTTCGAAGTCGACGGGCAGGTTGTCACCGGAAACAGCGACAGCGGCTCCTTCGACATCACGGCGACTGGCGAGAGCGCGGTCTCGAACGTCCAACTCGAAGCGGGCGTCCACACGCTACGCTTCGTCGTCGAGGACGGTGCGACGGCGACGTTCGACCTGAACGGCTTCACCATCTCCCGACCGATCACCAGCGGCAGCGGTGGCGGGAGCGGCAGCGGGCCGACGGCTGTCGACCCCTCGACCATGACCGCCACGGCGACGCTGGCCGAGCCAGTCGTCGACCAGACCGCGACCTACGACGGCGACGAGTCGACGGGGCTCGTCTACGGCCCGCCGACCCTGGACACGACGGAGTACGGGTTCGTCGTCGACTTCGGCGGGGACGAGACCGTCGACGGCCTCGAACTGGTCGCCGGCAATGCACAGGACTACCCCCGCTCGTTCGCCGTCGAGTACGACGACGGGGGCTCGTGGCAGTCGATAGGAACGGACGCGCTGACCGTCTCGACCGGCCAGACCACGACGCTCTCGTTCCCGGCTCAGACGACGAGCAGGCTCCGGGTTACCGAGACCGACGACAGCACGGCCGCCTGGTGGCGACTGCACGAGATCACCGCCTTCGACGGCGAGACGGCGCTGGACCGCTCCGGATGGACGGTCACCCGGCTGGGCGTCGGTGGCTCGCCGGAGACCCAGAACGCCGACGCGGTGGTCGACGGGACCGCGAGCGCGGCCGCTCGCTGGCAGAGCCAGAACGCCATCGCCAGCAAGGAGATGGCCGTCGAGATCTCGCTGGGGAGCCAGCGGTCGATCGCGAAGGTCGATCTGGTCCACAGTTCCGCCGGCGACACGCCGTCGACGTTCGACCTCGAATACTCGCCAGACGGGTCGACGTGGCAGACCGCAAAGAGCGGTATCGCCGGTAGTGCGGAGATGACGATCACGCTCGATAGCCCCGTGACGGCGACGAAGCTCCGAATCAGCGAGCGTGACGACCAGACGGCGCCCAACTGGTGGTCGCTCGAAGAAGTTCGCCCCTACACCGCCGGCAGCGGCGACGGCGGCGGTGGCGGCGACAGCGACACCACACCGCCCGAACCGCCGGCGAGCGTCGCCGTCGACGCCGTCACCGACACCAGCGTGACGGTCGCGTGGGAGGGGTCGCCCTCCGCCGACGTGGCCGTCTACAGCGTCGGCGTGGGCGAGGAGACCACTCAGACCGTCGGACGCACGGCGCAGTTCACGGGCCTCCCGCCGGGCACGACCTACGACGTGTCGGTCAGCGCCATCGACACGTCGAGCAACGAGTCGACGGCTGTCACGGCGACAGCGACGACCGAGGTGGCCGTCGACTACAGCCAGCAGTTCACCAAACTCGGGTTCGAGGCGGGACAGATCGAGTTCGATCCCGCGGCAGCGGTCGACAGCGCCACCGCCGACTACCGGATCAACGGCGGCGACGCTCAGTCGCTCACCCTCTCGACGGTCGAGGGCGAGCAACGCTACACCGGGACGCTGCCCGACGCGCTCGCCAGCGGTGACGTGATCCGCTACACCATCACCTACGCCCGGGCCGGGCAGGAGGTCGTCACAGACGAGTACGAGGTGACGTTCCAGGGCGATACGATCCCGCCGGCCCCGCCGGTCGATCTGGCCGCCGAGAGCCACGACGACACGTCGGTCACGCTGTCCTGGACCGCCGCGAGCGACGCCGACAGCGGCCTCGCGGGCTACGAACTCGTCGTCGACGGCGGAGAGACCCTGACCGGGCTCACCGGCACGACGACGACGGTCGACGGGCTCTCGCCGAGGACCGACTACACGTTCGCGCTGCGGGCCGTCGACGCCGCCGGCAACACCTCGACGTTCGCCCGGACGAGCCAGCGCACCGACGCCAGCAGCGACGCCTCGCCGCCGCCGGCACCGACGCCGGTGACGGTGACCGAGGCCGGCGAGACGACCCTCTCGCTGGCGTGGTCGGGCGTCGAAGACGCCGAAAGCGGGCTGGCACACTACGAGGTCACCGTCAGCGGCCTGTCGACGACCCAAACGGTGACGACGACTGCGACGACGACCGCCGTGACCGGCCTCGCGTCGGGCACCGACTACACGGTCGAGGTCGTCGCAGTCGACGCCTTCGACAATCGCTCGGAGCCGGCGACGACGGAGACCACGACGGCGATCCCGCCGACGGAGTCGACGCTGACCGCGCCGACGGGGCTCTCGACGACCCCCGGCGCGACCAGCGTCGCGGTGTCGTGGGCCGTGCCGGACGACACCGGCACCGGGATCGACCGCTACGTCGTCGAGCGCCGCCGCGACGGCGAGGTCGGCGACAGCGTAATCGTGACCGACACGAGCGCCGAACTGACCGGGCTGACCCCCGAGACGACCTACACCGTCGCAGTCCGGGCCGTCGACACCGTCGGGGCGACAGCGGAGTCGACCGCGACCGTCACGACGACGGTCCAGACCGACACGAGCGTCGCCACGCCGGCGAACCTCACCGCCACGCCCGGTCAGACAGAGCTGGCGATCAGCTGGGACCCCGTCACCGACGAGAGCGGGATCGACACCTACCGGGTCGCCCTGAACGGCGAGCGACGCACCGGGACGAGCGCGACCGAGACGACGCTGTCCGGGCTCTCGCCGGGCACGACCTACGAAGTCTCGGTGACGGCCGTCGACACCGTCGGCAACGAGGCGACGACGACCGAGCAGTTCGGGACGACGGCAGACGAGTCGGTCGCGGCTCCGACCGGTCTCGTGGTCGATCCGACCGCACAGACCTCGCTGACGCTCTCGTGGACCGCGCCCGACGACGTGAGCGGGATCGCGGAGTATCGGGTCTATCGGTCGACCGGCGAGATCGGTGGCGACGCGACGCCCATCGACACCGTCACCGGCGCGACGAGCTACCAGTTCGACGGCCTGTCGGCCGGGACCGCCTACACGCTCGGCGTCGCGGCGGTCGACGGCGCGGGCAACGTCTCGACGCCGACGACGACGACCGCCGAGACCGACCCGGTCCCCGACACGGGCGTCTCGCCGCCGTCGAACCTGACGGCGACGCAAGGCCAGACGACCGTCTCGCTGTCGTGGGATGCCGTCACCGACGAGAGCGGCGTCAGCTACACCGTTCGGACGCTCCGAAACGGCGACACGGTCGACAGCCAGTCCGTGAGCGGGACGAGCGTCACCATCGCCGAACTAGCGCCGAACACGACCTACGCCTTCGAAGTCGTCGTCGAGGACGGCGCGGGCAACACGGCCAGTTCGTCGGTCACGGCGACGACCGATCCGGTCCCGCCGACAGCACCCGACACGCCGACCGATCTCACGGTCGACGGCAAGACTGTCTCGACGGTCGACCTCTCGTGGACCGCACCGGGGACGCCGGTCGACCACTACGCCATCCGGGTGGGCGGCACGGCAGTCCTGACGACCGAAGCGACGAGCGCGACCGTCACCGGACTCGACGCCGGGACGGCCTACGACGTGACGGTGGTCGCCATCGGTGCCGAAGACCTCGCGTCGGAGCCGACGCCGACAACGCGGGTGACCACCGCGACGGTCACGCGCGACCGAACGACCGACGCCCTGTCAGCCTGGCGTCACAGCCGCCCCCCCACCGACGAGCAGGTGCCCCACGACGAGGGCGGCAGCGTCGACTACGGGACGGTCCGTGCGATGGTCGCGGAGATGGAGGAGGACGGCGAATGAGCCGACTCAATCGCCTCCTGCTCGCGCTCGTAGTCTGTAGCACGATCGTCGCCGGCGCGACCGCCCCTGGACTCGCGACGCCGTGGGACGAGTTCGGCGGCGGCGACGCAAACGACGGCGTCAACGCCGACGCGACCGGCTTCGACGACGTGACGGTCGCCGAAGTCGCCGCGCCCGGTGGCGACATCGCCGGCGCGCCGGCGGTCGACGGCGACGAGGTGTACGCCGCCAGCAACGACACCGTCTTCGCGTACACGGGCGACACCGAGTCGTGGTCGACCGACCTCGATGCGACGGTGTACGGCACGCCCGCGCTGACCGACCAGCGCGTCTACGTCGCCACCGTCGACGGCCTCGCTGCGCTCTCGCGAACCGACGGAACGATCGACTGGACGGCAGACCTCGACGGCCCGATCTACGGGTCGGTCGCCGTCGCGGCCGGCACCGTCTACGTCGGGACCAACGGCGGCACGCTGCACGCCTACGAGACCGGTGAGACCGCGAGCGAACAGTGGACCTACGACGTCGGCACGGCAGTGTCGACGGCCTCGCCGGCGGTCGTCGAGGGCACCGTCTACGTCGGTGACCGCTCGGGCACGCTCCACGCCGTCACGGACGGGGCGGCCGACTGGACGGCCGACGTGACCGACGCTCGCCTGACCGCGCCGGCGGTCGCTGACGGGGCCGTCTACGTCGGCGCGGGCGACGGCACGCTCGCGGCGTACGCGACCGACAGCACCCAGCAGTGGACCCGGGACTTCGCGGACGGCATCGACCACAGCCCCGTCGTCGCGGACGAGAGCGTCCTCGTCGGTACCGCCGACGGCACCGCCCGCTCGCTCGGGACCGACGGCACCGACCAGTGGTCCCGGAGCGTCGGCGACGGCTTCTTCAGCCCCGCCATGACCGCGAGCGACGAGCACGTCCTCGCCGCGACGACCGGCGGGAACGTCACCGCGTTCGCGCTCGACGACGGCAGCCAGTCGTGGCACGAACCGCTCGACGGCTCGATCGTCTCGCCGGTCGCAATCGGTGAGGACGCGGCCTACGCCGGCACCTCCGACGGCGCACTGTTCGCGTTCACGCCGGCGGCCGACGACGGCGGCAGCAGCGGCGGTATCGCGGGCCTCCCGCGAAACACGCCGACGGACACCGAAACGGCCACGCCGACCGCGACGGAGACGCCTTCGACGACCGAGACGGACACCGAAACGGCCACGCCGACCGCGACGGAGGCGCCACCGTCGACCGAGACGGCTACCGATACCGAAACGGCCACGACGGAGACCGCCACCCCGACGGCCACGCCGACCGAGGAGAGTCCGACGACAGACTCCCCGACCGAGACCCCGACGACTACGACGGACACTGCAACGGCGAGCGACACAGCGACCGACGGTGACGACGGGAGCGCGTCGTCGCCAGCGACCGACACCGAAATGACGAGCGACACTGCGACAGCGACCGACGGTGACGGCGGTGGCGCGTCGTCGCCAGCGACCGACACCGAGACGACCGCTGCTGACGGGCCCGGCTTCGGGGTCCCCGCGATCCTCGCTGGCCTGCTCGTGGCCGTGCTGATCGCTCGACGCGGTCGGCTCTAACCGCTGAACGGGATACGACTACGAGGAATCAGTCGCCACGGCGTCGCCGGCCCGACTGAACGTCCGTGCGGCGTCGACGACCTCGCTATCGGCCGGAACCGAGTACAGCGGTTCTTCGCCGTCGCGCCCGCGTTTCTCGAGCAGTCCGAGCGACGTGAGCGCGTCCAGCGTCCCGTCGAGGTACAGCGACTTCAGCGGTACCCCGGCCCGGTCGCTCAACTCCGTCTTGGTCAGTTCGGCCTCTGTATCCAGGTCCACCAGCGTCTCGACGACTGCCGGGGCACCGTCGTGTTCTGCGATGATCCGCCACGCCGAGTCGCCGCTGTCGCGTTCGTCCATGTGCCCCCATCAGATCGGATCGATATTAACAGTGTGCGCTCGAACGTGCGACACCGAGCCACGGTGTAGCAACGCTTTAGTCTGCCCCGGAGTGGGTGTAGGTATGAGCAACCGTGGCGACGTGCTGGCGGTCCTTCGGGACAACGCCCGCTTCACGAACGAGGACATCGCTCGCCAGACCGGTCTGAGCGAAGCGGAAGTCGAGGAAATCGTCGACGACCTCGAAGCCGAGGGCGTCGTCAAGGGCTACACGGCCATCGTCGACTGGGACGCCGTCGAGGACGACGACGAGCCCATCCGGGCGACCGTGGAACTCAACGTCACGCTCGACCGCGAGACCAGTTACACCGACATCGCCGACCGGATCGCGAAGTTCCCCGAAGTCCGGTCGCTGCGCCTGATCAGCGGCGACTACGACTTCGATATGCTCGTCGAGGGCGACTCGATGAGCGAAGTGTCTCATTTCATCAGCGACAAGATCGCTCCCATCCCCGAGATCACCCAGACGGTGACTCACTACATCATGGAGTCGTACAAGGAACAGGGCATCGAGTTCGGCGACGGACCGGACGACGACCGACTCTCGATCTCACCATGACGTTCGAACCGGCCGACCGCGTCGATCAGGTGCCCCCGTCGGGTATTCGGAAGTTCTTCGAACTGGCCGAGGAGATGGACGACATCATCTCGCTGGGCGTCGGAGAACCGGACTTCTCGACGCCGTGGAGCGCCCGCGAGGCCGCCATCGCCTCGCTGGAGCAGGGTAAGACCTCCTACACCGCAAATCGGGGGAAACGGGAGTTGCGAGAGAGGATCGCCGACGACGTGAGAGAGCGGTACGACCTCGACTACGACCCCGACGAGGAGGTCCTCGTGACGACCGGCGCGAGCGAGGGGGTCGATCTGGCCTTCCGCTCGCTGCTGAACCCCGGCGACAAGGTGGCCGTCGCCCAGCCCTGTTACGTCTCGTACGTGCCCGGCGTCACCTTCGCCGGCGGCGAGGTGATCGACGTACCCACGCGCGCCGCGGACGACTTCAAGTTGACCGTGGACGTGCTCGAGGACAGCGGCGCGGCCGAAGCCGACGCGCTCGTCATGTGCTACCCGAACAACCCGACGGGCGCGACGATGACCGGCGAGGAACTGGAGCCGATCGCCGAGTTCGCCCGCGAGCACGACCTGCTGGTGTTCTCCGACGAGATCTACTCCGAACTGAGCTACGAGCACGACCACACCTCCATCGCGACGCTGCCGGGGATGCGCGAGCGCACGGTCGTGTTCAACGGCTTCTCGAAGGCCTACGCCATGACCGGCCTGCGACTGGGGTACGCGCTGGCCCCGGCCGACGCGATCACGCCGATGAACCGCGTCCACCAGTACACGATGCTGTCGGCCCCGACGACCCCCCAGTACGCGGCCATGGAAGCGCTGGACAACTGCGAGGACGATCTGAAGGAGATGCGCGAGCAGTACGACCGCCGCCGCCAGTTCGTCCTCTCGCGGTTCGAGGAGATGGGCATCGACTGCTTCCCGGCGAAGGGCGCGTTCTACGCGTTCCCGGAGTGCCCGTGGGACGACGCCGACGAATTCGCCGAGGCGCTGCTGGAAGCGAAAGCCGTCGCCGTGGTCCCCGGCTCTGCCTTCGGCGTCGGCGGCGACGACCACCTCCGGGTGTCCTACGCGACTGGCCTGAGCGAACTGAAAGAAGCGATGGACCGGATCGAAGCGTTCCTCGACGAGCAGTGAGCCAGCTCGGACGCGCCCGTCGGTAGGCTCGGATTATCAGCGGGTGACGGTTGGGGCGTAAAGCTTTTTCACTGGTAGGGGCAGATGAACTACAATGGCAATTGATGACACGGGGGGCGGTGGATCCGAGGAGGTCACTCGGGGGGAAGTGACCGAGGATCCGCCGGCGACTGTCGGAGAGTACACGTGGGAGGACCTGCGTCGGGAGCACCACAGCGGCGGCCGCTTCGATCGGAGCGAGTATCTCGGCTTCAATCCGGCGAACATCGAATCGGTCCTGAGCGACGCAGCGAGCAACGCCAAGACCCTGAAACAGCCGTTCGACGCCTACGTCGACCCCGAGGCGACGCCGGTCACGAAAGGCACCTACACCTGGGAACACTTCAAACAGGAGTTCTATTACGAGGGC
>Ga0207756_100109_pt1 | contig 74242 bp, 66 predicted proteins | sample A23M1SouthBayCA_FD_187748 | JGI IMG/M metagenome (GOLD analysis project Ga0207756, IMG submission 187748) | Aerobic enrichment media microbial communities from Eden Landing Ponds, California, USA - A23 M1 (3) (SPAdes) | ecosystem: Environmental > Aquatic > Marine > Unclassified | place...
CCGCTCGTTCTCCCAAGTTTCTTCTAAATCCGTACCATAGCGCTCGCTGAGCAGGTCTGCGAGCATCTTTGGACAAGAAACTTAACGACCTGCTCACTTCTCAAACTGACTCAACTAGACAGTGCCATTTGACCATATATATCTAGTTATACACTACGTCCATCAACTAATTGAGGAAGAGAGTAAGCCATCTCGAAAATAGCGGCAAAAATAGATTGGACGATAGAGCCGTCAGTGTGGGCGTTCTCGATGGAAAATTGCCAAGAATATTAATACCCTTATTTGACTTTAATACACCCTTACACCCCGAAGGATAACCTCTTATTACTGGAGACGTAATTCAGGCGCACATGGTTGCACACCGATCAGATGACACTCCGGGTGGAGCAGGGCCCGGGCTGTCAGAAATGGACGAACGGTCGAATTGCGGCGTCGGAGTCGTGATGGACCTCGATGGCGGCCGCGACCACTGGGTCGTCGCGGACGGACTCGAGTTGCTGGAGAATCTCGAACACCGCGGAACCACCGGCGCCGAGGAGAACACTGGCGACGGTGCGGGGATCAAACTCCAGATCCCGCACGGATTCTTCGCCGACGAGGTCGACGCCGATCTGCCCGATCCTGGGTCGTATGCCGTCGGGACTATCTTCTTTCCCCAGGACGACGACGCGACGGCGGAACTGCAATCGATCGTCGAAGACCAGCTCGAATCAGAGGGGCTCGACGTTCTCGCCTGGCGAGACGTCCCAACTGTCAACGACGACCTCGGTGCGACCGCACTGGAGTCGGAACCGGCCGTCTACCAGGTTTTCGTCGAGTCGTCGCTGGGTAACACGGGCGAGCAGCTCAGCCGCCAGCTCTACGTCGGTCGCCGGGTCGTCGAGAACGAGATCGAATCGCTGGCAGGCGAACAGGACGGCGTCGAGCGCTTCTACTTCGTCTCGCTCGACCACAAGACAGTCGACTACAAGGGATTGCTGAAAGCCGAGCAACTGCCTGCGTACTACCCCGACCTGACCGACGAGCGCTTCGAGTCGACGTTCGCGATGGTCCACGCCCGTTTCTCGACGAACACGCTCGGCGCGTGGCACCTCTCACATCCGTACCGGCGGATCATTCACAACGGCGAGTTCAACACCATCGAAGGCAACATCAACTGGATGCGTGCCCGGGAGACTGACCTCGAAACCGACGTATTCGAGGAGGTTGTTCCGGAGGACGACAAAGCCGCGGTCGAGAAGCTCAAGCCGATCATCGACGACCCGAACCAGTCCGACACCGCCAGCGTCGACAACGCGCTGGAACTGCTGCTCGAATCCGGTCGTGACCTCCCCCATGCCCTCCGGATGTTGATCCCGGAGGCCTGGCGACACGAGGACAACGACGTTCCCGAGAAGCGCCAGGAATGGTACGACTACCACGCCTCACTCGTCGAACCGTGGGACGGCCCTGCGCTCGTCGCGGCGACCGATGGCGAGCGGATCGGGGCCGTCCTCGACCGAAACGGGCTGCGGCCCTGCCGCTACGACCTGCTTGAGGACAACACGCTGGTGATGGCCAGCGAGATGGGCGCACTCGAATACGACGAGAGCGAGATCCGAGAGCGGGGCCGTCTCCAGCCGGGCCAGTGTTTCCTCGCCGATCCCGAGGAGGGACGGATCGTCCCCGACGAGGAAGTCTTCGAGGGTCTGATCGACGACACGTACGGTGAATGGGTCGAACAGGAGCAGGTCCAGCTCCCGGAGATCGCCGCCAAGGAAGATCACGGCCTCCACAACGATGTCGAGGGGCTTCGCAACCAGCAGGCCCTGTTCGGGTACACCTACGACGAGGTCGACCACCTGATCGAGCCGATGGCCGAGAAAGGCAAGGACCCGATCGGCTCGATGGGCGACGACACGCCGTTGTCGGTGCTCAGCCAACACAACCGCCCCCTGTTTAGCTACTTCAAACAGCTGTTCGCACAGGTGACGAACCCGCCGCTGGACTACATCCGCGAGGAGGTCGTCACCAGCCTGGAATCGCGGATCGGCTTCCAGCGCAACTTCCTCGACGAGACGCAAGATCACGCCCGCCAGCTCGTCGCGGACTCGCCGATCCTCACCGACGCGGAGCTGGCCGCGATTCACGACATCGACGCCAACGGGATGACGAGTGAGGTCGTCGACATCACGTTCGAGCCCGGGACTGACCTCCGGACGGCCGTCGAAGACGCTCGCGAGGCTGCGACGGACGCTGCCCGGGACGGCGCTGACGTGCTCGTGCTCTCGGACACGGCCGCCGGCGAGGATCGCCTGCCAATTCCGAGCCTGCTCGCCGTCGGCGCGATCCATCACCACCTCGTCCGCAACGGTTTGCGCAACCACGTCGGGCTCGTGCTGGAATCGGGCGATCCCCGAACCGTTCACCACCACGCGACGCTGGTAGGCTACGGTGCCGACGCGATCAACCCCTATCTGGCCTACCAGACCATCGAAGACCTGGTAGCTGGTCCAGACGGCGCCGAGCTGGAAGAAGCCATCCGGGCCTACGTTACGGCGCTGGAAGATGGGCTCCTGAAGACGATGGCCAAGATGGGCATCTCCACGGTCGAGAGTTACCAGGGTGCGCAAATCTTCGAGGCCGTCGGCCTCTCCTCGGATTTCGTCGCGGAGTACTTCGAGGGGACGACCACCCGGACGGAAGGAATCGACGTCGAGGACGTCGAGGACGACCTCCGAACCCGCTACGCGGTCGCCTTCGAGGAGGACGCCGACATGGAACGCCAGGGCGAGTACGAGTTCCGTTCCGGCGGGATCCACCACCAGTGGAACCCCCAGACGACGGGCGCGCTCCAGCAAGCGGTCAGGACGGGCGACTACGAGCGCTATCAGGAGTTCGCCGAGATGATCAACGACCAGCAGGAGAAACTCCAGACACTCCGGGGCCTGCTCGAATTCGACACCGAGAGTCGGGAGCCGGTCCCGGTCGAAGCGGTCGAGCCGATCGAGGACATCGTCGATCGGTTCGAGTCCGCTGCCATCTCGCTTGGCTCGATCTCGCCCGAGGCTCACGAGAACCTCGCGATCGCCATGAACCGGCTGGGCGCGAACTCCAACACCGGCGAGGGCGGCGAGCCCCCCGAGCGATTCCACACCGAAAAAGAGTCCAAGACCAAGCAGGTCGCCTCGGGTCGTTTCGGCGTCACAAGCGACTATCTCTCGGCCGCCGACGAGTTACAGATCAAGATGGCCCAGGGATCCAAACCCGGCGAGGGTGGCCACCTCCCAGGCAAGAAAGTCAACGAGATGATCGCCCACGTCCGCTATGCGACCCCGGGTGTGGCGCTGATCTCGCCGCCGCCGCTGCACGACATCTACTCCATCGAGGACCTCAAGCAGTTGATCCACGATCTGAAGGCGAGCAATCCGGAGGCAGACATCAACGTCAAGCTCGTCGCCGAGGACGGTATCGGGACTATCGCTGCCGGCGTCGCGAAGGCCAACGCCGACGTGGTCCACATCTCCGGCGATTCGGGTGGGACGGGCGCCTCGCCGAAGACCTCGATCAAGAACGCGGGCCTGCCCTGGGAACTCGGACTGGCCGAAGCGAATCGCATGCTCCGGGCGACCGGCCTCCGATCCCGGATCAAAGTCACGACCGACGGCGGGCTGAAGACCGGGCGCGACGTTGCCGTCGCCGCCCTGCTGGGTGCTGAGGGCTACGTCTTCGGGACTGCGCCGCTCGTGACCGAAGGCTGTGTGATGGCCCGGCAGTGTCACGAGAACACCTGCCCGGTCGGCGTGGCGACCCAGAAGGAGAAGCTCCGAGAGCGATTCCCCGGCCAGCCCGAGCACGTCATCAACTACATGACGTTCATGGCCCAGGAACTCAGAGAGATCATGGCCGAACTCGGATTCACCGAGCTGGACGAGATGATCGGCCGGACCGAGTTGCTCAGCCAGCGCGAGGACATCACCCATCCCAAGGCGAAGAAACTCGACCTCTCGGTGATCACGGAATCGCCGCCCGAGGGTGACGACCGGATCAAGACGCGCGAACAGAACCACGACGTCGACGAGCAACTCGACTGGGACCTGCTCGAGGAGATCGGTGACGCCATCGAGACGGGCGAGCCGGTCGCACTTAATACAGAGATCAGCAACGTCGACCGCGCTGTGGGAGCGACACTGTCGAACCGCATCTCCAACGAGTACGGCACCGAGGGGCTACCAGAAGATACGATCCACGTCGACTTCGACGGGACGGCCGGCCAGAGTTTCGGTGCGTTCCTGCAGGACGGCGCGACCTTCGAACTGACGGGGACCGGCAACGACTACGTCGGCAAGGGCCTCTCCGGTGGCAAGGTGATCGTACATACTCCTGAACAAGCGCCCTACGAACCCACCGAGAACGTGTTGATCGGCAACGTCGCCCTCTACGGGGCGACCCAGGGAGAGGTCTACGTCAACGGGATGGCAGGCGAGCGCTTCGCCGTGCGCAACTCCGGGGTCACAGGCGTCGTCGAGGGCGTCGGTGACCACGGCTGTGAGTACATGACCGGCGGCGCGATCGCCGTCATCGGCGACACCGGGAAGAACTTCGCCGCGGGCATGAGCGGTGGCGTCGCCTACGTCTGGGACCCCGAGGGTGAGTTCGAGTCCGACGCCAACACCGGGATGGTGACACTCTCGGACACGCTCGAAGAGAAAGACCGGCGAATGCTTCGACGGCTGCTAGAGAATCACGTCGCTTACACCGATTCCGCGCGCGCGGAGGCGTTGCTCGAGGACTGGGAGCAGACCCTCTCGGCGTTCGTCCGGGTCATGCCTGACGCCTATGCCGAGATCATCGAGGAACGCGAGGGCGACGACGTCCGCAACGAACGCCCCCCGGCTGCCACGCCAGGAACCAGCTCGGACAGGGCTGATTTCCAGGCGTCGAGTGACGACTAATCGTAATCACTGTGCCGATCTGCCGGGACGAACACACGACCGAAGCGGTCGATACGGAACAGGCGTACAACGATCCCTCTGACGACCACTATCGTTTCCCTCGTGGGTTGTATCGATCTATTTTTCCCTTCGCAGTGGTGATAGGTTTTAGGTCCGAATATCCGCTCTAGAGCTCCTCTATATGCCGAATCATATGTGAAAGACACTGAAATATGAGGAACAAATACCACAATACTTTTGCACAGGTGGCAAAACTGTTCTCACGTGCGATTGGACAAACTCGGTGGCGACGCTGCGCGCACGATTCGTGGTGAGCGGGCTGTAGGCGGATGCGGTGTGGCGAGAACGGACGACGCGAGCGGGCGCTCCCGAGTCGGCCAATCGTTATGAGTAATCCATGAAACGAAGAGAGTATCTCACAGGACTTGCAGGGCTTGGCGCACTGTCAGCGGCGACAGGACAAGTCGGGGCTGAGACGGGAACTCGCCGGCGACTTTCCAGTGCGGTCGGCGACGACACCCACCATCCGGGCGCACCGCGGTTCGCGCCGCTCGGAGTGACGTTCTACGACCGGATGTTCACCGACTTCAGCAACGACCATGCTGACGGGAAAGACCGCGACAACTTCTCCCCCCGGATCGTCGGTGACCCACAGCAGGACGCCGAGAACTACTCGGAAGACGAATTCTCGTGGTCGCTAAAATCGGCACCGGACGGCAGTTCAGCCACCATCGAGTACGCGCCGCCGGACAACGATATCGAACAGTGGGACAACGGCGTCCACCACGTCGCCGAATTCAATCCGGACGTCCCCGGCCGGTACGTCCTCGAAGTCGACGCGCCGGACGGGACGCACGAACAAGTGCTACACATCTTCCCGGAGAAATCCGGGACTGGTGGCCCGCCGCGACTCTCGATCGAGGGTCACTACGACAGCGACAACAGCGAGTTCGTTCTGAACTCGAATCCCAAGCTGGCACCGAACAGTCCGCAGTCGGACGCTGATCTCATCGTCGAATGGCTTGCGGACGGTCGCGACGCACTCGACACCGAAGACATCACCGTCGGTGAGGGGACGGATTCCTGGAGTGCTAAAATTCCCAAGAGCGCACTCGAAGGCGAACGGTGCTACGTCCACGCCGCGCCCCACGACGGGATGAAACCCGGTGTCACCGACACAGTCGTTCTTAATCCCTCCGAAGAGGGAGTCGAGTACCCCAATCGGCCGCCGGAGTGGATCAAAGACGGCATCATGTACGAGATCTTCCCGCGCTCGTTCATGGGCCCGCCCAAAGAGGGCGAGTGGCCGCTGTACAACTCCAACGCCCACTTCAAAGCCTTCGAGACGAAGCTGGACTACCTCGAGGAACTCAACGTCGACGTGATCTGGTTCACGCCGACGGTCCCCTCCGAGAGCGGCAACTGGAAGCCCCAGAACGCGGACAAATGGGACAGCAGTGGCGGAAACCGATTCAAGTACGTCGGCGGTGGCCCACACGGCTACGACGCGCTGTCGTACTTCCAGAAGGCCGAGGACCTGAACTCGACGACGCAGTATCCGGACTACGTCGACGAGCCCTGGCCCTGGGAAGAGGGCTACGACCCCGAGAACAACGTTCGCGAGCAGGCTCGCCAGGAGTCGATGGCGGAGTTCCAGGACTTCCTCGACGCCGCCCACGAGCGTGACATCAAGGTCTGCATCGACTTCGTGATCAACCACGGCGGTCGTCACCACCCGCTGTTCCAAGACACGATCGCCTCCCACAGGGACACCCGACCGGAAGGGTGGAGCTACAAGGGGATCGCGGAGAACAATACGAGCTCGAAGTACTTCGACTGGTTCGTTCGGCAGGATCAGGCGATCGAGGGTCCCAACGGCGACGTCGTCGACCCGGCACCGACCGCGACCGGCTTCTCCGGTCTGCGCGTGATGCCCCAGTGGAACTACGGCAACGTCGCCACACGAGAGCACATTCTCGCTGCTGCCAAACACTGGGCGGAGATGGGCGTCGACGCATTCCGTTGTGACATCGCTTACGGTGTCCCCCACAGCTTCTGGAAGGAAGTTCGGGACGTGGTCCTGGCAGAGAACAGCGATTTCATGATGCTCGACGAGACGATCCCGAACGACCCCACGTTCGCCGAAGACGAATTCGACATCCACTTCGACACGGCGGACTTCATGGCGGGTGCGAGTCACGGCGTCATCAATGGCGGCGACCCGATGCAGCTGTACGACGCCGTCGCCAAGCGTGAAAACGAAGGGTGGCCGGATCACGCGCTCATCCTGAACGCGACCGAGAACCACGACGAGCAGCGCCTGTACAAGCTCGCTCGTGATGGCTCCCGTGAAGACCCCGCGAAAGCTCAGCGCGCAGTCTGGGCCTCGGGCGTCCTGCTAGAAGGTGTGCCGTTCATCTACTACGGCCAGGAACGGCTCATCACCGAGTACGGCCACAACCGCTACAACTACGACGGCACCGGCGAGGACTACCGGAGCGGCGACGTCGGCCCCGGTGGCTTCCAGCGAGCGTTCATGAACTGGGAAGAGAACGGCGACACCGTTCCCCAGGATCACCTCCAGTTCTACAAGGACGTCACCACGTTCTACAAGAACAACGACATCTTCAAACCCGACGCCGACATGGAGCAGACGTGGTTCCAGTCCGACGACAGCGTCCTCGTATTCGGCCGGTCGATGGAGACCGAAGATGGCACCCAGAACGTCGTCGTCATGCTCCACTTCGACCCCGGAACGGCGACGGTAGACCTACTGCCAGGAACGTCGACGACGAACATGTTCTCCGGCAACGACATCGGCGTCGATTCCGAAGGCGAAGCGGTGTCGGTCGAGTTCGATACGCTGGCCGTCGTCGAGACGGACTCGCTGTTCAGTGTCGGCGAACAGATCGCACAGCTCACCGAGGAGACCGGCGACGACAACGGCCCCGGGAGCTACACGTACCCGACCGGAGATGCCTACGGCGACGGCGCCTTCGACATGTCCGGGTTCACCATCCACACGACTGCTGACGCACTCCAGTTCCGCGCTCCGATCGCCGGGGACCTCACGAACCCCGCAGACTACGCGGCCGGACTCACGGCCCAGCACCTCCAGATCTACATCCAGAACCCCGAAGCCGAAAACGGGGCGACGGCTGGTCGAACTGGAACGAACGTCACCTTCGAAGATCCTTACCAGTATCGCGTCGTCGCGAACGGCCAAGACGGCGTCTTGGTCGAAGACCACGAAGGCAACCAGGTTGCCGAAGGTTCACTCAAGACCAACCCGGTCGCGGACGAGATCGTCGTCGAGATACCGAAAGACACGCTCGACGCCGGCATCCGCAGCCATTACCTCGCACCACTGATGTTCGGGTATCACCCCGACGGGGATGGCGGTGTGATGCCTGTCCAGTCCGAGGCCGGCGAGATGGCCTTCGGTGGTGCCGAGACGCCCGAGATGGCACCGCGTGTCATCGACATGGCCGTCCCGGAGACGTCCTCACAGTCCGAGGCACTCAGCTACTCCAGTGACTCGATGGCGACGCTGCCGTACACGTCGCTGGCGAGTGAGTACGAGCAAATCGGGCAGGCGACCGATCCGACAGGAGACGACAACGGCCCGGGCAACTTCCAGTATCCCTCGGGACCGTCGGGCGAACACTACGAGGGCATGTGGGACATCTCGAGCATCCAGGTGTACGAGAGCCGGTCACGAACTCGCTTCGAGTACACGATGGCGACCGAGATGCAGAACGTCTGGGGCCTCAACGGCATCTCCCAGCAGTTCCCACAGGTCTATATCCACGACCCCAACGCCGACGACGACGTGCCGACGTCGACTGCCGGGCGTGAAGGACTCAACGTCGGGTTCGCGGAGCCGTATCACTACCGGGTCGTCGTTCACGGTGAAGGCACGACGCAAGTCGAAAACGCCAACGGAGAGGTCGTCTCTTCGGACGTGAACCTATCGGTCGACGGCAGCAACATCATCTTCGACTTGCCGACGAGTGCCGTCGGCGGGTCAGTCGAAGGAGCGAAGATTGCGGCACTGGTCGCCCCGTACGACGGGTTCGGGACCGGTGGGGTCCGCCAGTCCTTCGCCGCCGAACCCGGCGAGTACACGATCGGGACGAACGGCGAGCCCACCCAAACCGCACCGCACGTCATGGACATGGTTCCCCCAGACGGGACCAGTCAGGCACAGGCGCTCGCGTACACCGAGTCGGCGACAGCGGAGATCCCACTGGCCGGCTGGGAGAGTACGTACGTCCAGACAGAGGGACTTCCCTCGATCACCGATCCCGAAGGGGACGACACCGGTCCGGGTACCTACACGTATCCCACGGCCGATGCAATCTCCGAGGGCTGTTACGACGTGTCGGAAGTCGAGATTGAGAGTACGACCCAGTACTGGAACTTCACGGTCCATATCGATGGCCCACTCGAGAACCCGTGGGGCGGCGATTCCGGCTTCAGTGTCCAGGCGATTCACGCCTACATCCAGGATCCCAACGCTGGAGACGACGCGGCGACGAGCGCGGCGATGCGGACCGGTCTCGTCTCGTCGTTCCAAGAAGGATACCACTACCGCGTCGCGATCCACGGCGAGAGCGGTCCGAAAGTCGTCGAGACCGCTACCGGAGAGACGCTCGCAGAGGGTATCCCCGCAGAAGCCGATCAGGAGAACAGCACGATCAGCTTCAGCGTCCCCAAGACACACTTCCAGACCGAGAACCTCCGGGAGATGAAAATGACGATGATGATGCTCCCGACCGACGGCTTCGGAACCGGTGGCATCCGACAGAGCTTCGGCGGGGAAGCCGCACAGTGGGCCTTCGGCGGTGCAAAGTCCGGAACGTCGGAAACTGCACCGCGGATCATCGACCTGATCGGGCCGGAGAATGTCGTCAAGCAGGAAGAAGCGCTCTCGTACTCGGCTGATTCAGCACCGACGGTCCCGCTGTACACGGTCGAGTCGCTCGTGAGCGGTGAAGTCGAGAGCAGCCTGCAGGCGCTCGCCCCACCGGTCGGGGACGTGTGGGCTGGCCAGCAGGCCCAGCTCGACGCGTCGAGTTCCTCGGATCCGGACGGGCAAACGCTGACCTTCCAGTGGACCCAGACCGCCGGTCCGAGCGTCGAACTCTCGGGTGCCGATACGGCCCAGCCGACGTTCACCGCACCGGAGGACGTCGAAGAAGAGACGACACTCGAGTTCGAGGTCACAGTGACCGACCCCGATGACAACAGCGCGAGTGCGACGACCTCCGCGACGGTCGTCCCGCAGTCGGCAAACGATGCCCCAGTCGCCGAAGTTGCCAACGGCGACCGCACGGTCGACCCCGGCGAGATCGTCCTGCTGGACGGCGCGCCTTCGGAAGACCCCAATGGCGGCGAACTGAGCTTCCAGTGGACCCAGTCCGGCGGCGAACCCAGCGTCGAGCTGTCTAACGCCGAAACATCGGGCGCGGCGTTCACCGCACCCGAGGTCGACAGCGAAACGACGCTGACGTTCACGCTCACTGTCGACGACGGTCAGGGCAAGACCGCCTCCACGGACATCAATATCACTGTCAGGGGAACTGGCGGTGGCACGACGACCGAAGACGACGACGGCGGCGACACCGGCTCCGGGTTCGGCCCCGGCTTCGGCGTCGTCTCCGGTGCACTCGGCACCGCTGGCGGTGCGGCCTACGCCGCCAAACGACTCCTCGGTGAGGACGAACCCGCACAGCCCGACGACGTCGACGTCGACGACGTCGAAGAACCGGCTGACGACTAACTCAGCAGTCGCGCTTTCGATCTTATTTTTTCAGTAGCCAGAGAGCGACAGCACTGTCAGGACGCCCTCGATCGAATTCTCAGGTGAGTTGCTCGGCGACGATCGCGTCGGCCTCGTCGAGAAACGCCTGCTCGCTGTCGGCGGGAATCGTCGCGCCTGCAGCGACGTCGTGACCGCCACCATCGCCTCCGACAGCACGCGCAGCCTTGCCGACGACGACCGAGAGGTCCAGCCCGTTCCCGACCAGCACACCAGTCCCACGTGCGGAGACTTTGACTTCCTCGTCGTTCTTGCTCGCGAACGCGACGATGGGCTTCGATCGAGAGACGCCCTCGCTGCCCAGCGCCATCCCGGCGACGATGCCGACGATCGTCTCGCGGATGCGATCCCCAGCATCGAAGTACTGGATCTGCTCGCGCTGGGAGACGCCCTGTTCTGTGACCCACTCGATTCCCTCAGAAAGATTGCGGCGATGGTTCTGGAGGAGCCGACGGGCGCGTTCGAGCGGATCACCACGCTCGCCGAGACACACCGCCAACCCCACGTCGGCTCTTTCATATCGCGCTGTAGCGTTTAAGAGCGTGGAGAACTCGCTAGCGTCGCGCAGCTCCGTGCCTTCGGGTTCGGCCGGAAACGTGTACGTCGTAGCCACGAGCCGGTCGATCTTGTTCGCGGGGACGCCACGCGAGACGGCACGCTTGACGAGCGCACTCGCGACAGTCCGTTTTTCCTCGTCGGTGAGGTCGACCCATCGACGCCAGTCTGGGCCGTCCCTGAGGTCAAGCCCTAGATCGTCCAGAAAGGCGATCGCGCCCGACTCGTCGTTAGAGATACCCGGGATACGGACGTCGCTGGCGTATTCGAGTAGTTTCGGCAGGGGCCGGGTTTGCTTGCCATACAGCGAGAGATCCCGGGTTTCGCTAACGACCCCCGCCTCGACACCCTCGGCGACAATCTCCTGGTTCGCGCCGACGAGTGCACCGCTCGTGGCCTGCATGTCGCCGACGGCACCGACGACAGCGCGTGCAGCGAGGTCGGTGTTTTCCTCGCCACCCAATGCACGCGCGAGGACGTAACTCGCGCCCGCACCCGACAGTTCCGAGGCACCGTTGATTCCTTCGAGCAGCGGGTTGAGATGCCACTCGAAGTCGGCATAGCCGTCGGTATCGCTGACGAAAGCCGCGCAATCGTCGGGGTCGGACGGCTGGTGGTGGTCGGCGATCACACACTCGAACTCGCCCGCCGCGACGTGCTGGCTGATGACATCGAGCTGTCCGCTGCCGAAGTCGGTAAAGAGGACAGTTTCGTAGTCCATCGCCGCGATCGAAGCGATTTCCTCGGCGTCGAGCTGTTTCTTGAATACGACCTCGTGAGGGAGGCCGGCGCGTTCGAGTGCCGTCGAAGCGATCGCTGCACTGGTCAGCCCGTCGGCGTCGATGTGGCTGGCGAGCAGGACGCGGTCAGATTCGCGTAATCGGTCCGCAGCAGCCGTCGCGCGCTCGTCGAGTTCCGGTACCGGTCCCATCGTCACGCAGTTGGGGCGGTATCCGGTTTAAGCCTCCGGACCAGCCGATAAATTGTATTTCGCGATATCAAATCACCGTCTGTGGGCGATCCTCCAGCGACCATCGCCGTGTTAATATTCCACCCGCCACTATACCACAGTATTTATTATATTCTATACAGGAGTTAATAACATGAGTGAGCAAACGCGCAGACGGTTCCTCTCGTCAGCGGCAGGATTGGCAGGCGTCAGTGCAATCACAGGGTGTCTCGACGGAGTCACCGGTGGACCTCCCGGTGACGGAGCCGACGCGCAGGCGACGTTCTTCGTCTTCGGCGATTTCACGTCCCAGGTCGCCGGCGAGACGACCAGTGCGGAGACACTCGTCCCGATCGGACAGCACGGTCACGGGTGGGAGCCCGGGCCACGCGTCCGCGAGGATATCCGGTCGGCGTCGTTGCTGATCCACGGGATGGATGGATTCCAGCCGTGGGTCGACGACATCCTGACAGACCTGGACGCCGACGGGAGCGACGTGACGGCCGTCGACGTCAGTGCCGGGGTCGACTTGCTCGAAGCAGGCGGCGACCACGGACACGACGAGGACGAGCACAGAGACGAAAACCATCACAGCGAGACGGACACCCACACCGAGGATGGACATCACGGCGACGACTACCACCACGAGAGCGGAGACGATCACGAGAACGAAGCTGGCGGCCACGACCACAGTGGAATGGACCCCCACTTCTGGATGGATCCGCTCCGCGCGAAGCAAGCAGTCGAGAACGTCCGCGTGGGACTGCTCGACATCGATCCGGACAACGCCGACGCGTATGCCGAGAACGCGGCCGACTACCAGCGCCGGCTTGAGGACCTCCACGAACGGCTCTCGTCACTGGTCGACGACGCCGGGAAATCGACTGTACTGCTCGCGGGCCACGACGCCTTCCAGTATCTCGGGTCGCGATACGGGATCCGATTCGAGTCGCTAACTGGCGTCTCACCGGACGACCGCCCGACCACCAGAGACATCGAGCGGGCCCAGGACGCCATCTCGACCCACGATATCGAGTACGTCTGTGCCGACCCCCTGGAATCCCAGACAGCGGCGGACCAACTGGTCGCTGAGACCGACGCAAAAGAAGTCCTCCCACTGACCTCGATGCCCGGACTGACCGACGAGTGGGACGAGAGCGACTGGGGCTATCTCGACGTGATGGAGAACGTGAATCTACCGACCCTGGAGCAGGTACTGAGCGCATGACGTCGGTCGTCGACGTCTCGGACGTGACGTTCGCCTACGGGGACCAGCCGGTTCTCGAAGACGTTTCACTGTCGATCGACGAGGGAGCGTTTCTGGGCCTGGTCGGCCCGAACGGCTCCGGGAAGACGACGCTGCTCGAACTGATGGTCGGGCTCAAACGCCCCGACAGCGGGACAGTCAGACTGTTCGGCACGCCGGCCCACGAGCGAACGGGCAACGAGCGCGTCGGCTATGTGCCCCAGGACACCGGCGGCGCGGCGAGCGAGATGCCGATCACCGTCCGTGAGGTCGTGCGAATGGGGCGGTACCCGCACAACAGCTTCGGCCTGTTCTCTACCGGGGATCGAGACGCGATCAAGTCGGCGATACGACGCGTCGGGATCAGCGATCTGGCGGATCGGCGGGTCGGAGCGCTCTCCGGTGGGCAGCGCCAGCGGGTGTTTATCGCTCGTGCGCTCGCCGCCGAAGCCGACCTGCTGGCACTCGACGAGCCCACCGTCGGCGTCGACGCCGAGTCTCGCGAGGCCTTCTATGACCTTCTGGGCGACCTGAACGACGAGGGATTGACCATCGTCCTCATCGAACACGACATCGGTGTCGTGACAGCGCGGGCAAGCGAAGTCGCGTGTCTCAACCGCGAGTTGTTCTTCCACGGTGATCCCGCGACATTCGCCGAGACCGACGCTCTCACCGACGCCTACGGTCGAGATCAGCACGTCGTCACACACAACCACTGATCATGCTCGCACAATTTCTCTTGGTCGGTGGGCTGTTCGATCGGTTCTTCGAGAACCTCTGGGGCTGGCTGCTGGACGGGGGTGCGACGCTCACCGGACTGGATTTCCTCGGGTATCCGTTCATGCAGCGGGCGTATCTGGCTGCGGTCGCGGTCGCCGTGATCGGGCCACTGGTCGGGAGCTTTCTGGTCCATCGCGAGATGGCGATGATCGGGGATACGCTCGCGCACTCGGCGTTCGCCGGAGTCGCTGTCGGATTTTTCGTCGACGCGACCTTCGGAGTGGCCGTCTCGCCGTTGACCACAGCGCTGGTGGTCGCCGTGGTGGCTGCGCTGCTCGTCCAGCTGTTGATCGAGCGCTTCGGGGCCTATACGGACACCTCGCTGGCGATCGTCCTCACGGGAAGTTTCGCGCTGGGCAGCGTTCTCATCACAGCGACCGACGGTGGGATTGCCGTCGGGATCAACGCGTACCTGTTCGGCAATCTGGCGACCGTCACGCGATCCAGCGTCGCGACGCTGACAGCCATGACCGTGGTGGTCGGTGGAATCGTCGCTGTCACCTACCGGCCGCTGGTGTACGTCACCTTTGACACCGTTGGCGCGCGTGCGGCCGGGCTGCCAGTCGTGTGGTACAACCGACTGCTCGTCGTGTTGACTGCAGTGGTCGTCGTCGGCGCGATGCAGATCATGGGCGTCATCCTCGTCGCGGCGATGCTGGTCGTACCAGTCGCGACCGCGGCTGGCGCGGGCGGCTTCAAACGAGCGATCGGCGGAGCGATCCTCGCAGGGCAGTTCGCGACGATCGTCGGCGTCACCCTGTCGTACTGGTACGACATCGCTGCTGGTGGGACGATCGTTCTCGTCGCGATCGCGCTCTTCGTCGCAGTCTCTGCGATCGACCGGCTTCCGACCGCATGGGCGAGCGGATCGGAGGTGTGAGGGGTTGTGCCGAGCGTACCGTGAGAGCGGCCCCTCCCCCGATCAGTACGTGAGCAGTTGGACCTCGTCGACGACAGACCCGTCGGAGATCCCGCGAAGGACGCCGAGCTCGCCGTGTGACTCGAACGGCTCGAATGGATCGAGTTCGAACGACATCTCGTAGACGCCCTCCGGGAGTGAGTGGGAGCCAATACGATCACCGGCAGGTGTCAGCACGGACAGCGAGTCGAGCGAGTCGGCCGTCGAGCCGATTCGCTGGCGGAACGCGACCTCGATGCGGCCAGTCTCGGGGCCAGTGTCGTATCCGTAGACGTGGGCAATCTGACCCGATCGCCAGACACCCTGTGTCGTCAACTGAAGTCGCGGATTGCGGAGTCGTGGCGGTGGTCGGTGTTCGAGCGTGACTGACAATTGGTCGCCACCGACGTCGAGGACGTACTCGTCCGGCTGGCGACCAGTCACGTCGACGTTGAGCCGCCAGAATCCCCATGGGCCAGGCATGATCTCGCGTACGGGGTCGTCCGAGTCGGCGAACAGCACAATTTCGGTGTTTTCGGTGGTCGTCTCCCGTGTCGCGATCTGAACGATCATCGACCGCCCTTGTCGGACGATGCCACTCACGTGGGCGAACGTGTCCGAACTGGTGATCGGATCGGTCGGGCGGAGCCAGCGAGCCATCCGCTGTCGGTCCTCGCCCGGTCGAAGCAGATAGCCCGCACCGCCGACACCGGCAACTGCGAGGCTGCCGAGAAACGCCCGTCGTTTCGTCCGAGGCTGCATTCGCCTCTCGTAGATGGCGCGGGCCGATAAGGTTCACTCCGCCAGAACGGCCTCGGCCGTCCGCTGGGCGTCCCGGAGACGTCCTGGAATCCCAGCTCGTTCGGCGAAGGTCGCGCAGACGTGGACGCCATCGGGAAACGAGACGTCTTCGAGAGCGTTCCAGGAAGCGTCGTAGGCCGGCATGCCGGGCTCCCAACGAGTGACGTGCAGCGGTTCTGCCGCACAGTCGGTGATCGACTCGAACTCACGGGCCGCGAGGTCGCCGAGGGACTCGTCGCTCTCCTCGACGATCTCGGGCGAGCGCGAACCGCCCAGATACGAGGTGAAGACGCCGTCCCGGTTGAGCATACTCGCGTTCCAGGTCATCCCCAGCGTCTCGTAGCCCTCCGAATCGAGGATCTGACAGCCGTGCCCCTCCCGCCCGTACTCGGACCGGAGGTGGACGACTGCAAGGGGATTGTACGTGAGATCGCCGAGAACGCCCGCGAGGTCGCTGTCGAGGGGATCGAGGATATCGGCCGTCACGGGGGCGGGCGTCGTCACGACGAGCTGATCGACTGCCGTCGTCCCATCACTGGTGACGATTTCGAACCCGTCACCATCCTCGCGGACCGCCTCGACTGGCGTCTCGAAGTGGATCGAGTCGGCGTAACGCTCGGCGATGGTTTCGGGTAACTGCTGGAGGCCATCTTCGAAGGAGACGATCGGTGGGACGTCCACGCCGTCGATCAGCTTGCGGGCGATCGCCAGGAGGATCGAGCGGTCGATGCCGTGGCGGTCGAGTGCCTTCCCGACGGAGTGACGCACCAGCATCTCGTCGGCGTTCGCGCCGTAGAGCCCGGTATAGAGCGGGGAGAACAGCGTCCGGGCGGCCTCCACGCCGAACTTCCGACTGAAAAGCGACTCGACACTCTCGTCGGGGTCGGCTGGCGCGGTCAGTGGCTCGGCCAGAATGCGAGCCTTGCCGCGCCAGGAGATGAGGTCGGTCGTGATCGCCTCCCGAACCGACAGCGGGGCGACCCGGAGCGCCCCATCTCGAAGGATGAACAGCGGTTGGTCGTCGTGACCCTCGAACCGTTGCTCGCGAAGTCCGAACTCGTCGATCCAGTCCTCGATGAGTCTCGATCCACGGAGGCGCTGGGGGCCGAGTTCGAGGACGTGCCCGTCGACGACCCGAGAGCGGACGACGCCGCCCGGTTCGGCCGTCGCCTCGAACGTCTCGACGCTCGCGCCGCGCTCGCGGAGTTCGTGTGTCGTTGCCAGTCCCGAGATACCTGCGCCGATTACACCGACGTTCATGGATAGGGGAGACGGCCGAGTATGGCCGTAATGTTCGTTCGCGATGCTACCCACTCGACGTATTTCGGTGTGTCGAGACGCGATTGTCGGCTCACGTCACTCGTGATAGGTTGGGGCGGCCTGTTCCACGACTGCACAGGCCAGTTCCTCGAAGGCCGCATTCCCGGGGACGACGTCGACCGAGATTCCCAGTGACTCGGCCGTCTCTCGCGTCGGTTCTCCGATCGTGCCTACGACGGCATCGTTCAGGCCGGCAATTGCTTCGGTCCTGATTCCACGTTCCTCGGCAGCGTCGAGAAAGTGTTCGACGGTCAGCGAGGAGGTGAACAGCGCCGCGCCGAGATCGCCCTCAGCAGCGAGTTCGGCCGACTCGCCCGCGACCTCCGGCCGGACGAGTCGGTAGAGCACAGTCTCGTGGACGTACGCACCGGCCGCAAAGAGTCCCTCGATCAATACCGGACTGCCGTGATCGCTGCGAGCAACCTCGACCAGCGTTCCCTCGACTGTTCCTTCGAGGGTATCGACAAGACCTGTCGAGGAGTAGGTTTCCGGCACGATGTCGACATCGTAGCCAGCGTCCCGGAGAGCCTGTGCGGTCGACTCGCCGATGGCACACACAGTCGACTTGCCAGATGTCCAGCCCGCCTCGGCGACGAGTTCGACGCCAGTCTTGCTCGTGAAGATGACGAAGTCGGCATCATCTCGGGGCGTGGTGCTCGCGGACTGGACCGCCAGCATCGGGTCTGCGACGGGCGTCGCCCCCAGCGAGTCCAGCAGTTCGACGGCGTCTGCGAGGCGGTCGTCGTCGGGTCGAAACACGGCAACGCGGAGTCTAGGTTCAGTATCAGTCATCGTTTCCCTCCAGGGAATCGCGTACCTGCTCGCGGATGCCCGCGACCTCGCCGATAATCGTCAGCGCGGGCGGAGAGATCGCGGCCTCGTCGCGGGCCTCGACGATCGTTTCGAGTGTGCCGGTGGCGACCTGCTGGTCGGGCCAGGTCGCGCGTTCGACCAGCGCCACTGGCGTCTCGGGGTCCATCCCGGCGTCGATCAGCGCCTGGGTGTACAGCGGCAGGCGGGTCACGCCCATCAGGACGACGATCGTGCCGCCGGTTTCGGCGAGGGCGTCCCAGTCGACGGCCGACTCGTCTTTCGTGGGGTCCTCGTGGCCCGTCACGATCGTCACGCTGGAAGCGTGATCGCGGTGGGTAATCGGGATACCGGCGACGCCCGGGCCGGCGATAGCCGAGGTCATCCCCGGGACGATCTCGAAGGGGATACCGTGCTCGGCGAGGTAGGTCATCTCCTCGCCACCGCGGGCGAAGACCGTCGGGTCGCCCCCTTTCAGGCGGACCACCGTTTTCCCCTCGCGAGCATGTTCGACCATCGCGAGGTTGATCGCCGACTGGGGCGTGCGGTCGCCGTGGGCACGCTTGCCTACGTCGACGCGGGCGCGCTCGGGGATGAGTGCGATGATGTTCGGGCCCGGGAGTTTGTCGTGGAGGACGACGTCGGCCTCACGGAGCAGGCGGCGAGCCTTCACCGTGAGGTATTCTGGATCGCCGGGGCCGCTCCCGACGAGATAGACTTTGCCTCGGTCGCCGGCGTCGCTCATTCCTCGTCGGCCTCCTCGCGACGAGTAGCGGGTTCTGTCTCGTCTGCCTCGCGTGTCGCCTCCTCGATCAACGTGGCCGCGCCCTCCTCACGGAGGTCCGAAGCGAACTCGCGCGCTGCCGTCGGATGGCGATGGACCGGCAGGTCCCGAGTCGCGGCGACCTCCTCGCTGCCGTCCCGGCTCAGGACACGGACGGTCGTGCGGACGACACTCCCCTGAAGGGCCGCGTGGACGCCGATCGGCGCGATACAGCCACCGCCCAGGGTCGCTAATACTGTGCGCTCGACCGTCGTCGCGACTCTGGTCGGTGGGTGGTCGATGGCGTCGTTGATCTCCTCGGCCGTCTCGCCGTCGAGGGCAGTAATCGCCAGTGCGCCCTGGCCCGGTGCGGGAACGAAGCGTTCGGGGTCGAGTTCCACCGTCGAAACGTGATGGCGGAGGCCGATCCGGTCAAGGCCCGCTGCCGCGAGGACGATCGCATCGTACTCGACGTCGACATCGCGTTCGAGCGCGAGCCGTTCGATCTCGGCGAGGTCGTCGAACCACTCCTCGACGTTGCGGTCGTAGGGGAACTCGTACTCGTCGTCGTCGACCTTTTCTTTTCGTTCCTTTTCGGCATCGCTCCGCGCTTCGTGTTCGCGCTGGAGGCCGGGCGCGAGCAACTTCTGGATTCGCGTGTCGACGTTGCCCCGGAGCGGCTGGATATCGAGGTCGGGACGTTCGGCCTGCAACTGCGCGCCACGGCGCAGACTCGACGTCCCGACGGTCGCGCCTTCGGGGAATTCGTCGAGGGTTTTGCCGTCCGGCGTGACGAGGAGGTCGCCGGCAGCGGCGCGGTCGGGGACGCCCGCGACGACCAGGTCCTCGGGCATCTCGGTCGGCATATCTTTCATCGAGTGGACGGCCGCGTCGACTTCGCCGTCGATGATCTTTTGGTCGAGGCTCCGGACGAACGCACCGGTCTTGCCGAGGCGGTGGATCAGTTCGTCCTGGATTTGGTCGCCCGTCGTCTCGACTTCGACCAGCTCGACCGCGCGGCGTCTGGTTTCGAGTGTCTCTTTGATCGAGTACGCCTGCCGCAGAGCGAGATCAGAACCGCGAGTCGCGAGTCGGAGTGTCCTGCCGCGAGAGCTCATTGCATGGGTGTCCGCGGCCAGGAGTGAAAAGCCCACCAGTTCGCGATTCCCGACGAGGCCCGCGAACGCGCTCACCAGGGTTCGTCTTTGAGCCCGAGTTTGTACGCGATCACGTTCGTCCCGACATGCAAGATGGGGGTCACCACCAGGACGACGGCCAGCACCGGGAGCGTGAACGTCTCGCCGAACCATCCCGGAGCGACGAGCGCAGTCGGAAAGAGGGCACCGACGACGAAATCGAGCTGGTCTAGGCCTGGAAACGCCGCACCGCGCTCGCGGCCTGACCGGCGCTTGAGGAACGACGCCGTGATGTCACCCAGCATCGCCCCGCCCGCCAGCGTGATCGCGGCGAGGACGGGGAACTCGGGAATCGCCATTCCGAGCGTGTCGGCCGCGCTCGGCTGGATCGCGTTGAGGACGAGCGCGAGAGCAACGCCGGTGAGCGTGCCACCGAGCGTGCCACGCCAGGTCTTGCCGTCACCCAGGAGTCGGCGGCCGCCCCAGGTTCGGCCGGCGTCGATCGGCCGGCCACCGCCAAAGAGGACCGCGGCGTTGTTCGGGACGTAGGCTGGCAACATCGCCCAGAACGCGACGACGACTGTCTCGATCGGCTCCATCTAGGCTGTGGGTGCGGCGGGGCTGACTTAATCGGCTGGGGTTTGGGTTCAGGAGTTTGGTCAGCGTCTGTTTCTTGACGCTTCGGACTCGGAGAGGGTGCTGCAATCAATGACTCAGGAAAACCTTCTCTACGCTCGCTCGGAACAGCGATTACTGGAGACAATAACTCCTCGAAAGCCCTCACCACGCTTGCGGTCGCTACGCGGCATATCCTCACTATGTTCGGATAGGGGCCGACGTAGCGATTAGATGAACGCGAGCGTGGTTCGCCCTTTCAGTCCGCCAGGACCGTAACCCCATTATTGTGACCCCACACCTCCCCGGTTCCGCGCTGGTCGCGCGGAACACGCTTCCTGACCGCCTCGCGGTGGCCGAGAGTGGCCTCCGTGCCACGACCCGGGGAAGGGCAGGCTTACGTTGTGGTCGCGCTGCTGTGTGGTCGTGACCAGCCTACGGCGAGCGAAGCGAGCCGTTTCACTGCTGGCGACCACCGGGAGCCAGCAGGTCGTTTTTCCCCACGTTTTTCTGACTGAGCGGTTCCCACAGGGCCGAAGGCCCGAGGAAACCCGAAGGAGGAAAAAGTGGTGGTGGAAGGGCAGGCCTGCTGTAGCGGGAGAAACCTGGCGGATGAAAGGGCGAGACTCGCTGGCGACGGAGTAGGGTCACTCTGACCGGCACTATCCGAGCGAAGCGAGGATATCCGGCAGAGCGACCGCCAGCGAGTCAAGGGCTTTCCTACGTTGGTGCATCCTGCAGTAGCACCTCAGTTTCCTAGCCAGCGAGTCGAGAGCGTGCAAACATCAGTGGATCACGAATCAAAGTCACCTAGTGAGTATTCCTATACGGAAGGGGGCCCAAGGGCGAGTCATGATACCGCCACTCGCGCGGCGGTTCGTCGCGGGCGAGACGGAAGCAACGGCCCTCGAACACGCCCGACAGCTGAACCAGCGCAACGTCGGCGCGATTCTCAACCTGTTGGGCGAACACTACCACGCCAGGCCACCGGCAGACAGAGACGCCGACATCTACTGCCAGCTCGTCGAGGACATCGGGAACACCGACCTGAACGCCTGCGTCTCGGTCAAACCCTCGCAACTGGGTCTGGATGCCGAGACGGGTGTCTTCCGGGCCAACCTGGAGCGGATCGTCGAGACAGCGACAGCCCAGGGAGTGTTCGTCTGGATCGACATGGAGGATCACACGACGACAGACGTGACCCTGGACGCCTTCGAGACGCTGGCCCGTGAACACGAGGGCGGCGTCGGCGTCTGCGTGCAGGCCAACCTCGAACGCACCCCGACAGATCTGGAACTGCTAGCGACCGTCCCCGGAAAAGTCCGACTCGTCAAAGGCGCGTACGATCCGCCAGCGGACATCGGATTCGCCGATAGCCAGCGCGTCAACGAAGCCTACCGATCGTGTCTGGAGACGATGTTCGAGAGCTTCGAGGACGGCGTCGCCGTCGGGAGCCACGATCCGGCGATGATCGACTACGCCGCTGACCTCCACGAGGAGTACGGCACCGACTACGAGATCCAGATGTTGATGGGCGTTCGCGAAGACGCCCAGACCGACCTCGCCCGGGAGCGAGCGGTCTGGCAGTACGTCCCCTACGGCGGAAAGTGGCTGTCGTATTTCTATCGGCGCGTGCGCGAGCGCAAGGAGAACGCGCTGTTCGCGGCGCGGGCGCTACTTTCGGGTTGAAGTTCGGCGCGAAGAAACAAGGCTCATTACCGGTCCGCGAGAGGGGTCACGTAATGTCGGCGACATGGAAGCGTGATTTCGCGAGTGGGTTGGTCATTCTGGTCCCGATAATCGTCACGCTCTACATCATCGCGTATCTCTATGGTGTCATTGCGTCGACGCCGTTTCTGGTTCTCATTGACGCGGCACTGCTCGAACAGTTCCTTCCGGCCGGGCTCGTCACGCCCAGAACCGTCACGTTCACACGGGTGTTGCTGACCGTCTTCGTATTTATCCTGATGGTGTTCTCGGTGGGGTATCTCATGCGGACCGCCATCGGGACGCTGGTCGAAGCCGGGATCGACGACCTGATGAATCGACTGCCCGGCCTCCGGGTCGTCTACAACGCCTCGAAGATGGCCGTCGAGACGGCGCTGGGCGGGACCGAAGAACTACAGGAGCCCGTCAAAATCGAAACCTGGGATGGGATGCGAATGACTGCGTTCAAAACCGGCCAGCGTGCCGCAGACGGCCGCGAGTTACTGTTCTTGCCGACCGCACCGAACATCACCACAGGGTTCGTCATCGAGGTGAAATCCGACGAGTACGAGGAAACTGACGAGAGCGTCGAAGACGCCCTGACCCGGATCCTGAGCGCCGGCTTCGGCGAAGCCAACGACAAAGAAGTCTCACTGGAGATGCTAGCTGGCACAAGCGAAACCGAAAACGACGAACAGACGTAGTCGATCCGAGCGTATCAGACGTAGTCGAACCAGCGTTCCGGTTTGCCTTCCTCGACGACCTCGAAGAAGCGCGTCTGGATCTCGTCGGTGATCGGCCCCTTGGTTCCCGTACCGATCTCGTTGTCGTCGACGGTTCGGATCGGCGTGACCTCCGCCGCAGTCCCGGTAAAGAACAGTTCGTCGGCGGTGTAGAGTTCCCCTCGGGAAATCGTCGCGTCGTCGTGCACAGTATAGCCCATCTCGCGAGCGAGTTCGATCACGGTACGGCGCGTGATCCCGTCGAGGATCGATTCAGCGAGACCCGTCGTGTAGATTTCGCCGTCATTGACCAGAAACAGGTTCTCTCCGGGGCCTTCCGCGACGTTGCCCTCCTTGTTGAGGACGATGGCTTCCTCGTAGCCGTTGCCCTTGGCCTCCAAACTGGCGAGGACGCTGTTGACGTACGTTCCCGTGGTCTTGGCGTTGGTCGGGATCTGACTGGAGGCGTACTTGCGCCACGAGGAGATGGCAGTGTCGACGCCTTCTTCGAGGGCTTCCTCGCCGAGATACGCACCCCACGGCCAGACCGCGATGGCGACCTGTTCGGGGGACTTCCCGGGGTTGAGTCCGAGCGGCCCATACCCATAGAAAGCGATCGGTCGGATGTAGCAGGATTGCAGACCCTCGCGATCGATGAGTTCGCGAGTGGCCTCGTCGAGTTCGCGCTTGCTGAAGGGGATGTCGATGTCGTAGACATCCGCGGAGTTGAACAGGCGGTCGAGGTGTTCCTCCCAGCGGAAGATGGCCGGGCCTTCGGCGGTGTCGTAACAGCGGACCCCCTCGAAGACGCCGGTTCCGTAGTGGAGTGCGTGGGTGAGGACGTGGATCTGAGCGTCTTCGAAGTCGACGAACTCGCCGTCCATCCAGATTTCCTCGACGCCCTCGAACATCTCGGGTCGGTCTGTCATCGGCTACTCCCCCGACTGTGCGTTCCAAACGGTGTCGTCTCGCCGTGCATACTGTCCCCAAAGAGGGGGACCGTTAAGAACGTTCACGGTCTCGCGTGGATTGGTGTCCCGATCGCTTGTTCTACAATTCTCGCCAGGAGTTGCGCGGTTGCCAACCGAGCAATGTGTCAGCGTTGCCCGTATCGATCAGCGACTCGTGGCCCTCGAAGGCGGTCCGCACCGCGGCGTCGGGGTACCGCTGTTCGACGACATCGCTCGTCGGCGTCTCACAACTAGTGTCTGGCGCAGAGAGGAAGATCGATTCGTGGCCTTCGAAGTCGGCCTCGACAGCCAGCCTGACAGCGCGGGCAGCGTCGTCGATATCGAGATAGGAGAAGAGCGTGTTGTGATCGCCGTGTATCCGGCCAGACGCCTCGATACCCTCCAGCCGGCGGTCGGCCTCGACGAAGGTTTCGCGCTGCTCCGTTTTGGAGGTGACCCACGGGAACCGCAACGAGGTGATCGTCCGCGGCCCGCGATCCCGACGGCCGAAGCCGGCAGCGATCGTTTCGAGAGTCTGCTTTCCCATGCCGTAGGGGTTAGAGGGCGTCAGCGCGACCGACTCGTCAATCGGCAGGAAGTCGGGGTCGATCAAGTCGGGTTCGAAGCCCGCACCCATCGCGCTGAGACTCGATGCCAGCACGACAGACTCGATGCCGAGCGCCTGGGCCGCCTCAAGCACGTGATAAGAGCTCATGGCGTTGCTCTCGAAGACCTCGTGTTCGGGGTGGTGATCCGGCGTGGGGACCATTCCGAGATGGACGACAGCGTCGGGATCGACCGCCGAAAAGGAGCCGTAGACCGCGCCCGGGTCGGTCAGATCGGTCGTCCGATAGCTGTCCTCGGGTCCTCCCGAGGGGTTGCCGCGGTTGCAGTTCACAGTAAAAAAAGCCGTGGTCGTTCAGTTCGGCGAGAGCAGCCTGTCCGATGGTGCCGCTGCCGCCGGTGACGACGACGGTGTCGATGGCCATAGCGTGCCAAACAGCGCGGCCGAAAAGAGAGTGACGCCCTACCCGAGTTGCTCGACGATATCCCGACCTTCGACGTACACCAGGTCGTGGTCGGCAGCGTACTCGCGCGCGTCCGCCGGCGACCGGGCACGGCCCGTCTCGTCGTCGAGCATCTCACAGACGACGACCGCTGGCGGCAGGCCCGCGGCGTCCGCGAGCGCGATCCCGAGTTCCGTGTGGCCCTTCCGGTCGGCCAGCAAGCCGGGCGCAGCGCGAAGCAGGTGGACGTGGCCGGGCGAGCGGAACGACCCCGCGAAGTCGAACTCGGCCGGAGCGGCCGCAGCCTCCGCGAGCGCGGTGATCGTCAGCGCACGGTCCTCGTCGGTGATCCCAGTGTAGGTGTCACGATGGTTGACCGTCAGCGAGAACGACGAGCGCTCGTCGTAGCCGAGTTCGTGGTCAGCGGCCGTCGGATGGTCGATCAGTTCCTGTGCGAAGGGGAGGTCGAACGACGCGGCGACGTCGTCGGCAAGTGCGACACAGACCAATCCACCGGCGTCGTTTCGCATTCGAGAGACGGCGTCAGGTGTCACTGCACCGGCAGGATAGATCAGATCAGTTTCGCCTTCCCGATCGGCCGCGTCGTGGACCAGGACCGGCTGTCCCTCGCGGAAGGCAGTGATCGCGTGGTCGATACTCGCTGCGGCGGTTGGGGTGTCGTCACTCGTGGACATGGATGGTGATAGTGTCGCCGTCGTCGGCCTCGAACGTCTCACGGAGTTTCTCGGGGGCGATCAGTTCGAGCTGGTCGTCGTCGTGATGGGTCCGTTCGGGAGCGATGACGTGGGCCTGCTCGTACGTTCCGGCCTCGAACTCGACCGTCGCAGGGTAGCAGTACGCCGGTCCGTAGGTTCGTTCGTCGTCCTCCCAGCCCTCGATGGGGATCGGTTCCAGAGAGTCCATCCGGGCCCGCTCGCGGACGCTCTCTGCGTCGAGATCGACGTTCAACGTGCCGGCGAACGGTTCGTACCCCAGTTTCGCTTTGAACTGGCGCATGTATCCCGGAAGTGTGATGTAGTGACCCCCTTCGTTCATCCCACTCGTGAGCACGCCTGTGAGCGTCACACCGACCTGCGATTCGAAGATGCGCTGGTAATCGGCGTATTCGCGCTGGAGCAGCGACTCGCCCTCGGGAGTGATCGACACCCACTGGCCGTCGCTGACGATCTCGCGCTCGACTAGCCCCTCCTCGTCGAGCCGCTGGAGGCGCCGTGAGGCGGTCTGGGTCGAGGCGTCGAGTTTCCCCGAAAGCCCCGAACAGGAGACTTTCGACTCGCCGCCCAGCGCCCCGGCCAACGCCAATACCTTCAGCGTCCGGAGCTCGTCGTAGCCGACGGTGCGTCCCGACAAGTCCATACTCGAACTGGGGAATCGTCCCTGATAAGCATACCGGAGATTGTACGCATCTCAGAATTGGAATGGAGAACCGTGAGAGATCCAGTGGAAAATTTCGCGACAGATTGTTATTCGCCGTATTCTACGAGGGGATCCCCAGCCCAGAAGTCGCTCTGCTTTTTCAGCTTGGGGACCCAGGTATCGCTCTCGGTCGAGAGCATGGCGACGCGGGATTCGGGGACTTCCTTGATATGGTCGTGATTCGGGAGGTATCGTTGCATCTCCTCGGCGAATTCGACCACGTCGTCGTGGTCGAGCATCGACTCCCGATCGAGTCGACCCCGGGAGTGGCCGATGTGCATGTAGGCCTTCAGTTCGACGAAGTCGGCGTCGGCGCGGTCGCACATCGCGGCGTACCACTCGGGATGGTGGACGTTCTCGCCGCCGACGAGGGTCGTCCTGATCACCGTTCGAGTCTCGTCTTTCTCCGCGAGGACGTCCAGCGTCTCGATCAGGCGCTCCCAGAGGTCTTCCTCGACGGGCTTGACCGTGTTTTCGAACGTCCCACGGTCGGGCGCGTCCACCGAGACGTACAGCTGTGTGGGATCACACCGCTCCAGCATCTCGGGGTTCGTTCCGTTGGAGACGAGGAACGTCGTGATATCCCGAGCGTGAAATTCCTCGATGAGTTCGGGAAGGTAGGGGTAGAGTGTGGGTTCGCCGTCGAGCGAGATCGCGACGTGGCGGGGTTCCATCGCCTGCTCGAAGACGTCGTCGGGGACGTTGTCGTTGCCGCCGTAGCCCGAGAGAAGTTTGCGCTGGAGGTCGACCGAGGCGTCGACGACAGCCTCGGGGTCGTCCCACTCGACGTCGCCGAGTTCGTAGGCGTGACCGGCGTGGTCGCGCCAACAGAAGACACAGCGCTCGTTGCACTTGACAACGGGCGTCATCTGCATGCAGCGGTGGCTCTCGATGCCGTAGAAGGCGTACTTGTAACATTTGCCCTCCCCCTGAAGGGCATTGTCGGTCCAGCCGCAGGTCTGGGCAGCGGTATGGTTGACGCTGTGGTAGTCGGGATCGTCGACCTGTTTCGGCCCGTCCGACTCGCTCATATCCCTCTCAAGAACGTGGATACGCAAAAACAGCAGGGTATCGGAACGGGAGCGACCGGAATCACACACCACTCAGCCCGGACGAACGTCAGTATCAGGCCGGCGCTTCGGACTCGTCGACCCAGTCCGGTTGCGTGATCGTGACAGCGTCATAGTCGAGCGTCAGGTCGGTGCCATACGTTCCCTCTGCTGTCTGGAGCAGAACAGTGATAGACGTGATGCGCCCGTCTTCGGTGACAACCAGCTCTCCGTCGACCGACTGGATGTCAGCCTGATCGAACTCGAAGTCCAGATTCTCGTTGCTGTCAATCGTGGTCTGGTTCAGTGAATCGGTCTCGTAGACGTACGCAGTCTCTCCGCCGACCGTCGTCGTTCCAGTCTGGTCCCACTCAGCGATGCCGGCGTAGGAGATACCACCGATGAGTGCGAACGCGGCCAGGAAGGTCACACCGAAGCCGACATTTCCGGCCGGTTCACCGTAGCGAACCTCGCCACTGGTGGTATTCCGTAGTGCGACATAGTCGGGCGTCGAGTAGAACGTCAACGTCTCGCCCGACTGGCGCGTGAACCGGACGAGCTCCGTGCCGGCGTCCGTATCGTTCTGTACAAAGACGCCGATCTCCTGGGACCCGTTGTACAGCGTCAGATCCAACTGGGTGGCGTTCGCGAACGGATCGGAAGCGTTGAGACTGGACACCAGTCTCGACGGCTCCTGCTCCGAGTCGTCCGTTCCGTCACCCGGCGTCGGCGTTTCTTCCGGCGTTGGCGTGTCCTCTGGCGTCGGTGTGTCCTCTGGCGTCGGTGTGTCCTCCGGCGTCGGCGTTTCTTCCGGCGTTGGCGTATCATCCGGTGTGGACGTGTCTTCCGGCGTTGGCGTGTCCTCTGGCGTTGGCGTGTCCTCTGGCGTCGGCGTGTCCTCTGGCGTCGGCGTGTCCTCTGGCGTCGGCGTGTCCTCTGGCGTCGGCGTGTCCTCTGGCGTCGGCGTGGTATCCATCGTCTCCGTTGGGGACGCTGTGCCGCCCCCTCCGCCGCTGCTACAGCCGGCGAGCAAGATCATCGCAGCAGTCAGGATCGTGAGTGTCTTTCGCATGAATCAACGTTTCTAAACACACTACAAATAAATGATGGAAAAGGTAACATTTCAGTAGCCAATGTCTCGTAGGCGAAACATCTGCTGGTCGTCCCGGCGGTTCGTGAGCGTCACCCTTCTCAGGAGCCAACAGAGTGACTCTCGGAGATGGTCCGATCGGTGCGGGACGTCTCGACAGGCAAGAGACGTAGAAAACATTTTCAACCGAGTCCTTGAATATCTTCAATGTGAGTTCCGTGAACGAGGAGACGCGTGTGACACTGGACGTTTGCCTGCGATCGGCAGTAGCAGGCATCACAGAAGCGCGACAGGAGGAGGTGCTGGATCGCGTCCAACAGCTCAGGCGGACCGGAGCCATCGACGAGGTGGCCGTCACCTACTGGGGCGGCCGCGTCGCGGCTCCGAACGACGGGGCGCGGAACGACAGCGGCACGCCCGACGTGGTCACAGAACTGTACGACGCCATCGAAGACAGCGATGTCTCCCTGGAACCGTTCTTCCGTGAGAAGACCGGCGATCGAGAGAACCGGACCGTGCTCTTTCTCCCCGTTGTCTGTCTGGTCGTCCGCCAGGACGGCGAGGTCGTGGGTGTGTACCCAGCGACGCGTGACGAAGAGCACCAGACGCTGCAGGACGGACTGGCAGCGCTCTCCGAGGAAGACGCCTGGACGAACCTGGCCTGAGACAACAGACGTTTTCCATGTGAACTAGTCACATCCGCTATGCCCAACCACCCGGCGCGGGCCAGACAGCTCAACGACAGGATTGGACGGCTTCCGTTCGGATTCCCGATACTCGACAGCTGATTCGACGGATTGTCAGCTAGCGTCTCTTCCAGCCGGAACGCCTGATCGAGGCGAACCCGACATCCCTAAACCCGCCGCTGGAAAACGACTGGGTATGTTCATCTCCTTGCGCGCGGAGGTCGAAGACGCCCTCACGACGGCCCTGAAGGCGCTCGGTCTCCCGACCGACGACCTGGGTATCGAACGCCCACCCGAGGACGTGCCCGCGGTACTCGCCTCGAGCGCGGCCTATCGCCTCGCTAGCGAGGCGGGCGCGCCGCCGCCGAAGATCGCCGCCGACATCGCCGAGGCGATCGATGCCGACGCCTACGAGTTCGTCGGTGACGTGACGACCCAGGGGCCGTACGTGAACTTCCTGGCGAGCGATCAGTATCTCGAAGCCACTGTCGAGGCCGCCCAACACGACGAGTTCGGCCAGCTGCCCGACAAAGAGACGAGTGTCGTCGTCGAGCACACCTCAGCGAACCCCACGGGCCCGGTCCACGTCGGCCGCGCCCGCAATCCGATCATCGGCGACGCCCTCGCGCGCGTCATGGAGTATGCGGGATACGACGTCGAGACCAACTACTACGTCAACGACGCCGGCCGCCAGATTGCCGTCTTTACGTGGGCCTACGAGACCTTCGAGGAGTCCGACCTGCCCGAACCCGAACGTGACTCTCCCGAGTACGAGATGGTCCGGTACTACCGAAAGGGCAACAGCTATCTCGACGAGGCCGACGAGGCGGAAACCGAGCAGGCCGAAGCAGAAATTGCGGCGATCTTACAGGGCCTCGAAGACGGCGACGAGGCGACCTACGAGCGCGTCAGCGAAGTCGTCGACACCGTCCTCGACGGGATGACCGGCACGCTCGAACGCCTCCCCGCTACCTTCGACGAGTTCGTCAAGGAGACGCGCTTCATGCGCGACGGGTCGACCGACGACCTGGTCGAGCGCGTCAAGGAACTCGAGTGTGCCGTCTACGAGGACGACGCCTGGCAACTCGATCTGCCAGACTTCGAGAAGAACCTCGTCTTCCTGCGTTCGGACGGGACCTCCCTCTATACGACGCGGGACCTGGCTCACCACGAGTGGAAGTTCGAGAACTTCGACCGCGCGGTGACAGTGCTCGGCGAAGACCACAAGCTCCAGGCCGACCAGCTCTCGGCGACGCTGGAGTTGCTTGGCCACGACACCGACCAGCTCGAACAGGTCTTCTACTCGTGGGTCAACCTCCCCGAAGGGGGAATGAGCACCAGAGAAGGGACCGGCGTCGACCTGGACGACCTGCTCGACGAGGCCATCGACCGGGCCCGCCAGGAAGTCGAAGATCGTCTGGACGACCGGCTGCGCGGCGACGAACTGGACGACGACGACGTCGAGCGGATCGCTCATCAGGTCGGGATCGGTGCGGTGCGATACGACATCGTCGCCAAACAACCCACGAAGGGGATCACCTTCGAGTGGGAGCGGGCGCTGGACTTCGAGGCCCAGTCCGCCCCCTACGTCCAGTACGTACACGCGCGCTGTTGTGGGATTCTGGACGAGGCTGGGAGTGAGGGCTACGACGTGCCCGAGTCCGTCGATAGCGAGGCCCTCGACGCCGAAGAGAGCGCCGCGTTGATCCGCGACATCGCACGATTCGAGGAAGTCATCGAGCGCGCGGCCGACGAGCACCGACCGCACGTCGTCGCGACCTACACCCGGGACATTGCAGAGACGTTCAACACGTTCTATCGAGAGTGCCCCGTGCTGACTGCCGACAATCCCGAGACGCGAGCCGCGCGACTGGCAGTCGTCGCAGCCGCGAAGACCGCCGTCGCGAACGCGCTCGACGCACTCGGCGTCGCCGCGCCGGAGTCGATGTGATCACGCTGGCGGAAGCCGGAGGGCACGCCTGCCGGCGTCCCAGAGGAAGGCGACGCCGATCGAACAGCCCGCGGCGGCGAGCAGATCAAGGACTTCGAACGCCGCCACGCCGGTGAGCGCCTGTCCGGCCTCGACGAGGCAGGCCAGCGAGAGCACGAATATCGGGACGAAAAGTGGTGAGACGCCTCCCGCCCCACTCGCCGGAGAAATAGCGTACAGGAGCGCAAGGGTCAACACGGCGTAGGCGGCACCTTCGACCCAGGTCCGCTCGTCCAGCAGCCCGAGCGGTCCGGGACGGGTGACAGCCGCTTCCGGTCGCCAGAAGGCTGCGATCAGCACGAGCCCCAGGATCGTGAGGACGATCAGCCAGCGGACGACACCCGGAACGTACGCCCCCTCGCTAGACATGTGAACGTATTGCACGCCCAGGGACATAACGATATCCCGGCTATTGATCATCGAAACCGAGTGCGAAGCGCCCAGAGGACGAGTGCGAGGAGGGCACCCACAATATTGGCCACGATATCTACAAGACTCGCGCTTCTGTACGCGAGGAGCCCCTGAACACCCTCCAGCGTGATTCCGTAGCAGACGACTGCCAGCGATGGGAGCGCGGCCACTGCGGGAAATTCATCGTCGGCAACCGCAGCCAGCACTGCCAGTTCCAGCAGGAGATACGCGCTGGCGTGCAGCCACAGGTCCAGTGTCAGCAGTCCCAGGGGACCCGATCGAGCGACGCTGTCGCCCGTCGGGACGATCGCCGCGACGAAGATTGCGATGGCGGGGATCGCGACCAGCGCCAGTCGCCATCTGAATCGGTCCGAGACTCGCGTCACCGTTCTTCGGTGTGGCGGACCTCGCTGGCGATCCCACGGGTGCTTTCGGCCATCTCCGGGCCCGACATCTCCGCACGGCCGATCGAGAGGGCCTTGGGCCCCTCGAAGACGACTTCGTCGCCGGGCCGGATGTCGTCGTCGGCGTCGACGATCCCCGGCGCGAGGACGCTGCCCTGCGGGACGAACGCGTCGATCTCGGCGGTCTTGGTCGGGAGATCGCTGTCGAGCCAGCGCTTCGCACCCTCGATGGTCAGCGAGAGCGTCCCGTAGTTGGGGACCAGGGCTGCGAGCTGCTCGCCATCTGCGTCGTGGGCCCGGAGTTTCGGGTAGCGACTCTCGATGTGAAGGTCGTCGAAGAGTTCCTCACCCGCACCCTCGCCGAACTGGTAGTCCGCGATGGCTCTGATGGTGTTGTGCTGGCGCTCGCGCTTACGGTATTTTTGCTCCCCAGAAAGGGTACTCGCCAGGTTTGCCAGCGACTCCGTATCGGTCGGATGTTCGGCCACGGTGAACTCGAACTCGATGCCCAGACTGTCTTCGACGCGTTCGACGATCGGCAGATAGTCCTCCGGAAGGTGAGCGATATAGCGTGGATACTCGTTGCGTTCGAGGTAGGCTTCCAGCACGTCGGCGACGTACTCGATCTCGGTGGCGGTCCAGCGGCCCGTCACCACCGAATCGTAGTGCTGGGCGGGATAGGTCAGTTCCAGTTCCTGGGGGACGACGCCGATGGGCGAGGTCATCGAGACAGTGTGGCCGCGGAACTGGATGGCGTCGTGGAACTGGCCGTGGCTGTTCGATTCACTGTAGGGCTTGCGGGCCGAACACGGGACGAGTACGAGGGGGTTGTCGAAGCGATTGGTGTACCGGCCCGTGACCCGGTCGGCGAAGCGCTGAATCTCGACTCGCCTGAGGGTGTCGTCGCTGGCGGCCGTAATCTCGCTCTGGCGGACGATCGGCGTCCGCGCTTCGAGGTAGCCGTACTGCTGGTCGAGTCGGCGGAAGGTGGCCGTGAGCCACTGGTCGTGGCGGGCCTGACCCTCGATATAATCGCGGAGCCGACCAGCGCGGATCCGCTCGCGGACCCGCGCAAGTTCGGCCCGCAGCGCGTTGACGTTGTGTTCGACACAATCTTGGCGCTCGACGGTCTCGGCAGGCTGCTGGCAGGCCGGGCAGGCACACGGGAGTTCCTCCAGGTCTTCGAGGAAGACTTCGCCATCGCTGGTGAGGTACTTGCCCTGCGTGCCCTTGATGACGGCGCGGTCGGTGTCGACGAGGTCGACGCCGACGTAGACGAGCGTCGCGACGTTTGCGGGCGTGGCGATTCCGGGGAGATAGAGCGCGCTGTCGGCCGGAATCGTCTCACGGACGTCGATCATCGTCTCGACGAACGCCGCGGCGTGGCCGGCGATGCCTTGGGTGCCCGAGAGGACGTAGGCGTCCGCACCGAAGTCGGCCGCTGTGTCTCGGGAGACGACGACGGCGTTGGGATAGTCGACCTCGGGGTAGTCGGGTGCGAACGCGTCGGCGACTTCCTCGGGCGTGCCACTCGGCAGGCCGCGGTGGGGCAGGATCGTCAGCTCGTGTTCGGAGCCCTCGGGCAGCTCTCGGGCCTCGGGCCACTCGCTTCCCGAATCGACGACGAGATCGTCGGCCAGCGTCGGCGTCCGGACCGAATCAGCGAGACGGAGTTCGCCCACTCGCGCGGCCCCGTCGCGGTGGTGGACTTCGAAATAGTCGGTCATGCTTGCTCGTGGGAGACGCGGCGTGAACTATCTTTCCTGTTGGGCCGGCAGTTGCTGATTCCGTCCTCAGCCAGCGCTGGTGTCGAATCGGTCCTGTCCGACCGTTGCCCCAAACTCTAGTTTTATCAGGACATCTCCGTAACACAGAGAGAAAATGGACGACGGGCTCTCCAGGCGGCAACTGCTCGGTGTTCTCGGACTTGCGAGCAGCGGGCTCGTCGCGGGATGCACCGGCACCGACGATGGAGCGACGCCCACTGTCGAACCGACAGCAACCGACCGTCCAGAAACCGACACAGAGACACGGACTGCGACGAGAACGACCGAGCGCCGGACACCGACCAACACCACGGCCCCGACGATCGACACCTTCGACGTGGAGACGGCCGAGACTGCCGAGACACTCAGGTATAACCTGCAGGCCACAGACGCTTCGGGCATCTCGGCAGTCCGTATCGAGAGTGACGGTGAGGGGCGCGTACAGATCGAGACGCCCGACACGCCGGTCGACATCACTGATGCACTCACAGTCCCAGGCGGCGCCCAACAGCGCGTCACGGCCCGCGTCGAAGATACGGCAGGCAACAGTGCGACCGCGACACGGCGTGCCTACGTCCGGCAGTACGACGTGCTGACCGAGCGATCCCACGATATCGGCGCGAGGTATCGGGTGGCTGCCGGCGGCGACTGGGACGGTTGTGTCGACGGGGCACCGACTGTCGGCGAGTACGGGGTTCCGCCCCCCGGAGCGGTACTCGCCAACCAGTTCGATCAGGCCCAGTGGGCCGGCATCGACCGCTGGGTCGTCCGGATCACCGACACTCGGCAACTCGACGGGCTCCAGGCACTCTCCGGCAGTCCGCTAGGCAGTGCGGTCCCAGTAGAGATCGTGTTCGATCCCCACCGTGCGCTACGATCGGGATCGTTCGAGAGTACCCTCGCGGCGATCCACGATCACATCGCGGCCACGTCGGCCTACGCCACTCACGACGGCCGACCCGTCGTCTCGATCCCGAACCTCGGCGCGTACGACGACGACCGCGAGGGCTTCTATCCACATCCGAACGTCACCGCGGCGTTCGAATCCGGGACGCAGTTCGTCGACGCTTTCCGCGAGACGCTAACGGTCGACGGGACCGACCCGTATCTCGTCGGTGGGCTGGGCGTCCGGTCGCTGCACAACTACGAGACGAACCTGACCGCCGAGTACCGATCGTTCGCGAGTGGCTTCGACGCCCTGTTTCAGGACCCCTGGGATCCCGGCGAGGGTACCGTTCCGTGGGAGACGGCGTTTCAGCGCAACGCCGATCGGTTGTTCGCGGCTCGGAAACTCGCTGACGACATCGGGATCGGGTTCGAGCCGGTCGTCTTCCCGGGCTGGGATCACACCCTCGACACGTGCTCGGACTCGGCGGAGGTGATCCCGCGCTCGCCCGAGCACCTCGCAGTGTTTCTGCGGACTGCGGACCTGTACGGGACCACGGGCCGGATCCGGATCGACTCGTTCAACGACTGGTCTCGCGGGACCCAGATCGAACCGGGACAGGCCCATGGAACGGACTACGGCACGTCCTACCTGGAATCGGTGCGCTCGTTCCAGTCGACTGCCGCTGATCGGGACTTCTACGGCCGGACGGACTACTACGTCGGGCCAGACGGCGCGAACGCGAACCCGGGATCGCAAGCGCGCCCGCTCGCGACGATTCAACACGCTCTCTCGCGGGCTCAGCACGGTGATACGGTCCACGTCTTGCCCGGCCGATACACACAACGCGCGAGGACGCGCCGGGCCGGGACTGCCGAGGACCCCATCACGATCACCGGGCCCGAGGATGCGGTGTTCAGTGCCTACGGCGGGCTGAACATCGACCACAGCCACGTCCACGTCACTGGCCTGACCTTCGACGGGCAGGTCGATCGATCCGCGCCGGACGACCCCGAATCGTACGCACAGGTCCCGATCAGTATCAACCCCTCCGGAGGACAGGCAGCGAGAGAACAGTACGAGGAGCGCGTCCCCGAGTCCGAATACCTGACCGACGTGGTCGTCAAACCGCACGCGATCGGGAACGCCCGTGCCGCGATGATCAAACACCAGTACGCCAACGACATCGAGATCGGCGAGTTCGAGGTTATCGGACCCGCTGGCCTGAAGTTCACGCTCGGCGATCGAGTCGGGCACAACAGCGAGATCGTCTACCTCGGGACACCCCCGGTGAAGGACGCGCCGCCGGATCTCTCCGAGAACATCCACGTGCATCACATCGATAACAGTGCAGGGTACGACCACGCCGAGCTGGTCGACTGCAAGACTGGCATCTCGAACGTGACGATCGAGTACTGTACCGACGCCGGTGGGTCCTACGAGGCCATCGCCGACGGGTCCGAAGGCGGTGCGGTCGTCGTCGGCGCGACGGATGTCACTGTCCGGTGGAACGTCCTCTCGAACGGCGCCTACGCCGGGATCGAAGTCGACTCCGATATCGCGGCGACGGAGAACCCGCCCGAGGTCTACGAAGACGGTGGGGCGAACAACGCATTCTACGGCAACCGGCTGGTCGGCAACGGCGGGCGAGCGATCAGCTATCCGTACGCCCAGGCGGGGCAGGGCCAGGCCGACCAGCGGATCGTCTGTGGCAACGTCTTCGACGGCGAGACAAACGGTGATCCGGACGCACCCTGTGGCGAGGCCGTCCCAACGACCGACGAGATCGGCCACCGCGGCGGCGAGAGCCCGTGGACGTCGTCGTAATGCCTACTCAGCTTTCGAGGGATCTTGCCATGTCACGTCCTCGGGCAGCGTTTCGAGCACCGCGGCGGGCCAGTCCCACAGCGCCGCGGTAAAGTCGGCGTCGGGATTGGCGTCGACGAGCCGTCGAATCCCCTCGGCGGCGGCCTCGTAGGCCTGCCGTTCGAAGCGTTCGGGCACCTCCGCAGTCAGGGGATACGCCTCCGAGAGCGCGGGCGGGAACGGACCGAAGGGGGGCGTGACGGTCCAGCGCTCGTCGAACTCCTGGTCGAGGGCACCGCGGTCGGTCGCCAGCAAGATCTCGCCGTCGAGGTCGAACCGGTCGAGTCGGTCGTGGTGACGGACGACTTCGGGCCGGCGCGAACTCTCCGCCGAGACGTGGAAGAAGGCGTCCTTGCTCACGGGATCGCTCGCTTCGAGGCGGTCGACTCCATCCAGCAGGGTCCGGTAGCCGTCGAGCATCGTCGGATGGTTGCGCGCACGCTGTTCGACCAGTTCCATGAGGCTGCCCTCTCTGATCGCCTGCTTGATCGTCCGCATCTCGCCGAAGGTGACGTGGAGGTTGTGCTCGGCCAGCAGGTCCTCGGCGGCCTGGTCGTCCATCCGCCGGAGTTCCGCGGGCGTGTACTCGCTACAGACCGGGCAGTGACACGGGAAGTACTCGAGGTCTTCGAGGTGCTCGGTTCCTCTGACTGTGAGGTAGCGTTCGTCCCGCGCATACAGGGCGTAGGCAGCCGAATCGAACAGATCACAGCCCATCGCGACCGCGAGCGCGAACATCATGGGGTGGCCCGCGCCGAAGAGGTGGACCGGTGCGTCCCCGCCGAGGCCACGCTTGACCGAATCGACGATCTCGGCGATGTCGGCGTAGCGGTAACTGTTCAGCAGTGGGACGACAGCGCCGATCGGGAACACGTCGAGGCTCGTGGCGTAGGCGTGTTCGGCGGCCTCGGTCCGCAGGTCTGTGTAGGTCGATCCCTGGATCGGTGCGTTGACGAGCATCTCGCCCACGTCGACGCCCTCGGCGATTTCGAGTCGCTCCTGGGTCGTCTCTAACTCCCGCTCGGCCTGCTCGCGCTCGACGTCCGGCGGCGTCGGGATGTCCACGGGTGTCCCGATGTCGCTCCCGATGTCGTGCTGGAACTGCAGGATTTCGGGCGTCGTGACATCGATCTCGCCGTATTCGGCAAGCTGGAACGATCCGGAGTCTGTCATGATCGCGCCCGAAAAGTCGAGCATATCGTGCAGCCCCTCATCCAGTACCGTCTCGCGGAGGTCGCCACTGCCGTGGAGGATGTAGCTGTTGGTGATCATGATCTCCGCGCCGAACTCCTGTTCGAGTCGGGCGGGTTCGAGTGTCTGGACGTGTGGGTTGACCACCGGCAGGAGAGCGGGTGTCTCGACGGTGATGTCGGCCCTGGGCACGGTCAACTCGCCCAGGCGGCCGGCCCCGTCGTAGGTCTGAACCTCGAAGACGTCGCGCATTAGTGCTGCTTCGGGCGAGCGCGTCACTAAGACTTGCGTTCCGTCGAGCGCTCAACCGCGGTATTTCTCGACGGCTTCCAGAAAGCCGTCAGCGTAACTTGCGTCGGTCACGCGGTCGGCCGCGGCCAGTGCAGCCTCATCGGCGTTGGCGACGGCGACGGCCTCGCCGGCGATGGCGAACGTCGAGACGTCGTTGGTCGAGTCGCCGACTGCCAGAAAGTCTGCAGGATCGAGATCCAGTTCGCTCGCGGCGGTCCTGAGCGCGTTGCCCTTGCTCATTGCCGGGTCTTTGACGTGGTAGGCGTAGCCGGTGTCGACGACTTCGAGGCCGTGATCGGCGGCGATAACTTCGAGGGGGTCGAGTGGCTGCTCGCGGGCGACGGCGACCTCGGTCTCGCGCCAGCGATTGACGAAGTCCGTCTCGCGCCAGCCCAGTCCGTAGCCCGCCTCAACGTAGTCGTCGACGACCGCCTGGGCAGCTTCACGATCACCGTCGTAGACGATGGCGTCGGTGTCAGCGATGGCGGTGACGCCGCCGTTCTCGGCGATTACTCTCGTCGGGAGGCCAGCGAACTGACACAGTGCGACCGGATAGGGGAGTGACTTGCCGGTCGCGACGACGACCGGGGCTGGCCACTCACGCAGGACTGGCAGGACGCGGGGGTCGATGGCCTGCTGGCCGTCGGTTAGCGTGCCGTCGACGTCGACGGCCAGCGGTGGGGCGTCGGTCATGGTTCGGCGTCAGAGCCGAACCGGCATGCGACTTGCGCTAGAGGTCTGCGCTACGAAGCTGGACGTAGCCCAGCGTCACGGGCAAGACGATCCACGCGAGGACGACGAGTGCGCCGAACCAGGGTTCGGTGTAGACCGGCTGGGAGTTCGGAATGCTAGCGGCATACGGGGCGAAGACCTCTGCCAGCGTCGGCAGTCCGTCGGCGATAGCGTTCCGAAGGGCAGCCATCGGCTGGAGGTGCGTCCAGACTTTCGCCCAGGTCGGATCCGGGCCGGACGGGAAGGCGAACCCGTTGAGCACGTACCGCACCGCGATCGTCGCACCGTCCCACAGCCGAAACAGGAAGACGATGAACAGGCCGAACGCGCCCGCCGAAGCCCGCGTCGTGTCCGCCGACCCCGCCGAGAGCCCGACCGCGAGACTGACGAACACCGCGATGAGCGTCGTTATGACGATGATCGCACCGATCAGACTATCGACGGCGATCGGTGCGCCCATCACGACCGCCAGGACCGTCGCAACCACCAGCGACGCGATCGACAGGCCCACGATCAGGGCCATTCGGCCGAGATAGGTTCCGAAGACGACCTCCGAGCGGGAAAACGGCAAGCTGAGCAACACCCGAAGTTCGCCCGAGGAGCGCTTGCCGACGACCTGGTTGTACGACAGCGAGATCGCCGCAATCGAGCTGAAAAACACCAGCGCCAGAAGCGTCACCCGTGGGACTTCTGTCGGACCCACAGACTCGGCGTTCGAGCCGGCGAGATACCCGATCCCCACCCCGATCAACAGGAACACCGCTCCGGTGACGTACAGTTGGCGCTCTCTGATCGAGTCCCTGAAGTCCTTGCGCGCGATCTGCAACAGTCGGTTCATCAGGCCCCACCCCCCGTGTAGGAGACGAACAGATCCTCCAGCGATGTCTCACTGGTCTCGACATCTTCGACCGTGCCGGCCTCGTAGCAGTGGTGGACAACCGCGCCTTTCGCCCGATTGTCACACCCTGCCGTGAGCGTCCCGTCGGTGATCGAGACGCTCGTGACACCGTCGAGTCCTTCGATCGTTCCCACCAGACTCTCGGGAATGGTGTCCATCGTCACCTGGACCTGCCCGGTCGCACCGGCGGCCTCTCGGAGGCCGTCGATAGTGTCGACGGCGGCCAGATGGCCTTGATTGAGAATTCCCACGCGATCACAGACAGCTTCGACCTGTTCGAGGATGTGCGAGGAGAAAAAGACCGTCGCGCCGCGGTCGGCTTCTTCCTGTACAATCCTGCGCATCGCTCGTGCGCCGTTGGGGTCGAGGCCGGTCGTCGGTTCGTCCAGGATGAGGAGTTCGGGTTCGCCAGCCAGCGCCATCGCGAGCATGAGTCGCTGTTTCATCCCCTTGGAGAAGTCGACGACTCGCCGATCGGAGACCTCGGCGATCCCGACGCGGTCGAGCAGCGCGATCGGATCGCCATCGGCACCTTTGGCTTGCAGTGCGAACTCGACGTGGGTCCGGGCAGTCATCTGCCCGAGCGGGCCGTAGCCCTCGGGGAGGACGCCGGTCCGCTCGCGGACGGCGACTGACTGGTCATGGGCGTCCATCCCGAATACCCGGGCCGACCCGGCGGTCGGTCGGACGTGGTCGAGCAGGATATCGATGGTCGTCGACTTTCCCGCACCGTTGGGTCCGAGGAAGCCGAACACTTCGCCTTCCTCGACTGTGAGATCGAGATTCTGGAGGGCTGTGACGCCACCGAACTGCTTGGTGACGCCACTGACGTCGATTGCAGCCATAATTCCGCGTTCAGACGGGTGTGTGAAAGGCGTTGTCTTCTCGCCGGCCTACAGGTCGGCCTTCGAGAAGCGCCAGTAGCCGATCGCCGCGGGGACGGCCAGCCAGAACAGGAGGACGACCGCCCCGAGCCACGGGGTTCCGTAGAACGCGTCGATGTCGGCTGCATTCCCGGTTTGACCCGGCACGAGCGCGTACAGGAACGTCGTGTACGCGCCACTGGGTGGGACCTGATTCACGACGAATATCCAGTCAGGGAACGTATTTGGGATGCTAAACCCGTTCGAGGCCCAAACGATCCCGACGGAGACGATTCCCCAGAGGAACTCGAACAAGACGAAAAAACCGATGGTGAGCATCGACGCGCGGGTCGTCGATTCGGTCATCGCCGACAGCCCCACGATCACGCTGACGTATGCGAACGTGAAAAGCAGGGAGACGACCAGGAGCGCGAGCAGGGCCTGAACGGCGACCGCACCGATCAGCGCGCTCCCGACTGCAGCGCCAATCGCGAGCGCGACGACGACCGGAATCGCGAGGACGGCCCCGCGACCGAGAATCTTCCCAACGAGGACGTCCCTGCGAGTGTGGGGCAGCGACAGCAGGATCTTCAGCGAGCCGCTCTCGCGCTCGCCAGCGATCGACTTGTAGGCGATGACCAGCGCCGTGATCGAGACGAACAACGTGATATTGCTCGCCAGGAAGAACACGAGCCCCTCGGCAGTGATCCCTCCTTCGACCCCCAACTCATCAGCGCTGAACGACCCGTAGATGTACGCGATGACAACCGATAACAGGATGAACACTACCGAGATGGCCCAGATGGCCCGCGAACGGAGGGCGTCCTTGAAGTCCTTCTTGGCGACTGCAGCCCAGCTCATGCTTCCACCGCCTCGTTAGTGTAGGAGAGGAACAGCTCCTCCAGGGAGGCCTCCTCCGTCTCGAAGTCTGCGATGCTCACGCCGCGGTCTTCGAGCGTCGTGAGCACGCTCGTCTTCGTTCCGTCGGCGACCGAGACGATCAGTTCGCCGTCGCGCTGCTGGACCTCCGAGACACCGTCGAGCGCGCGGACGGCCGCGACGTCGTCGGCGTCGTACTCCCCGACAGTGATTCGAAGCCGGGCTTCGGCCCCGGCCGCGTCGCGTAGTCCCTCGACAGTGTCGACGGCGACCAGTTCGCCCTTGCGGAGGATTCCCACGCGGTCACAGACCGCTTCGACCTGGCTCAGGATGTGACTCGAGAAGAAGACCGTGGTCCCGCGGTTGGCTTCCTCGTTGACGATCTTCCGGACGTCCTGAACGCCCGACGGATCGAGACCCGTGGAGGGTTCGTCAAGAATGAGCAGGTCGGGATCACCGACCAGCGCCATCCCCAGCGCCAGGCGTTGTTTCATCCCCTTGGAGTAGTCGCCAGCTTTTCGGTCGGCAGCGTCTTCGATGCCGACGCGTTCGAGGATCTCGTCGGCGGCGTCGTCGACTGCCTTGGATTCGATCACGAACTCAACGTGCTGGCGACCGGTCAAACGGCTGTAGACCGTATACCCCTCCGGAAGAACGCCCGTTCGCCGCCGGACTTTCTGGGTGTCTTCCTGGGTATCCAGGCCGAGCACACGGGCCGACCCCCCGCTCGGCCGGACGAAGTCCAGCAGGATGTTGATCGTCGTCGATTTCCCGGCCCCGTTCGGCCCCAGGAATCCGAATATCTCACCCTCCCGTACTTCGAGATCGATTCCCTGTAACGCCGTGACGCCCCCGCTGTACTCCTTGGCAAGGTCGTCCAGCTCGATTGCGGCCATATGCGACTCGTTTCACCGAGAGAGCATATAAAACGAGGGAGACTTTCTGGCTCTGAAGCTCACGGTCACTGCATCGCGTCAGTCCGTCGGTCGGGATTCTCGCGGAGATAACTCACGAGCGCGTCGACGTACGCCCCGAGCGGTGGACACTCGATCCCTGTTCCGGCGAGATCCCGCCGCGTATTCGGGCAGACGTATCGCGTCGGATGCGTGAAATAGGGCACTGTGTCCGGATCGACGCCCGTCGCTCGTTCGAGCCCAGGGACGTGGCGAAGCGACCCCTCGACGAGGAACTGGGGGAACGGGACGGCGTGGACCCGCCGGTCGGTGGCGTCAGCGAACAGCGTCATCGTCTCCGCGACGGTCGGCGGATGGGGGTCACAGAGCTGGTAGACCTGTCCTGCCGACCGTTCGAGGCCGCTCAGATACTCGATCGCGTCAATCACGAAGTCCCGTGGCACGAGGTTCACCTCCCGGTCACGCGAGCCGGCCATCCGCGGCAGGACTGCGTGACGGGGTTGGCGGCGTAAGAATCGAAGGATTCCGTACGGGCCGTCGTATTTCTCGGTTTCACCAGTCTCGCTATCGCCGACGACGATCGCCGGCCGGTAGATCGTCGTCTCGATCTCGTCCATCCGCGCCTGGACGCGTTTCTCGGCCTCGAACTTCGTCGCCTCGTAGTGGTTGGTGAACGTCTGGCCGACCTCGAGATCGTCCTCGCCGAAGACGCCGTCGTACCGCCCGCTGACGTAGCACGTACTGACGTACTGCAGGCGGGCGTCATCACACCCAGCGACGAAATCGAGCACGTGTTCGGTTCCGTTGACGTTGACGGCCTCGGCCACCTCTCGGTCGACGCCCAGATCGTAGACGGCCGCGAGATGAAACACTGTTGCCGTCCGAGCCTGGATTTCCCGCGCTGTCTCGTCGTCGAGGCCGAGATCCGGGTCAGTGATGTCACCCTCGTGAAGGTCGATCCGCTCTGACCACGCCGGGCCCGCGATCTCCGCGGCCCGCCGTTCGGCCTGCTCGCGATACTGCGGCTGGATCAAACAGTCGACCCTGTCCGTGCGATCCAGCAGGCGTTCGACCAGCGCCGAGCCGAGAAAACCGGGGAATCCGGTGAGGAAAACGCTCACGGCCACCACCGTGAGAGCTTGTTCCAGGCCCGAAGCGTCGTGTGCATCGTCCGGGACCACAGGCCGTTCGAGGCCCACGTGGGTTTCAGTGGGAGGCCGCGCTGGACGGCGATGGTCTGGCTGTCGGTGTACTTCTCGATCCCCTGTCGCCCGTGGCGGCGGCCGATCCCCGACTCCTTGCGGCCGCCCATCGGCGCGTCGACGCTCGACCACGCGGTCCGATAGGTGCCGTTGACGCTGACAGTTCCACACTCGATCCGGCTCGCCAGCGCCTCGCCGCGCTCGCGATCGCCGCTCCAGACCGTCGCGTTGAGTCCATACTGAGTGTCGTTGGCTCGTTCGATCGCCGTCTCGGCGTCCGGGACGGCTTCGAGTCGAACGACAGGACCGAAGGTTTCCTCGTCGATGAGGTCGGCGTCGGGTGGTACGTCCGCTAGGACTGTGGGTTCGTAGACGAACGGCCCGATGTCGGGGCGGTGGCGACCGCCGGTCAGGACCGAGGCCCCGCGGTCGAGTGCGTCTTCGACGTGCGACTGGACGCGCTCACGCTGGTCGGACGACTGTAGCGATCCGACGTCGATATCCCAGTCGGTGCCGACCCCGAGATTCAACGTCCGGGTCTCGGCCACGAAGGCGTCCCGAAACGCCTCGAAGTTCGACTGCTCGACGTAGATCCGTTCGATCGAGACACATAGCTGACCCGCGTTCGCAAAGCAGTCCTCGACGGCCTGGGCGGCCGCCTCCTGAGGATCGCTGTCGGCCAGCACTATCATTGGGTTCTTCCCGCCGAGTTCGAGCGACGCAGGAGTCAGCTGTCGCCCCGCTGTCTCGGCGACGACTCGCCCTGTCTCCGTGCTCCCGGTGAAGCCGATCGCGTCCACAGCTTCGATCAGGGGCTCCCCGAGCGTCGAGCCGCTCCCGGTCACGACCTGAAAGCAGTCCTCAGGGAGCCCCGCATCCTGGAGCAGTTGAGCCACTGCGAGGGCAGTGTAAGGCGTCGATTTGGCGGGCTTGCAGACGACGGCGTTGCCCGCCAGGAGCGCCGGCAACGCGTCCGACAGCGCGAGTGTCAACGGGTAGTTCCAGGGGACGATCAGCCCGACGACGCCCTTCGGGTGGCGGTGTTCGACCGTCTTCGTCAACAGTGGAACGCCGCCGCGCCGTCGCGTAGGTCCGAGCAGCGAGTCGGCCTCGCTGGCGTAGTAGCGAGCGTTGATCGCGACGTCGAAGACTTCCTCGACGGCGTCGACTCTCGACTTTCCTGTCTCTGCCTGCAAGACATCCGCGAGCCACGGTTGCTGATCGAGCACGCGGTCAGCGACGTCTCGCAGGATGGCGACCCGGTCGTCCAGCGGACGGGCTGCCCACGATCGCTGTGCGTCTCGGGCACGCTCGACGGCCGCCTGGACGTCTTCGGGCTGGCAGCGCGGCACGCTTCCAAGGGGGTCGGCGGTCGCGGGCGCGATGACCTCGCGCTGCTCGCGCTCGGACCCGGTGGCGACAGTGGTGGCCAGCGAGTCGACCGGGACCGATGGGACGGTCGGCATACCCCGTACAACGTGGCGGAGGCGTATAAACTATGGACGCGAGAACCGTTTCTCGACAGGGCGCTATCGCTCCCGACGCAGTCGGTCGACGACGAACCCGCGGTCGAGTTTCGCGAGGAAGGGCCCGAGTTTCGGCCCCTCTTCGAGGTCGAAGAAGAGTCGATAGCCAGCACTGAACAGGTCCGCGACGCCGATGTCGTGGTCCTCGGCAGCCTCGTAGATCGCGGCCTGAATATCGTCGCCGTCACCGCCCGACGCGACGACGTTGGCGACGTCTTCGAGCGCCGCCGCAGTGGCCTCGTCGAAGTCGACGTCAGGGATCGACTCGCGTTTGAGTTCGTAGTTGAACTCGTTGTCTGTGCGTCTGGTCCACGCACGAGCGCGCTCGACCCGAGCGAGCGCCTGCTCGATCGCCCACTCCGGCGCGTCCTCGGGGATATGGCCCTCACGGCGTGCAATCTCCTCGCGCAGGTCGGGGTCGTCGGTCATCCCGAGTACCGCGGCGAAGGTGTAAGGGATCCGGATGCGCTCTTCCCGAACTTCGTCGACGACCATCGGATACGCTCGCTCGGCGAGTGCAGCATCGCGCTCGGTCAGTTCGGCCTCACGGTCGCTTCCCGACTCCTGTTCGTCGAAGTAGATCCGCTCGAAGCGGTCGAACTCGTCGACCAACTGATCGAGATGCTCGATCGAGAAATCCCGTGCTTTCGTCGGGTTCTTGACGAAGAAGTACCGGAGGACTTCGACCTCCAGCAGGTCCAGCACTTCGTCGACGGTGACGATGTTGCCCGAGGAGGACGAAAGCGCCTCCCCGTCGAGGGTGAACCACTCGTAGACCATCGGCACAGGGGGATCGATCTCGAAGACGTTTCGCGCGACGTCCTCGCCAGAGGGCCAGGATCCCTCGGCGTGGTCCTTGCCGAACGGTTCGAAGTCCACCCCCAGGATGTCCCACTGGGCGGGCCACTCGAAGCGCCAGGGGAGTTTGCCCTCCCGGATCGAGACGGTTCCGTCGTGGCCACAGCCCTCGATCGTGTCGTCGCCGGCATCGACATCTTCACAGACGTAGTCTACTGTGCCGGCGTCCAGATCGACGCCTGTGATTCCCTCCGTGAGGTTCCCGCACTCCTCGCACTGGGCCTGGAACGGGACATAGGTCTCGTCGACCTTGTCCTGGTACTCGCTCAGGACCTCGCGTGCGCGGTCTTGATTCACCAACACATGTTCGATGGCGTCGTCGAACTCACCCGACTCGTACAGATCGGTGTTCGAGACGAACTCGATGGGGACGCCCAGGGCCTCGGCGCTGTCCTGTAGGATCGTCGTGAAGTGATCGCCATACGAATCACAGCAGCCGAAGGGGTCCGGGATATCGGTGTAGGGCTTGCCGAGGTTCCGGCCGAGCGCGCCCGCGTCTACCTCGCCGAGTCCGACGATGTTCCCGTCGAGGTCCGCGAGCCGCCGGGGAATCTTCCGGAGGCGGTCCTTGTCGTCGCTCGTGAAGACCTGTCGGACCTCGTGGCCGCGTTCACGCAGCGCCTCCGCGACGAAGTAGCCGCGCATGATCTCGTTGACGTGGCCCAGGTGTGGAACGCCCGACGGCGAGACGCCACCCTTGATGACGATCGGTTCCTCGGGGTCCCGAGCTTCGATCACGTCGGCGGCGGCGTCGGCCCAGAACGCCTGCTGGCTGTCCCGTCCCACCTCGTACGGGTCGATCGATTCCGTCATCTCTCTCCGTCCGGGACGATTCGAGTCCCATCGAACTCACCGTCGGTCACCGCGCGCTCGACAGCGGCCGGCTCGGTGCCGTCGAGGACGATCGCGTCGATGCCCGAGCGTTTGATGACCTTCGCTGCAAGCAGGTCGATCGGGGCGTTCGAGCCAGCCGAGCCGAGCGACTCGCCGCGGGCGATCAGGTCGACGAGTTCGCTCGCTTCGATCTCGTCGTAGCGTTCGGCATCGGGATCCTCGTTCGGGTCGGCGTCGAAGACGCCCGGGACCGAGGTCGCGAAGACGAGTCGGTCGGCGTCGACGTACTCCGCGAAGGCCGCGGAGACGGCGTCGGTGGTCTGTGCCGGGACGACACCGCCCATGACGACGACGCTGTCACGGTGGAGTGCTTCGGCGGCCTGTTCGTAGTTCTCGGGGATCGACGGCGCGGCCAGATCCTCGTCCAGTGCCGCGAGCAAGAGCCGGGCGTTCAGGCGCGTGGTATCGATCCCGAGTTGATCGAGTTCACCCTCGTTCGCGCCGAGATCGCGGGCCGCGGCGATGTACTGCCGAGCGACTGGGCCGCCTCCGACGACGATTCCCAGATCCTGGCCCGCGTCGGCGAGCGATTCGACGACATCGGCGAACTCGTCGACCCGGCCCGCATCGAGGTCGGGCACGAGTACGCTCCCGCCGATAGAGACGACTGTCTTCATTGGGTCGGGGTAGCCGCGAGCCACTCTTAAGAATTGTCAACCCTGGCGCGTACCCGCGAGGCCGAACGCTCAAGCCACACGCGGTCCTTCCCCCAGGTATGTACGTACTGGGTGTGGTCGGCCACTCTGACACGGGGAAGACGACCCTCGTCGAACGACTGGCCGAACACCTCGAAGCGCGCGGCCGCGTCGCGACGATCAAGCACCTCCACGACTTCGACGTCGACACCGAGGGCAAAGACACCGCGCGCCACCGTGCGGCCGGCGCAAATCGAACCTACGGCCTTACCGACCGTGGCGAGTGGTTCGCGACCGGCGACGATCGGACGCTCCGAGGCACGCTCGAAGACCTCGCGCCGGAGTTCGACTACGTCTTGGTCGAAGGCTACAGCGACGCAGCGATTCCACAGGTGGTCCTCGGCGGCCGCGAACACGCCGGCGAGGCGATCGCGAGCGCCCCTGAGGCCAACGCGGTCGATCTCGACGCAGTCGTCGAGGCACTCCACAAGACCGACCCCTTCGAGACGCTTGGCTCACTGGTTGCAGAAGTCAAACGAGAACCAGCAGCGGAGCAGGCAGGGGCAATCGCAACGTTCACGGGCCAAGTGCGTGCGAAAGAACACCCCGAGGACGACCGGACCGAACACCTCGCGTTCGAGAAATACGACGGCGTCGCAGAAGAGCGTATGACGAACATCGAAGCAGAACTAGCCGCCAGAGACGGCGTCAAAGCCGTCCGGCTGCACCACCGAACCGGTGTCATCGAGGCCGGCGAGGACATCGTCTTCGTCGTCGTACTCGCGGGCCACCGCGAGGAAGCGTTTCAGACTGTGTCGGACGGGATCGACCGTCTGAAGGATGAGGTCCCCATCTTCAAGAAGGAAGTCACCGTGGAAGACGCGTTCTGGGTCCACGAACGGTGATCTTCGACTGTCGTGATCGTCGCTTCGATACGTGAGAACGTCATTTGATTCTCGGTGATCGGCTACTAAATCAGCTTTCGACAGCGAAATGTCTGACTATCTACTAACTCAATATAGTTCAGAAAGGAAGTCATAGAAGGGGTTCTAAAAAGTCTACAGTATTTTCGAGCTGTTTTGAAAAATTGCTTCGAACCACGCCGATCGCTAAAATCGGTCGAAGCAGTCCAAAGCTTCTCCCCTATATATGGCCCCTCGGCAGATAGGGGTGAGTGAGGTGACTCAGATGAGCGCGATGACACAGCCCTCCCCCGAACGTGCCGACGCTGAATCGACCGACTCCAAAGAGGAACGCCTTCGCTCGTACCTGCGAGAGAAGGCGACCAACGACGGCGGCGAACTCTACTTCAAGAGCAGGTTCATCGCCGACGAAGTCGATCTCTCCCCCAAAGAGATCGGCGCACTGATGGTCAAGCTCAAGGATTCGGCGACGGACATCGAGGTCGAGAAGTGGTCGTACACGAGTGCGACCACCTGGCGAGTCGAGGCTGCGTAACGGGCCCCTCTGGCATGGTATGAACGTTCGACGGTCGGGTCCCCGCCCGCGTCGACTTGGTGGCTTCGGGTGGCCCTTCGACGGCCACTCCGGCTAGGTCACCTGTCCCCCTGTTTCGCCCGTACCGTCGGGATTTTATGAACCACTGTCCAAACACGGATACGAATGTCCCCGACCGAGCCACCGGACGGCGCTCCAGCGCCGGAGGCTCTGGCACCACTTTACGACGTGACTGCCGTCCACCGTGACGGCGATCGGCTCCTCTACATCGGCCAGCCACAGGTCCCACCGGTCGAGGTCGAACGCGAACTCGAGCCTATGTTCGACGAGCGGGGCTACGACGTCCAGTTACAGGCGCGCTACCGTGACGGCGGTGTCCTCCCCGCGGCCGAACACGTCCTGGTGGCCCGCGAGCGCTCGATCGGGATCGACGGCATCCCCTGGAAGAACATCGCACTCGCGCTCGCGACGGTTCTGACGACGCTGTATGCTGGGACAGTCTGGTACCACATCGACGTGGGCGGAGATCCTCTGAACATGATCCACGCCTGGCCGTTCTCACTCGCCGTCCTGACGATCCTGGGCGTCCACGAGTTCGGCCACTACGCAATGAGCCGGATCCACCGCGTCGACGCCAGTCTCCCCTATTTCATCCCGATCCCGCCACCGTTCGGGACTGCCGGCGCGATCATCCGTATGCGTGGCCGAATCCCGAGCCGAAAAGCACTGCTCGATATCGGGGCCGCGGGCCCGCTGGCCGGGATCGTCGCGACCGTCGTCGTCACCGTCGTCGGGCTCTTTCTTGGACCGATCTCGGTGCCGCCGCCCTCACCCGGCAGTGACGCTGCCCAGATCCAGTTCGCCGAGCCACTACTGCTTCGCGGGCTCGCCTTGCTGACCGGCCAGCCGCTGTCCTATGCCGACCCGACCCAGCAGCTAAATCCGGTCGTCTTCGCCGGCTGGCTCGGGATGCTCGTCACCTTTCTCAATCTCCTGCCCGTCGGTCAACTCGACGGCGGCCACGTCCTGCGCGCGCTGATCGGGCCTCGCCAGGAGACCGTCGCCGCGCTGATTCCAGCCGCGCTGTTCGCACTCGCTGGCCTCCTCTTTCTGTGGGGCAACGTCACTGTCGAGATCGGGATCTGGATCGTCTGGGGCCTGTTCGCGACGGCACTGGCCTACGCTGGTCCAGCCAATCCGATCCGCGAGACGCGACTCGACCGCAAGCGTCAGGTCGTCGGTGTCCTCACCTTCCTGGTCGGCGTCCTCTGTTTCATGCCGATTCCCTTCCGGATCATCACCTGATCTCGGCGATCATAGTGAGTACTGTCGGTCTGTTCCACATCGACCGCACGAAGGCGTGTGGTCGTAGCGGTAAATCGCGACAGGAATCACGATCAGTCTCCCTGATGGGTGTATCCGCGATCTTGCATCGGTTCACCGTCGAGGGTCACACCACCCTCGGCGACGGTGCCGATCCGCGTCAGCGGCGCCGGTGACGCCGCCCGGGCCGCCGACAATCGGTCTTCGGGGATCGTACAGACGAGCTCGAAGTCCTCTCCAAAGTACACCCCCAGATCCAGTCGCCCACGGTCGTCAGTCGCCACCTCGTCGACAGAGTCGTCGATCGGCAACGGCGTCTCGACGGCCATCCCGCAGTCGCTGGCTTCCGCAAGCTGGTGCAGCGAGCGCGCCAGTCCGTCGCTCGAATCCATCATCGCGCTCGCGTGGGGAGCGAGCGCCCGGCCCGCTCGAACCCGCGGCTCGAACCGAAAGAGATCGTTCGCGCGGTCGATCGCTCCCTGCTCGAACAGCTCCAGGGCCGCCGCGCTGCGGCCGAGCGATCCCGTCACACAGACCGCCTCCCCCACCGTCGCGCCCGAGCGCAAGACCGGGTCGTCGATTCGACCGACGGCGGTCGTCGCCACCGTGAACTCCTCGTGATGGTCAAGATCCCCACCGACGTATTCGGACTCGACCGCCTCGCAGACGTCACAGGCCCCCTCAACGAAGGCGAGCACTTCCTCCTCTTCGAACCGAGGCGCGCCGTAGACTGCGACCGCAGCGACGGCCTCGGCGCCCATCGCGGCCACGTCCGACAGCGAAGCCCCGACTGCTCGCCAGCCCGCCGTGTAGCGAGTTGTCCCCGACGGGAAGTCGGTCGTCTCGTGGAGCATGTCCGTCGTCACCACGAGGTCCCCAATCACGGCCGCGTCGTCACCGGCGTTGGGAAGCCGGTCAGCGAGCAGTCCCAGCGCCGTCCGTTCGTCCATGCGGGCCGGTTGGCGTGCCAGTACAAAAAGACCCGCACCAGGCACTCGACCGGTGGCTTCAAGCCGTCGTCGCCCAAGACAGCAGTCACATGGACGGCGACCGCTGGATCACGATCGCCCTGTTTGTCGCAGCACTGCTCGTGCTCGGGCTGCTCGTCTGGCTGGCTGGCGTCAACGAGACCATCGCCGCACTCGAGCGTGCGCAGTTATCCCTGGTCGCCGTCGTCCTCGCGCTTGCGGTCTTCTGGCTGGTCTCCTGGGGAATGTCGCTGTACGTCGTCCTCGACGCGCTCGGCCATCCGATCTCGGCTGTCCAGTCGATCCTCGTCTTCTCGGCTGCGATGTTCGCCAACAACATCACTCCGTTCGGCCAGGCCGGCGGGGAACCGCTCAGTGCCTTCCTCATCTCCGAAGCCGCCGAAACCGAATACGAGAACGGGCTCGCCGCCATCGCCAGCGTCGACACACTCCATTTCATGCCGTCGATCGGCATGGCCTTCACTGGCGTCGCAATCTTCGCACTCGATGCGACGCAGCTGAGCCGAGACCTCTACCTGTCGGTCGCGATCCTCGGTGGATTGCTCGGCCTGTTCGTCCTCGTCGGCGTGTTGGGCTACCGCTACCGCCAGCAGATCGAACACACGATCGCCGTCATGGTCACGCCCCTTCTCAGACTCTTCGCACGGGTGATTCCCGGGCGAGAGCCGCCCGCTCCCGATGCGATCGAACACCGGATCGACGGCTTCTTCGGCGCGATCGAACGAATCGCAACCGACCGCCGGGCGATCCTGCAGGCCACCGCGTTCTCCGCAGCGGGCTGGATCTCACTCTCGGTCGCGCTGTGGATCGCCGTCTCCGCCGTCGGTGGCTCGGTCCCGCTGGCGGCCGCCCTCGTCGCCGTCCCGATCGGCTCGATCGCCGGCGTGACGCCCCTCCCCGGAGGCTCGGGTGCGATCGAGACCGCCTTCGCCGCGATCCTCGTCTCGATCGGCGGCATCCTCCAGGGGACGGCCGTCGCCGCCGTGCTCGTCCACCGGATCGCGACCTACTGGCTCCCGACAATCGTCGGCGGGCTAGTCGCCGCCAGCCTCGGCGCAAGTCGTGCCACGACGGACTGATCGCGGGTCGATTATCCGTGGTGATCGAGTCGAGACGACGCCCTTAAATGAGCGAGTGCAGTATCCACTTTCAATGACGACACTCTACGACGTGCCCGCCGACGACCTCATCGAGGCCGTCGCGGACCGACTCGCCGACGACGGCGACGTCGAAGCACCTGACTGGATCGAGTTCACCACCACTGGCGTCGGTCGCGAGCTCCCGCCCGAGCAGAACGACTTCTGGGCCACCCGCACCGCCAGTCTCCTCCGAAAGATCGCCGTCGACGGCCCGGTCGGCATCGGCGCGCTCGCCACCGAATACGGCTCCACGAAAGGCGGCTCGAACCGCTACCAGGTCCGCCCGCCGAGCCAGACCGACGGTTCCCGGAAGATCATCCGCACCGCCGTCCAGCAACTCGAAGCCGCTGACTATCTCCAGACCGAAGGCAACGACGGTCGCGTCGTCACCGCCGACGGCCGCCAGCTCCTCGACGAAGTCGCCGACGAAGTACTCGAAGATCTGGATCGGCCCGAGCTCGAGCGCTACGCCTGAAAGCCCTTGCGCGGCCCTGGCGGGCCGCGCTGCGCCCTTTTCATGTCCACCAGGCCCGCCTTGTGGGAGCCGCGCCGATCGGCGCGGCATCCGCCTGGGTTACGCCGACGCTTTCTGTAGCCGCTCGCGAATTCGCGAGCGGCAGGCCTGCCCTTCCCCGGAGAGCGGCATGAACGCCGCTCTCGGCCACCGCAAGGGCGCTACTCCCGGCCACCGCAAGGACGCCGCTCTTGGATTTCTGTGATCGGAGTTTGGCGAACTGACTGAGCCGAGCGAACGTCTGGTTGCACTCGGACTAGTAGTAAGGCTTTCAGGGACAGGTATCGTACTTTCGGATACTATGAGTGGCGAGCCATCAGACGAAGAACTGGAGAAGCTACGACAGAAGAAAATGGAGCAGATGCGCGACCAGGCGGGTGGAGAGGGCCAACAAGAGGCCCGCAAGGCTCAGCAGGAACAGGCCGAGGCCCAGCGCAAGGCTGTCCTCCGCCAGAACCTCACTGACGGCGCACGCAAGCGGCTGAACACGGTCAAGATGTCCAAGCCGGACGTCGCCGAGAAGGTCGAACAGCAGATCGTCGCGCTGGCCCAGAGCGGCCGCCTCGGCGGCGAGCAGATCGACGAAGACCAGATGCGCGACCTCCTCAAAGAGCTCACGCCTGATTCAAAGAGCTTCAACATCCGCCATCGGTGATGGACGCGGCCGTCTGTTTCAGCGGTGGAAAGGACTCGGCGCTGGCAGCGCTGGTACTCGACCCGTTCTACGACGTGACGCTCGTCTGTGCGACCGCTGGCGTGACCGACAGCGCCAAACACGCCCGTGAGGCCGCCGAAGCCGTCGGCTTTCCCTTCGAGGAAGTCGAACTGGACGACGACGTGATTCGAGCGGCGGCCGAGCAAATCGTCGACGACGGGTTCCCCCGCCACGGCATTCAGGACATCCACGAACACGCCCTCGAAGTGGTCGCAGGGCTGGGGTACGACGCCGTCGCCGATGGGACCCGCCGAGACGACCGCGTACCGACGATCCCCCGAGCGTTCGCCCAGAGTCTCGAAGACCGTCACGGGATCGACTATCTCGCGCCGCTGTCGGGATTCGGCCGCCGCGCAGTCGACCGACTCGTCGAAGAGCACCTCGACGTCGAGACCGGCCCGAGCGAACAGATCGAGAAGGGGGACTACGAAACCGAAATCCGAGCGCTCATCGCCGAAGAGCACGGTGCAGACGTCGTCGCCGAGTGCTTTCCCGAGCATACCCAGACGCGAGTTCGCGGTCGGCGGTAAATTCCTCGACGCGGACGTCCGCACAAGTGGAAAGGTGTAAGTCGGCGTAGCCGGAAAGCTCGCGTAATGGCCAAGGACGTCAAACCCACCCGGAAGAACCTCATGGCGATCGAGGACCGGATCGAGCTCTCCGAGCGTGGGCACGACACCCTCGAGAAGAAACGCGACGGGCTCATCATGGAGTTCATGGACATCCTGGACCAGGCCCAGGACGTCCGTTCCGAGCTGGAGGACACCTACGAGACGGCCCAGCGCCGGATCAACATGGCCCGTGCGATGGACGGCGACGTTGCCGTTCGTGGGGCCGCCGCGGCGCTGAAGAACCACCCCGAGATCACGACCCAGTCGAAGAACATCATGGGTGTCGTCGTCCCCCAGATCGAGTCGACGAGTGTCCACAAGAGCCTCGACCAGCGTGGCTACGGCGTGCTCGGCACCTCCGCCCGGATCGACGAGGCCGCCGACGCCTACGAGGAACTGCTCGAACAGATCATTCTCGCCGCCGAAGTCGAGACTGCGATGAAGGAACTCCTCGAAGAGATCGAGACGACCAAGCGTCGCGTCAACGCCCTGGAGTTCAAACTCCTGCCCGAACTGCACTCCAACAAGGAGTACATCGAGCAGAAACTCGAAGAGCAAGAGCGCGAAGAGATCTTCCGGATGAAGAAGATCAAAGACAAGAAAGAGGAAGAAGAACGCGCCGAGCGCGAGGCCGCTGCGGCCGAGGCCGAGACGGCCACTGCAGACGACTGAGAGTGCCGGCCGGCAATACAGCCGGACGACTGATATTGCAGACGGCGTCGTCGACCGTCGATACTTTTGTCCCTGGACGACCCTGACTCTATATGCACTGTTCGGACTGTGACGCGGCCGTCCTCACGTTTGAGGTTCCCGACGAATTCGCCGAACTCCTCCCTGGCGAGCCGGCTGGTGCGGGAATCTGCACGCACTGTCTCGCGTTCTATCCCGTCACAGATCCGCCCGCCGAGACACCGGACTTCCAGCGAATCAGCGACGCGCTCCCCTCGAATCCTGAGGCTGCCGTGCCGATGGCCCTGGCGCTGGGACTGCTCGATCGGTTCGCTCTCTATCGCTCGGAGATCGGAACTCTGTTCGAACACGTCGAGCGAGCGGGGACCGATCCGATACTCGTGGTCGATCGACTCGCGAGCGACGAGACGATCGACAGCGACGTCGACCTCGCGGGTCGGCGTCGACACCTCGAACAGTTGCTCTGATACGGACCGCTGTACGTCCGTTCCGAATCGACTGCACGCGTTGGTGCGGTCGGAACGGTAAATCGGTACAGCGGTCCGTATGAGCGACGTGATTTGGCTCCACTGTTTTACGGTACCGCGAGAACGAATCAGGTGCGGCGTCCGAACCGCCGTGATCACCCTGCGACCCCAAGCGTGATTCCGACTGCGGATGTGCCCTGCTCGATGACTTCGCTGACTATCGGCCCGACCCCCCGAATCCACATCGGTTTTCGCGTGCCGGGAAACGGCACGTCAACACTCCCACTTCACACGCCCGTCGAGTACCGCAGAATACCCGCGACGCCGCCGAACGCTGTCAGCAACTGCTCGCCCTTCTCGAAGTCAGTCGAGATGAACACTGTCTCGGTGCCGCGCTGTTCGGCCAGTTCCATCAGATGCTCGATGGCGTCCTCGCGCTTGGCTGCCTCGGCCGAGACTGTCTCACCGCAGGTCGAGCAGTCGTGGCTCTTGGTGTCTGTGTTGCGGTTGACCAGCTCGTAGTCAGTATGCCCGTTGGAGCATTCGTAGGTGCAGACGTCCTTGCGGAGGTCTTCGCTGAGCAGGAGTTCCTCGACGGCGCCCATGTTGAGGTTCTGGCGGGTCTGATCGAATCCGTAGGTCGCCTTGTTGCCGTCGTGCAACTGCTTGAAGAACTCCTCCATGACCTCCTTGTCCTGGAGAATTTCGTGCTCGGCCAGAACCTCGCTGGCGGCGTCGACAAGGTCGTACAGTCCAGATTCGTCAGTGTAGGAGACGTCGAACTTCCCCAGGACCATGTCCTGCAGTTCGTGATGCAGGTAATCGCCGTCGAGAAACTCGTCTTTGGTCGGGGAGGGACCGCCGACGAGAATGCCGTCCATGTCGTGGCGTTTCGCGACGAACAGATCGTCGGCCATCCCCGCGACTTCCTGGTAGAAGTTGTCGATCGCTTCGAGGCGAAGACGGGCGAATCGCTGGGCGGACTGACCCCCTTTGCGCTGTTTGCCCGGCACCAGCGAAGAGGCGGATTTGACGGGCTCGACGCGTTTGCCCTTGAGCCAGCCGACGTTGGCCTCCCGGCGGTCGAGGACGATCAGCCCGAACAGCCCCTTGTCCAGCAGCATGTCCTCCAGGGGTTCGGTAAGAAATTCCGCGTCACAGTGATAGCGGAACGACTCGATCGGGTCGGGCGGGCTTTCGAGCACGCGCGTGATCATGTCCGTTTGCCCGCCGCCGGCGTCGACCGCGCCCGAAAAGAGGACGACGCCGTTATCGGGTGGGAAGACGTCGAAGTACCGCAGCCGGTCTTTGATCGACTTCAGGGCGTCCTGGACGTTCGTCCGCGTCTCTTTGGATTTGATGTTGCTGGCTTCGCTGTGTTCCTGGGTGACGTGGGCGACGACGTCGCTGACTTTCTTGTCCTCGGGGATATAGATCGTGACAAGCTGGGTTCCGGAGCCGCGATAGTCCTGCAGCTCTTCGATAACCTTCTTGAACTCGTATTTCTGTCTGTCTGATTGCTCTTCGGTACTCCCACTGGATTCCGACGCCATTGTTGGTCTTGCCCGAACTAAGACTACCGAGACGGTTAAGATGTCGGATGTGCGGCCGAAACCCACGTCGGGATCACGTTTGTTGATCGTCTCCACACGGCGCCAAAATACTGCTTCTCACCCCCTATTTCGACTAAAACTCAAATTTTATATCACTGGAAAAGTATGTTATTGGTGGACGGAACGTATGACACAAAATCGTACACTCTCGTGTCCAATGTGTGGGACGACGATGGCCCAGAAGTCGACGCACGGCATCGTCATCGATTTCTGTGGGAACTGTGGGGGCGTGTGGCTCGACCCGGGTGAACTCTCGGCCATCACAGGTGGGGGACAGGCTCACAATCAACAGCACGCTCAGCCTGGACAGCCGGCCCAGAACCCGCCTGGGCAGCCAGCGCAGAATCAGCAGCGTGCACAGAACCAGCAGGCACAACACTCGAACAGGAAGAAGAAAGCCGATGCCGATGGTGACGGCAGCGGGATCTCGGCTGGAGAAGCCGCTGCCGGTGCTGCTGGTGCTGGCGCACTCGGTGTGGGTGCAGGCGCCGCGGCAACCAACCCTGAGGAAGCACAGGAGGTCGCCCAAGATGCTGCAGAGGGTGCCCAGGACGTCGCTGGCGATGCGATGGACGCCGCTCCGGAGGGCGTCACCGACGTGGCTGACCAGGCTGCCGAGGGTGCACAGGGCGCGGCCGAAGCAGCCCAGGAGGTCGCTGAAGACGCTGGTGTCGTCGACTTCGTCGAGAGCGCGCTCGACAGTTTCTGACCATCGAGTATTTCTTTCGTGGATGAAAGGTGAAACCGGTAGTACCACCGGCAGGTGCGGCTGTTCACGTCAGACGAGTAACAAAGAGACGGACGGCTTTATATGGGTGCCAATTGTGTATCCAAACAGACCAAATGACGGGACACGTCTTCACGATCGCAGGTGGCAAAGGCGGTGTCGGGAAGACGACGACCGCCGTCAACGTCGGCGTCGCGATGCAGGACGCCGGATACGACGTGGTCATCGTCGACGCCGATCTCGGGATGGCGAATCTGGCTGCTATGCTCGAGATCGATTACGACACCAGTCTGCACGAGGTACTGGCCGAACGCGCAGCGATCAGCGACACGCTCACCGAGGGGCCCGGTGGCGTGACGCTCGTGCCAGGTGAGCAGAGTCTGGAAGCGTTCGCGGACGCCGATCCAGCCAAGCTTCGGAAAGTTATCAAGACACTCTCGAACGCCTACGACGTCGTGCTCATCGACACCGGCGCGGGGCTGAGTCACGAGGCGACCGTGCCGCTGGGGCTGGCCGACAGCGTCCTGCTCGTCACGACGCCCGACAGCGTCGCCATCGGTGACGCAGGCAAGACCGCCCAGCTGGCGAAGCGGGTCGACGGCGAGGTGATCGGCGCGATCCTCACGCGCGCTGAGATTCAAGAAGAGATCGACGAGGTGGAATCGAAAGTCGACCATCCCCTCCTGGCAGTCATCCCGGAAGACAGCGAGGCGACCACGAACGAACCGCTCGTGTTGAACTTTCCCGACAGTCCCGCCGCTGAAGCCTACCGGCGACTGGCGACCGCACTCGAACGCATTCTCAGCGGCGAGCCCGTCGACACCATCGTCGAAGAGGAGACCGAATGGTTCCCCTCCAGTAACGACGGGAGCGATGACGAGGAAGACGATGACGAAGGAAGCGGTGGCGTTCTCGGTCTGTTCGGCGGCTAGGCGTGTCCCCCATCCTCTACGTGCCGACTCTACTAGATCGCGTCCTCGAAGGTGACGCCCCAGCGTTCGTCGTCGTAGCTGCGCTGGCGCTCGCTCTCGAAGCGCTGTTCGATCGTCCGCCGAAGCATCTCCTTGCCCTCACGGTCGATCCGGGCGAGTTCGTCGGCCTTCGCGACCGGGCGCGGCGGGCCGCGCTCGGCAGCGACCTCACGCAGAACGTGCTTCGTCAGGTCCTCACGAACGGCCGCGTCGCTCGTAATCGCGTATGGCGCTTCGACCCGATAGGTCAGATCCAGCCGGGGGTCGTAGACGACGAAAAAGGTCACCTCGTAGGCCTCGGGCGCTAACTCGAACGTCAGATCCAGGCCATCACCTTGCGTCGAGAGGACCCTGTCCGTCCCGAGTCGCGAGCGGAACCAGTTAGTACAGGTCAATGCATCCGTGAGGCGCTCGCCGTCGTCGTCACGGCGTTCCAGGATCTGCCCGAAGAACGCGGCGTCGTTGGCCCAGGGCGCGTTGGTCTTCGAGCGTGCGACCCGTGTGATGGCGTTGCTCGCGCTGTTCTTGACGAAGCCGATCAGGGGGACGTCCTTCGCGACGAAGCGCTCGACGAGGGCGACGTAGTTCTGGATGACGCTTCGTGGGCGTTCGTGGTCGTGCAGCAGGTCCGCGAGCTCGGGGTGACGGTCGGCCCACTTCAACAGGCCCGTGGGATAGATCGGCCCGTCCAGGATCAGCAGATCTTCGACGAGGTCGGCCTGGAGTTTGGCGTGGTGGCTCTCTGCGAGATAGAGCGCCAACGCGTGCACAACAGTCTGGGCGTAGCGATCGACCCGCGGCACCTGAATGATGCGCTGTTTCGTGTAGCCTTCGTCGTATCCCTGCCAGTCGTCTTCGTCGACGTCGATCGTCGCGTCGTTGGTGTGGGCGCTGACGACGACCGTCCGTCCGCGATGCAGGTCCAGATCCGACGGGACCGAACTCATCGCGGCCTGTGCGACATCCAGCACGAGGCCGTTTTTGAACGTCGTGGGGTTGATCGTCCCCGAGTCCAGCCCGTGCTGGGTGGGGTAGGCCGACTCGGTGAGCGCGGCGTCTTCGAGGTCGACCACGCGGCGGCGCTGCTCGCCCAGTGGCTCCAGAACTGCCTCGCCGTCGACGAGAAGCGGGCCGAGAAACTCCTGCCAGACCGTTTCGGCGAGGTCCCGGTGGTCGGTATCGCTGACGCCATCGCTGAGGCGACCGGCGAGTCTCGCGATTCCGTCGACGTGCACCGGATCCAGCGTCATTGGGGAAGACTGGTTACTGGTGTTCCCGGGACTCGACGTGTTCGTTGAGAATGCGCACGACCGCCTCGGCGACCTCCTCGAAGTCCTGCATGGTCACGTCGTCTGTCGTCAGGAGGACACCGACACGCTCGGTCCCGACACGCAAGAGATAGCCGTTCTCGAAGGCCCGGATCGTGAATTTGTAGGGCCCCAGTTCCGTCTCTGAAGTCTTGTACGCGTTGTTCGTATCGCGGAAGCCGCGCCACTCGTGGCCGACGAACGTATCAAGGTCGGCGTCCCGTTCGAGATCGTCCCGGAGATACAACTGCTCGAAGTTCGAGCGGTTGAAGTAGATCGCCGATCGCAGACTATCGCCGATCCCTGTTCGGGAGATCGAGACGAGTTCCTCAGCCAGCGTGTCCGACAGGATGTTCGCCATGTCCGATCCGTAGAGGGCCACCTACAAATATCTCCCGCGGGCCGCCTGGACACTGGACACCACCAGGGATATGAAAACCTAATACGCCTCCGAGTGAACGTTTCGAGTATGGACGTCGGACTCGTAATTCTGGACGGCTGGGGACTCAACGACGACGAAACCGTGCGCGACGCCGTCCGCGCAGCGGACACGCCCAACTTCGACAACTACTGGGACGCCGGCGCGCACAATCGTCTGGACGTTTCGGGCCGTCGCGTGGGCCTCCCGGAGGGACAGTTCGGCAACAGCGAGGTCGGCCACCTCAACATCGGCGCGGGCCGCGTGGTCAAACAGAACACCACCCGCATTACCGACGACATCGAGGACGGGACGTTCTTCGAGAACGACGAACTCGTCGCCGCGATGGACTACGCCGACGAGCACGACGGCCAGGTTCACTTCATGGGCCTCGTCAGCGATGGGGGTGTCCACTCTCGCCAGACGCACCTCCACGCACTCATCGAGATGGCCGCCGACCGCGGCGTCGAGGCGGTGACCCACGCGTTCATGGACGGGCGGGACACCTCACCGAAGGGCGGTGCGGGCTACCTCCAGGAATTAGCGGACGTCATCGACGAGAACGGTACTGGTGAGGTCGCCACAGTCACCGGTCGCTACTACGCGATGGACCGCGACCAGAACTGGGAGCGAACCAAACGCGCTTACGACGCTATCGTCTCCCGTGAGGGTGACCACCACGCCGAGACCGCCGTCGAAGCCGCCGAGGAGTCCTACGAGCGTGACACGACCGACGAGTTCATCGAGCCGACGACGATCGAAGACGGTGAGACGCTCGACGACGGCGACGCGGTGATCTTCTTCAACTTCCGCTCGGATCGCGCCCGACAACTGACGCGGATGCTCAACAACATCGCCCCGGACTGGGAGTACGACCTCTCGCCGCCCGAGACCTACTACGTCTGCATGACCCAGTACGACAAGACCTTCGACCTCCCGGTGGCCTACCCACCGAACCAGCCCGAGAACACGCTGGGCGAGGTCGTCTCCGCGGCCGGCCTCACGCAACTGCGTCTTGCCGAATCCGAGAAGTACCCCCACGTCACCTACTTCCTCAACGGCGGCCGCGAGGTCGAGTTCGAAGGCGAACACCGCGAGATCGTCGAAAGCCCGGACGTGCCGACCTACGACCATCAGCCTGAGATGTCCTGCGGGGAAGTCACCGACACCGCCATCGAGTTCATCGAGAACGTAGATCCGAACGTGATGGTCCTCAACTACGCCAACCCGGACATGGTCGGCCACACGGGCGACTTCGACGCCGCGATTGCTGCCGTCGAAGCCGTCGACGCTGAGCTTGGCAAACTGGCCGAGGCGATCATGGCCGCTGGTGGGCAGATGCTGATCACAGCCGACCACGGCAACGCCGACGACATGGGCACTGAGGACGATCCCTACACCGCACACACGCTCAATCCGGTCCCGATCGTCTATCTCGACGACGAGGGAACCGACGGTGGGCGAACAGTTCGGGACGGCGGCACGCTCGCCGACATTGCGCCGACGATGCTGGAGATTATCGGGATCGAGAAACCCGCAGAGATGACTGGCGAGACCCTGCTGGAGTGAGCCAGTGATTTAAGTCCGATTAGGGCGTCAGCTATCGTATGGGAATCGTCCGGGAGAGCGAGCATAGCGACGGTGCACCGACAGTCGAGGGAACGGGGATTAGAGTCAAAGACATCGCCGAGGCCTACGAGCACAGCGGCTACGACCCGGACGAGATTACCACACTGTACCCCGATCTGACGCTCTCGGACGTCCACCGGTCGCTCGCGTACTACTACGATCATATCGACGACTTCCGATCGCCGTCGTCTGACGCCGCTCCCGCATGACACGGCCCGTGTACTGCGACGAGAGTATCTGGATCCCGGTAGCCAAGGGACTGCGTCGCCGTGGCTGGACCGTCCATACGGCCAGAGAAGAGCGGACACTCGGCGATCCCGACCGCGAGCAGTTGCAGTATGCCGTCGAGAACGACTGGCTCCTCTTACGTTCGACGACGACTTCCTCTCGCTCGTCGAAGGTGACGGGCTGGATCATGCGGGGCTAATCTATGTGCAGCAAGCTGGTCGAAAGATCGGTGACGTCGTGAAAGCGGTGGACGCCCACCTCGTCGAGCGAGACCAAACCGATCGGTCCATCTCGTATCTCTGATGTCGCACCGACGATGTTCGAACTTCTGGGGATCGAGAAACCCGCAGAGATGACTGGCGAGAGTCTACGAGAATAACGGTTCGCGAGAGCCGATGGCACCGGCGATACCGCCGATGACGACAGGGTAAACGATCCCCATGAGAAGCAGTGCCGGGAGCAGTTCGGGCTGGATCGACAGCGAGCCACCACCGTAGTTGCTCGTCACTTCCACGGAGAAGATCGATATCGCGCCGAGCAGCGTCGCGGCCGCGTATCCGACGGCCAACGGAATGCCGACTGTGGCCCCGTCTTGCCATCGTTCGGGGACTGGCGTCGCCCGACGCACGACAGCCAGCCCAGCGAGATAGAGGACGAGCATCGGCACGAGATAGTAGAGAAAATCGGGGACTGTCGTCGTCGTGGAACTGTAGGCCTCGACAAGTAAGTTAGATGTCTGGCTCGTTACTTCGCCCGTGCCCGACGTCGTCTCAGCGATTTCGACCTGGTGGGCGTTGTAGAGAAACCAGCCCGCGAACTCGGTTACACCATAGTAGGAACTCTCACCCCGATCGGGGAACTCGACGACCAGGAGAACCAAAAACACGAGGAAATTGACGACGTACGCCGCGACGCCAGCGACCACCGCTGGAACGACTGGGACATGTTCGAGGGATGTACGCGCCGCTGCGAGCGACTGCTGTGGCTGTCGGCCCTGTCGAGACCAGTCTGCTCGAGGTCCCGAATTGCTTGGCTGGGCCCTCGGCGCCCCAATGTGCTGGTCGCCCGTTCCAGTTTGCTGGGTCGCTTGCCCACCCTGCCGCTGCTCGGTCGGCTGCTGGGAAGCGTCGCCAGCGGGAGGCGCTGCCGGCGTACTCGCCGTCGGTTGCTTGGCGGCCGAGTCGGACCGCTGTTGACTTGGCTGTGTCTGTCCAGTGTCTCCTCGATGATCAGGAATCGGTGACGACTCCGGGTGCGGTGGGAGGACCCGCTCACGGAGTTTCTCGATATTGAGTCCACACTCGGGGCAGGCCGAGGGCTGTCCGTCAAGTTCGATCTCACAGCGTGGACAGTTCCAGTCCCGAATCACGTCCCTGAGTTTCCCGAGTGGAAGACCACAAGAGCGACAGTAGTTCACATCGTGGCCGATGTCAGTCCCACATCGAGGACACTCCATCGTCTATAATATAGAGGAGGTGTCACTTAGATCTGCTGCCGTCAGTCGGCGTCGAGAGGTCCCCGACTGGACGCGATCGATCCGAAATCAACGTACGTTCCGAACCAGATCCCGCCGAGCAGCAGCGCGAACCCGCCGCCGGCCACCCCGAGCGCGTCGAAGGGGCCGACGAGGTCGGTGATCTGCCCCAGTCCGACCGCCAGTGGCGCGCCAGCGGCCGAGACAGCCATCGAGACGCCGCTGAGGGTGGTCGCCCGGCCGGCCGTCCCGATCCGGTCGTTGACGTACTGTTTCACCAGCGGGTCGAGTGCGCCACGGACCCCGCGAAGCGCGAACAGCGCGCCCATCGCCACAAGCGGGGCGACCAGACTGGCCAGCGACAGGGCCGCCATCACGGCCACGCCGACCGCGAGCCAGCCGCGAAGACCCACGTGCTGGCTGATCCACTCGGCCTTCGCGCTCGCGAGTGCCGCGACGCCGGTGAAAGCAGCGTACAGCAGTCCGAGATGCGGAACAGCGAGCCAGCGCAGGCTGATCGGCTGCGTGAGTCGCGACATCGCACCCAGCAGGCCGAGCGTGAGCGCGACCCCGGCGACGATCCACCGGAGCGAGGGTGCGGTCAGCTGGCCCAACACCGACCGCATCTCGCCGACGGTCAGTCGGTCCTCAGGATCGACGGCGATGGTCGGCAGCGCCAGGAGTGCGACGAGGCCGATCGAGCGGACCGCCGCCGTCGCGAAGAAGGGGTAGGCGAGCCCATAGGCGGCGATAGCCCCACCAGCGATGGCACCCGCGGCGCTGGCGCTCAACTGGAAGGCGCGACCCCGGCCCTGAACGCGGGTGAACTGGTCGCTGTCGAGTCGGCGATCCAGGAGTTCGTACAGCCAGGCGTCGCGACTCCCGGACTTGAGAGTCGCCCCGAGCGCCCACAGGAGGTAAATCCCCGCCAGCGGGACGAACGCCGTGGTCAGCCCCATCGTGAGCACGCCGACGATAGTCAGGGCGTGGCCAACCACGAGGCTGTTGCGCCAGCCGATCCGGTCGCCGACAAATCCTGTGGGCAGTTCGCCGGCGACGATACCGACCCACCAGATCGCGTCCAGGGTCATGATCTGGCCGTAACTCAGCCCGCCCGATCGGAGGTAGACGACCCAGATCGGTGCCCACATGCCAACTGTGCCGGCCGTCATGTAGACGTAGTAACTCCCGATCGGACCCGGCGAAAGGCGGCGGCGAAGCGCGGCGAGTGACTGTCGAACCGCTGGCATTCGAGATAGTCGATTGTTCGCCTCGTACCGGGAAAAGTGGTTTCTGAAGCGCGTTTTGGTAGTCGAAGTGGTAGGTCAGTCAGCTACCAGCGATGGTGGACATCGTCGTAGACGTGCGCCTCGTAGATGTCCCGAACAGCCCCGTGAGTCTCGTGGCTGAGCGGGTCGAGTTCGGCTGCCGCGATATTCTCGCGGACGTGCTCAGGCGAGGTCGAACCCGGGATCACACTCGTAACGGCCTCGAAGTCGAGCACCCAACGGAGCGTGAACTGGGCCATCGTCGCTTCGTCAGGAACGAGTCGGCGCATGTCTTCGACCGCGTCGAGGCCCGACTCGAAGGGGACGCCCGCGAAAGTCTCGCCACCCTTCCGGCCGACGCCGGCCTCGACGCCTTCCTCGGCGGCGATCCGGCGGTGGTCGTCTTCGTCGAGAGTGCTGACGTCGTGGATGGCGTCGGCAAGGAGTCCGGAGGCCAGCGGAACGCGGACGATGATCCCGACGTCTTCGTTTTTCGCGCGTTCGAAGAAGCGCTCGGCGGGGCGCTGGCGGAGGGGGTTGAAGATGATCTGGACGGACTCGACGACGTCGTACTCGATCGCTTTCGTGGCTTCCTCGACTTTCTCGACGCTGACGCCGGCGTGGGCGATCTCGCCCTCGGCCTTCAGGTCTTCGAGAACCTCGAAGGTCTCGGGTTCGTAGAAGGCCGCAGTCTCGGGGCAGTGCAACTGGACGAGGTCGAGGGTGTCGACGCCCAGCCGGTCCTGCGAGCCCGCGACGGATTCGCGGAGGCCGGCCTCAGAGTGACGGCCGTCTTCGTCGGGGCGAGCCTTGGTCGCGACGCTAATTCGGTCTGCGTCCTCTCGTTCGTCCAGTACCTCGCCGATGAGTCGCTCGGCGCGTCCCTCGCCGTACACCTCGGCGGTGTCGACGAAGTTCGACCCCGAATCGAGCGCGGTGTGGATCGACTCGATCACGTCCTCGTCTTCGACGTCTCCCCAGACGGGGCCGACGTTCCAGGTTCCGAGGCCGACTTCTGTCAGGTCAATACCAGTCGAGCCGAGTGTGCGTCTGTGCATACGCAACCCGAGGAGTGGAAGCGAGAAAAAGGTGGGCCAGCACACACAGAATTTCTATCACTCCCCGGCCGTCGTCCGAATCAACTCCGCCAATCGGCCCCAGAATCCGTCCTCGTACTTCGTCGCGCTGTCGATGGTCGGCCGTGCGTTGGTCTCGTTGACCACGGCTCGATCCTCGGTCACCAGCAGATCGACACCGAGGTAGTCGATGTCCAGCACCGCGGCCGCCCGCTCGGCGAGATCTCTGAGTTCCGGATCGAGATCGACACTCTCAGCCGCGGCCCCGCGGTGGACGTTGTGCTTCCACTGGCCGCGCTCGCGGGCGCCGCCCGGCAGGCGACGCTCGACCGCACCGACGTACTCCCCATCGACGAGCATCACCCGGTAGTCCCGGGCGTCGGGGAGGTACTCCTGCAGGAGATACGATCGGTCGCCCGTCGCGCGGTAGTCGTGGACGAGGTCGAGGTAGTCCGTGACACCGAGCAGCGAGTCCAGATCCACGACCTTGGCGACGCCGGTCCCCCTGGTCGTCGAGTTCGGCTTGACAACCACGGGCGGATCGAAGTGCTCGGCCGCCGCGGCCACGACATCGTCGTCGACGGGATTCGAGACGAGAGTGGTCTCGGGGACTGCCACCCCAGCGTCCGAGAGCCGGGCAAGTACGTCAGCCTTGTTTCGCGACCGGAGAACCGACTCGCGGCCGTTGACCCACGGGACGTCGAGTACCGCGTCGACGACGCCACCTTCCATGATCCGCGAGGGATAGACGAAGCCGACATCGACATCGGGGAGGTCGGGGTCGGCTAATGAGAATATCCGCTCTTCGGGCTGGACACCGACGGCCTCGATCCCGCGGTCGGCGAGGGGGGCCTGCATCCGTTCGAACGTCTCGGCCTGGGTCGTGACCGCGAGCCGGAGCATACCGTCGTGTTGGTGTGGCACCCGAAAAAGGTGTCCGCTTACCCGCCGCTGACCGGTGGAAACAATGCGAGCTCTGTGTCAGCATCCAGTATCGTCTCGTACCCGTCCGCATTTTCGAAGGGGTCTGCGCCGTCGACGAGGAGCCGGATATGGTCGGCCAGTTCGCCGTCTTCACGCACTTCCGCCTCCAGTTCGGGGTGACGCTCGAACAGTGCGTCGAGTGCCTCGGCCACGGTCGCACCCGAATCGAGGTCGAGGGCGACCTCTTTGTCGCCGGCGATCTCGGCCAGATTGGCGAACAGCTTCCAGTGCATACTGGATGGCGGCGACGCGACACAAAGAGCGTTCCGCTACACCGACGTCGTGGCCGCGGCTTCGACCTTCCGGAGCGCCTCTGGCGTCGCGAGCACGTAGACCGACTCGCCGGACTCGAGGACGCGCTCGCGGCCGGGAAGTGTCTCGACGCGCCGGTCGGCCGCAACGCCCGAGACAGCGATGACCGTCGCGTCGATCGATCCGACTGGCGTTCCATCGAGTACGCTCCCTGGATCGATCTCGACGACGCCCAGCGTCTCTGTGGCCGCCCTGAGCAGGGACGCGAACTCCCGATCCGGACGTGAGTCGACAGATAATGTCACCAGACGGTACCGTTCGTCCGGGTCGAGTTTCGACGCGTCGGTCGCGTCGATCGCGACCGTGACGATCTCGCCCGCGGTTGCCCGAACTTCGGCGTTGCAGACGCGTTCGCTGCCGTCACCGCGCCAGATCTGGACGATGTCACCCGCGCCGGCCGCGTATGCAGGATCGGCCCGGATCGCCATCGCCGTACTCTCCGGCGGGAGTGTCGGCCCGATCCCCGCTGCCCGGCGACCGAGTGCGAGGTACGTGACGGTACCGTCCTCGTCGAGTTCGACATCGACGTGACCGACGCCGTAGTCAGTTTTGAGGCGGGTAGTGAGACGCTCACGGAGTTCGGCGACGGTGATCCGTCGCGGGAAGATGAACGACTCGCCCGCGATCTTCGCTTTAGTCTCCTGGGGCACAGGATCGTAGCCGACGATATCGTCGATCTCGTCGGGCATCTCGACGGTGAGGACCCGTCCGACCGCCTTGACGACGCGCCCGACCTCACCGGAAATCGAGGGCACGCCCGTCGTCGAGAAGACGTCGACTGCGAGCCGATCACCGACACGCTGGCCGGCCGCGCTGGCGAACGCGCCAGCAGCGATGACGCCAATGTGAAAGAGGACCGTCCCGACGTCGACGGTCGCCCCTGTGTGTATCGCTGCACCGAGTGCGACCCGTGTGTTGAGATCGATCGCGATGACGCTCAGTCCCACGAGGACCACCAGTCCAAGCGGGGCACGCTGGTCGGCGTACCAGCGATAGACGAACGCACAGATCACTGCGACGATTCCCGCACCGACCGCCAGGCCGCCGGCCCGAGCGACCATTCGCAGTACGTCACTCGTCACGTCGACCGTCTGGAGGACGATCACGCGACCACCTCCGCAAACCGCTCCAGCGCGTCGCTCGTCCCGACAGCGAACAGTTCGTCACCGGCCGACAGCGTCGTCGTTCCCGGCGGTGCGAACTGCCAGCCACTCGCTGTCCGGACCGCGAGGATGGCAACCGTATCGGTTTCTGTGGGCTGGGCGACACCGATCGGGACGCCGTCGAGAGCGCCACCACTCCGAACGGTCAGTCGGCGGAAGCGATTCCCGGTGCGGCGCAGTAGCGAGAGTACCTCGTACTCCCGCCGGATTCCCTGGGACTCGACGACCAGTTTCGCGCTGTCGGCTCGGAGGAGGGGGCCCACGTCCGTCCGCGAGACGGCCATCGTCGCCTGGCCCTCACCACCGCTGGTCGTCGGTGCACGAGACGGCGGCACCGACTCCGGCTCGCCATCTATGTCTTTCAGCTCTGCCGGTGGCTCGGACTTCGTCTCGGCGCTGTCTTTCGAGGAGCGCGCGCTGACGATGGGCGCCCGGACCGTCGCATCGTCGGTGATCGCCGTGACGACATCGCCGCGTGCGAGCCCGGTCGGGACGAGTCCCTCGACAGAGACTGCCCGACGACCCGACTCGACGCGTCTGGACAGGCCCGAGAACGGCGGCGCAGCCGCGACGGTCGCTCGCCCGCGTGCGTCGATCGAAACTGTCACGTCGCCGAGATCGAACTGGGTGCGGAGGCGTTCGGCCAATCGTGCCTCTAGTTCGGATACCTGCAGATCCGCGGGGAAGCGCCAGTCGCTGTCCCGAATTTTGGCCCGGAGGTCCTCGGGCAGCGGTGGATAGCCCTCGATGTCGTCGATCTCGCCGACAACGTGGATCCGGATCTCGTTTCGCCCGGCGACGACATCCACCAGATCCGTCGAGAGCGTCTGCTCGCCGAGTTTGCGCAACGAGAGTCGCCGTGGGACCGTGGTCCCGAGTTGGTCGCCTTTGGCGTGGGCGTAGAGAGCCATCATCATCACGACGAGCAGGCCTGTTACGATCGTCGGTGCATTGGCCGACGCCATGATCGTCGGGTCGCTCAACGCGAGCAGACCGCCGTTGATCCCCGCGAGCGCGACCGCGAGGACGACGACACCGAACCCGGGAAGCGTGACGTTCGTGATGTACTTGAACAGGAAACCAAGTACACCCGAAACCAGCGCCGGGATGATGCCGGTCAACACGCCGAGATAGATCCCGTAGATGATCGCGATCGGGAGCGAAGTCGCCATACGAACCTGCGTCGACCGCCCGAGGTTTAGCTCCTGCGACCACCTGTTCCATTAGACCAACCCCCAGAGCGCCCCACCGAGAATGGCGAGCAAGAGTCCGGCGGCGGCCACGGACTTCGAGGCCTTCGTTCGAGACGTTAGCGAATCGAGATCCTGATCGGCCACCACCAGAGGGCGGCCCTCGCCCCGAGAGGAGACGACGCCGTTTACCCCCTCCTCGTCGGTCGGGGTCGCGTGTCCGAGTACCGTCACCGAGTCACCGACAGATATCGTGCCGTCCTTGTACCGGTACGCGTGCAGTCTCCCGCCGGACGCGCTCGGGTGCTCGTCAAGCAGCCGTCGGACCTCGGGCGGCTCGTGCTCGTCTTCCTCGACGACCGATCTGGTCCCGAAGATGGACACCTCGCAGTGGAAGTCACCGTTCGTCACGCCACGTGTGACAGGCGTTCCAAAGCCCGTCCGCGTGAACGTCGGCGGTTCGACTCGAAACCGACCACTCCCGTCCTCTACGACGAACGACGTCGCGTCCACGCCGGCAGTCGTCTCGATCCAGCTCCGTCGCTCCCCGGAGTTGATGCGTTTGCCCTTCTCGGCTCCCCAGGCGTTGAGGACGGCGTATGGCTTCTCTCGAAGCGGTGTCGTAAACGTCTCCGCAGCGTCGACGATCTCACCCTCCAGCACCACTCGCCCGCTGGTCTCGATCTCTCCGTTCGAGACCCGTTCGCCAGTGAGTACCCGCCGAGCAGTAGACCAGTTCCACAACCCCCGACCGTAACCAATCCACCCACCAGCAACCCGGCGACCCCCGCCAACCCCTGAATCGAAGCATATGGGGCGTGTCTCCCTCGTCTGTGCTACCTCTTTCGGAGTCGAGCGCGATGCCGAGCAGAACTGGTCACCTGCGTGGACCCTGCCTGGACAGATTTAGGTCGCACGAAAAATTGTTTGGTTTCTGAAAGATATAAGAGGGCGTAGCGTGAACAATGAGATGTAATGAGCACCCAGAAAACCGTTCGTCAGGAAGCAGGAACCGTCGAAGAGAACGCGCTTCGGCTGGACGCCGAGAAAGCAGAGCAGATCATCGAAGCGCTGAACACCGACCTCGCAGACGCGTACGTACTGTACCACCAGCTCCACAAGCACCACTGGAACGTCGAGGGTGCGGAGTTCCGTGACATCCACATCTACCTCCAGGAGGCCTACGAGAACGTTGAGGCGGCCGCCGACGAGATCGCCGAGCGACTGCAGGCGATCGGCGGCGTTCCTCACGCTAGCATGGACGCCCTCTCGGCGCACGCAACCGTCGAACCCGAGGACGAGGACGTCTACGACATCCGAACCTCGCTCGAAAACGATCTCGAGATGTACGGCGACATCATCGAGAGCTACCGCGACCACATCGAACTCGCCGAAGGACTGGGCGACCACACGACGGCACACATGCTGCGCGAACAACTCGAAGACGTCGAGGAAGACGCCCATCACCTCGATCACTACCTCGAAGACGACACGCTCGTCACCGAAAGCGCCACGAAGTAACGACGAGCACTACTCGACGTTCGGCGCTTTTTCGTCCGTTCTAGTCGTCTCCGATTGTGCCTGTTCCGAGTAGGGTTGATCAGTGGGGCGGTCGGTGTCAAGTAGCGTCGTCGCAAGCCGATCGGTAACGGTCTTGCTGAGGACGCCGACGAACTGCCGAGCCTCGGGTTCAGGATCGTCGAGAGTAAGCACCTCGTCGAAAAACTGGATCAGAACGACGTAGCGTTCGTGCACTTCGGTGGCTCGCGATCGACCTGCAGGTGTCAACGTCGCCCCCTCGTAAGGTTCGTAGGTGACCAATCCCCTGTCGGCCATCCGCTGGAGCATCTCCGTGACCGCCGCTGGGGAGCGGTCCAGTCGCTCCGCGATCCGCCCCGGAGACAGCGGTGGCGACCGATCCTGCTCTTCGAGGTACAACGCGAGCAGGTAGCGCGAATCGCCGGTCATCCCTCTGGCGCACCCGCGAGTGCTCGAACTTCGTCGACCATATGATTTAGGCTAGCCTAACACCATTTGAGTGTTTCGGGTTTTCGGCCAGCCTAAATAAGGAGTGAAGAGGTGGATAGCGCTCCCGGGGACACGTGCACGGATTATGTTCGAGCCGTCTCACTACGCTTGCTCGCTCAACCACACAAGCAAGCCTTTCTGCGCATGAAGTCTGTTCTCGGCCTGGTCCCACACGATGGCGTTGTCGCTCTCGATAGACTCGTCGGTGACCTCTTCGCCGCGGTGGGCGGGAAGACAGTGCATCAGTTTGCGGTCACCGACGAGGTCGGTCGTGACCTGAAAGTCCTCGAAGTCCTGAAGCTTCTCCTCGCGCTTGTCTTCCTGGCCCATACTGACGAAGACGTCCGTGTAGACGACATCCGCATCTTCGACCGCAGCCTCGGGGTCGTGCGTCGTCTTCGGTACATCACCGACCGCGTCGGCACGCTCCAACACCTCGTCGTCGATTTCGTAGCCTTCGGGCGTCGCGACGGTCAGGTCGATCCCGACCATCGCCGCCCCGATGACGAACGACTGGGCAACGTTGTTGCCGTCACCGACCCAGGCGACCCGGACCTCCTCGAACCCGCCGAAGTGCTCACGGATCGTCAGTAAATCGGCCAGCGTCTGGCACGGATGGGCGTCGTCAGTGAGGCCGTTGACGAACGGCACAGTCGCGTACTCGGCCAGTTCCTCGGCGTCGGCGTGGTCGAACAGCCGCGCCATGATCACGTCGACGTACCGCGAGAGCGCCCGTGCGGTGTCTTTCACTGGTTCGCCGCTCCCCAGGTGGATGTCGTCGGGCCCGAGGAAGATGGCGTGGCCGCCGAGCTGGGTCATCCCGGTCTCGAAGGAAACCCGCGTTCGGGTGCTGGGTTTCTCGAAGATCATTCCGAGCGTCTGGTTGTCGAACGGTGCGGGACCCTCGCCGGCCTCTTGTGCGGCCTTGATCTCGGCCGCACGGTCGAGCACAGTTTCGAGTTCGGCTGGCGTGAGGTCGTCGACGTCGAGCAGGTGGCGTACCATTGTCAGTCCTCCAGTAGGGTTTCAGTCGCGTCTTTCAGCACGGCGACCGAGTGGTCGTACTCCTCCAGTGGGAGGTGTTCGTTGGGTGCGTGGTCCAGGTCCGAATCACCCGGGCCGTAGGTGACCATCGGGCAGTCCCAGGTCTTCGCGTAGACGTTCATATCGCTGGTTCCAGTCTTTCGAAGCAGGCGGGGATCACCGCCACGCTTGCGTATCGCAGCGCGGAAGGCCCGTGCTGGCGCGGTCCGGGGACTCATCATCACGGGTTCGACCTGGTCGTCCCAGTGTACCGTCCCGTTTTCGAGGTGGCCGTCGGTAATCTCGCGCACCTCATCGGTCGTGTACTCCGGCGGGACCCGGAGTTGCAGCCGCATGGTCGTCTCCACGGAGAGCCCGTCCTCGGAGATTCCGCCGTCGATGCTCGTCGGTTTGGCGGTCACGCGCTCGAAGACGGGCACCCACTCATCGTGGCCGAACTCCTCTTCCACGCGCTTCCACCAGTTGATCGCGTCCTGGATGGCGTTGTCGTCCGGCCGCGAGGAGTGACCCGACTTGCTGGTCGCGACGAAGTTGCCGCCCAGCAGCCCACGGTAGCCCAGCGTGATCCCTTCCCAACCGGAGGGTTCGCCGTTGATCACGGCCTCGGGTTCTGCCTCGCGATCCTCGACGAGGAAGCGCCCGCCGCGGGAGTCGACCTCCTCGCCGACGACGCCGACGAACGACGCGCCGGTCTCGACGGCGACGACTGCCATAGCGGCCAACGGTCCCTTCGCGTCGACGCTTCCCCGGCCCCAGAGGACGTCGACCTCGTCGCTCGTGTCCTCCTCAGTGGGTTCGCCGCCGAAGCGGGCGTCCTCGCGGGGCATCCGCTCGACCCGCACTGGAATATCCCCCGGCACGGTGTCGATGTGACTCGTCAAGAGCGCGCCATCGTCTGCCGGCGCGCGGACGTTCCCGATGTCGTCGGTCCAGACCTCGCGGTCGTGTGCTGCGAAGAAGTCCGCGAGCACCCGTGCAGCTTCGTCCTCCTCGGGTGTGACCGACGGCGTCTCGACGAGGTCCACGAGCAACTCGCGGGCCGCCTCGGTCGGAACGGTCGCGGTTGGGATGGTGGTGCTCATGCGTCGATCACGAGGTCTTCGAGGGCCTCGACGACCTGATCGGCCTCAGATTCGGTGATCGTCAGCGGCGGCAGCAGTCTGATAACTGTGCGGCCCGCCGGCAACGCGAGAATCTGATGTTTCATCGCGAGGTTCTTCAAATATCGGTTCGCACCCCGCTTCACTTCGACGCCGACCATCAGGCCCTCGCCGCGGACGTCACGGACGTGGTCGCCGAGCGCGGCTTCCAGTTCGCTCACGAGATAGTCGCCGATCGCCCCTGCGTGGGCCGGAATCTCCTCGTCGACCATCGTCGAGACAGTCGCACCCGCCGCAGCCGAAATCACTGGGCCGCCCG
>Ga0207756_100110_pt1 | contig 70790 bp, 50 predicted proteins | sample A23M1SouthBayCA_FD_187748 | JGI IMG/M metagenome (GOLD analysis project Ga0207756, IMG submission 187748) | Aerobic enrichment media microbial communities from Eden Landing Ponds, California, USA - A23 M1 (3) (SPAdes) | ecosystem: Environmental > Aquatic > Marine > Unclassified | place...
TCATATGTGCGGGGTGGGTATGCACCGGTTGAGCCCCGGTCCATGGTGGTGCGATAGCTAGAAGATCGGTATATGCTTTCTGGCCACCAACTGGCGCAAAAATCTAAAGTAAATTATAACCGGAGAGCTCGTTCACCTCGCAAGGGTACAGTTAACCAACAATGGGGCTAAATACCGCCGTCTGTTGGTTAAGATTAGGATGGCGCTCTACTCGAGTTCCATAACCTCTCCACGCCCGTTGTCGAGGATTTCTCGCACTTCGGCCAAGAGTTCCTGACCTTCCTCGTGGAGCCTTATCCCTTCATCGAGGCCACACTCGTCCGCATCGAGCTGCTCAATGATTTCTTCGACACGGGCCAGCCGGTTGTGGATCTCTTGGTCATTTGCCACGCTTAGATCACCCCCAGCCAAAGACCGGTGATGGTCAACAACAGCAACAGCAGCACAGCGATTGCGGCCTTGTAGTAGACCGGCGGGAGGCCCTCGGGTGCGGCCGCCTCGTCGACTGCTTCGGCAAGCTCTCGTTCATGTTCGTGCTCTTGCTGGAAGGTCTCGTACGCGGCGTCGAGTTGCTGTGCCAGCGGCTTGACTTCGCCCGCCAAGAACTCCTCGCGGGAATTCACGATATACTCGCCGGCGGCCGTCGGCGTGATCGTTGCCACATCCGCGACCTGATCGGCGATTAACCGGTCGTCAGTATGCCCGATCGCCGTGACGATCGGGGTGTTTGCGGTGAAGATAGCTTCCGCGACCCGCTCGGTGTTGAACGCCTGGAGGTTCGAATCACTCCCGCCGCCACGGCCGACAATGATTGAGTCGACCTCTTCGGAGCGGTCGAGATGGTGGATACCGTTCGCGATGGACGTGGGCGCCTCCGACCCCTGGACGGTGGCGTCCTTCACCAGGATGTCGACGGTAGGGTCCTGTTCATGGATCGCGTTCTGGATGTCATAGCGGGCATCGCCACGGAGGGAGGTTACGACCCCAACCCGCTCTGGAAACGCCGGCGGGCGCTGTTTCTGCTCGTCGTCGAACCAACCACGTTCTTCGAGTTCGCTTCGCATTCGCTCGACGGCAGCCGCTTGGTCGCCGTCGCCGACGACGATCACTTCCCACGGTTTGAGGTCGATTTTCCCGCCCTCTGTCCAGTAGTCGATATCGCCTTCGAGGATGACCTCCGTCCCGTCCTCGAGGTCAGCGTCCATCTTCTGATAGCGGTTCGCCCAGAGCATACAGGGAAGCTCGGCGTCGCCGTCGGTGAGAGTGAAATAGAGGGCGGTACTGTTCTGATGGAGATCCGTGACTTCGCCAATACAGCGGACGCCATTGAGGGCAGGCGTTTCCTGGACGACCGACGCAATCCGGTCGTTCAGCTGTGACACGCCGAGGACCTCTCCTGCATCGGGCTCGGCTGCCTGCCGTTCAGCATCCGGTGCGTCCGCCATACACGTCTACTAACTTTTGAACAAGAACCTCAAAAAGCTATCTTCGTGCTGAGTATACCACCTCAGCAAGGGAATCGTAGTAGGGGACGATCCAGATCTCAACAGATCATCTCGCTCGTGCAGCGTAGAACTACTCCGATAGCTCCCCGTCGTCGAGTTCCTCATTCGCGACTTCGATCAGTTTCTGCAGTCTGTCGTCGAACTCGTCCTCGAACTCCGTATGTAGTGCGTCATCGTACATTCGAAGAGTTCGCCCTAGCCCAATTGCAGCAAGCCATTCTTGGAACTGGTTATTATTCATATCATCAACCGATTTACTCAATGCATTCGTGTTTGACCCCGTCGCCCAGAGCTGCAGAAGATCGAGGTCGTTTACCATCGCAAGACGAGCGAAATCCGCAAACGCGGCGCTCACTTCTCGAGAGAGTTGGGTATAGGAGACAGAATCTCGGTCAAGTTCCTGTTCTCCGCCTAGTAGTTCATTGACGTACGAGAGCGAACGCAGTGACAGAAATCCATCTCTATCGACCGCCATTGGTGGATCGCTCTCCGACTCTGCAATCTCAGACAGTGCTTGGCCACAGGATCCGCAGTAGTGGTGAACCGCCTTGACTTGGCTCCCACAATTCGGGCAGTAGGGCATACTGTGAGCTACGAGTCAGAGGTACTGAGGCTTTGCCGGTTTGGGATATTGCCGTACGAATCTGAGAGGCTTCTTTTTAGTTAGAGCTGTAGCGGAGTGGACTTTGTGAGCTTCTGACTGGAGTACCTCGATCCATCTCACGCACCGGGACAAGGTTATTTTGTCCGTTCTGTCAATACCGGAGGTATGGTTAATCTGGTTTCAGTAGGGGAATTCAATCTCGACGAAGGGGCCCTCCACGCGGCTGTCGATACGTACCTCGATTTCAAATCGACTGATGAGGACCAGAGAAATTGGAACCGAGAGGTTCTGAATAGCGGCCATTCGTGGCTCAATCAACGGGACCTGACTGCGGACACGGTATCGGAATATACGTCGGAACTGAGAGAAGCAACGGGAGATGATCACCCAATTCTGTCCGAGGAAGACTTCGACGACCTGGAAGCGAAGGTAGCTGACGACGCTGGAAATTTCGTCGAGGACCTGGTAGCGCTATTCGAAGATGAGAGTTCACTCGAAGATCGCATCGAGCGATTCAGGACGAATCAAGATATAGATCCCACGGTCATTAGTGCTCTCTTGACGACTTCCGACCCCGACCAATATGTACTATACGACGAGGAAGGCTTTGAGACGCTCATTCGTTACTTCACTGGGTTGCACAGTCCCGATCTCGGCAATCTCTCTGTCGGGAAAAGATACGAGCTCTATCGGGACTACTGTTCAACAATCCAGACGGACGTTTTGAGCGAGAAACTCGCTGACGCCACGCTCCAAGACGCTCAAGAGTTCGTAGGTACTGTAACGCACTCGGCGGAATGTAGATACAATTTCATTCTCAGATACCTCTTCAGACACACTAGCCGGTTAGAGGAATTCGAGGACGAAACCTCTGTGTTCCTCGACGAAATTCGCACGCTACCACAGGCATTTCTCAGAGAACAGCTTGAGGCGTACGAAGGACGCCAGAAAATAGCCAAAATCCGGTACGATGTGCTCGATGCCATCCTTGACGACGCATCCATAGATATCGACGAAATCGCCGCACGAGAGAATGCAAACCACGAGAAGAACATCATGAACTCGTGGGACGACTACAAGATCCTCGCTCAGATTTACTACAACTATGCCAAAGACCGTGTAGAGGCGTATATCGAGGATTTGCTCGATTATCTACGAAACGAAATAGATGCTGACCAACTGTCTACTCACTACGTCACCTACCAGGGCGCAACCAACATCCCGAGTACTCGCTCGTGGGCTGTTCTGTATCCGAGCGTTCTCGGAGATCACAAATCGGCATATCAACTGTACATCTATTTCTATCCCAACGAGATTGAATACGGGATCGATAACGGGAGCGACGTCCCTCGAAAAGAATACGATGACGAGTCGTTCGAGTCTGAAGACGAAATATCGATCCAGAGCGTGGTCGAAGCGTACAGAGAACGGTTGGACACGTTCTGGAGGTGGAACGAAGAACTGATCGAAGAACCGGACTCCGCCGAGTACGACGAGTTACCGTGGTTCGAGACCGTCGAAAAACATCTCCAGCGCAAGAAACAGATCGTTTTCCACGGCCCGCCAGGAACCGGGAAGACCTATGGAGCGCTCAACTTCGCCAAGTGGTGGATAGACAGGGGACTCGACGAGCAAGACCACTTCGACGACGCTGTCGAGGACCGCCTTCGGATGGTAACGTTCCATCCGACGTTTTCGTATGAAGACTTCATCGAGGGGATAACGGCGAAGACCCGTGACGGCGACCTCGTGTACGAACCCGAGGCTGGCGTGTTCAAGGAGATGGCTGAGGACGCCGTCGAAGCCTACGAAGACGCCGACTCGAAAGCAGATGCTCCCAGATACATCCTTATCATCGACGAAGTGAACCGGGGAAACATCCCGAAGATCTTCGGTGAGACGATCACCCTCATCGAGAACGACAAGCGACTGGGTGAGCCGAACGAGATGAGAGACGAGCTGCCACATTCAGAGGACCGGCTCGTAGTGCCCCCGAACCTCTACATCATCGGGACGATGAACACGGCCGATCGGTCAATCGCCCTCGTCGATGCCGCGATACGTCGGCGATTCCGATTTCGACACTTCCCGCCGAACTACGAAGTTCTCTACGATGAACTTGGCTTTGATGGTGAACAGGACGTCAAAACCAAGGCGTCAGTCGAGGAGGGAGAGGACCTCGGTGCTCTCTCCATTCTCGCACTCAGTGCTATCAACGAACGCATTCGGGACAGTGGGAACCTCGGGAAAGGCAAACAGGTTGGTCACTCCTACCTCATCGGTGGGACCACGGACGAGCGTCTCGTAGAGTCCTGGAAGAACGAGATACTCCCTTTGCTCGATGAGTACTACTTTGGAGATATGGAGCGGCTCAAAGAGCACATATTCGATGGCGGGGTTGAGAGCCTATTCAACTGGAAAGAACAGCGGATCGCCGATTTCGATTCCGACGCTCTCCGTGCCGCGCTTTCCGAACTCGTTGGCGAGGATGGTGAAGTGGAGTGACAACGGCTGACCTGATAGAACTGTCCGAGTACGACGAATCAGACCCAATCGACCTGTCCGATGACGATATCGAGATGGTCGAATCACAGGTCGATGGGTTACGAGTGGAGTACAGACGAGGCAAACGGGTCGTACTGCACACGGATCATCGAGTCGGAGTCGTCGCCCTCCCTGATGGACCCACTGTTGAGATACAACCGAAAATCGGGGAGCCGAACCTAGTCACGCTGTTACGATACGCAAACGGGACAGAACCAACCCACCTCTCACACGAAACGGAACTCGAAAGCGGGACGAATTTTGTGGACACGGTAGCAGCTCTGTTTCTCGAAGAATTGGAAGCAGTTCTGTCTCAGGGCCTTAGGAGAGAGTACGTCGATGTAGAAGGAACAGAAGAGTATCTCCGGGGCAGATTGAACGTTCAGAGACAGCTCGCAGGCGGTCCCGGTAAGACGGATTTCGAGTGCGATTACGACGAATTCACATACGATACCACGCTAAACCAGACGATTCTCTGTGTTGCGAACACGCTGTCGTCGCTGGTGGATAGCACCGAGATCGCTGGCGAACTACGCGAATACCAATCGCGGCTCAGACGACGAGTGACGCTCCGCGAAGTTTCGATCGAGGAAGCCGAACGGATCGAACTGATTCGTCTTACTGATTACTATGAGAAGGTTCTGGCCTTGTCTCGGCTCGTGCTGAAACACATCTACATCGAAGACATCGTCGCCGGTGAGGGTGCATCGTACTCCCTGTTGATCGGAATGAACGACGTGTTCGAAAAGGTAGTAGAGAGAACAGCACGCGAAACCGTGGACGGACGAGATGGCTGGAGCGTAGAAGGGCAGGCTCGAACCGACAATCTACTCAGAGGAAATCCGTCGATTCGTATGCGGCCTGATTTCGTCATCAAACGCCACGGTGAGCCAGTACTGGTCGGGGACGCCAAGTGGAAGACCAAAGTCAAGAATAACGACGTCTATCAGGTCGTAGCGTACCAGACAGCCTATGATGCGCCAGGTGTACTGGTCTATCCAGACAACAATGGTGCTGTTGAGAATGACTACTCCGTGAAGAACGGGTATAGTTTAGCGATGTTGGAGCTACCGACAGGGGTGAGTACTGCAGATGTTGGTGAATTCGGTCGAGAAAACGTTGGGCAATTTTTCGATTTTCTCTCCCGGACCGTGGGTTGACAACACGGAGGAGGAGTCACCATCTCTCAAATTGGAATCCGTCCTATGTCTATTCGTACTCGCCGGCGGCCGTCGGGGTAATCGCAGCCATATCCGCAACTCAATCCGCGATCAGACAGTCGTCAGTATGGCCGATAGCGGTTATAATCGGCGTGTTCGCGGTGAAGATCGATTCTGCGAGTCTCTCGGTGTTGAACGCTTGGAGCTTCGAATCGCTCCCGCCACCACGGCCAACGATGATCTTTATTGCTGAAGCCATTAGCATACTCTATATGATTGGATATCAAAATGTGTTCAAGGTAAGTATAGACCACGAGAAGGAGCAATAGCTATGGTACAATACGAGCTCGCGAAGGAGATTCAAAAACGCGAAGGAATAGTGGCCCAAGAAGAATTAGTTCGCGTATCAGGTCTGTCTAAAGGTGCTGTAGATGCACAGTTACGAAAGTTAGTGAAGAAAGGCTACATTGAAGAGGCCGAGTCTGGCACTGAATATTATTCAGATATCTCCGATAGAGAGTTAGAGAAGATTAAACCACTAACTATTGAGGAAATAAGGGATCATCAGTAAAATCGTATCCAAATCTAAGATTAAATAGACCTTAGGAGACAAGGTTTCGGTTACGTTCCCGGACTCCCTTCAGTAGTTCATTGACATATGAGAGGGAATACAGTGATAGGAATTCATCTTTGTCGACCGCCATCGGTGTGATGCTCTCCGACGCTGCAATCTCAGACAGTACCTACCCACGAGATCCACAGTAGTGATGAACCGCCTTGATTGACTACCACAATTCGGGCAATAGGGCATACTGTGAACTATGGATTATAGTCTTTCAGTCGGCCCCGACTAGATCACTCAATGCGAAGGAACGACAAGATACATTCTTGTGGTAGCAATCCACCATGGTAGTATCTACGTGACCCGTACCCTTGCTTGCTAAAGTGCTGACGGGGATCGGATAACAGCCGGAGATTGGTATCGAGGTAGTTTGCACCGGGGGTATTCGCCTCGACGAGTATCCCCTCACCCTTTCCTTCAACGGAACCGCCGGCAACGCGCCGATACTTCACCTCTACTTCGCCGTCATCGGAGTCCAGTGCTTCCATCGTTGGTTCCTGGGGGAAGAGGACAAAGCCGTGATCGGTAACGACGTAAACTCGGTCCCAGTTATGTTTCTCCAGCTTTCGCTCGATGAGATCATGAAGATCGTCGATATACCCGCGGAAATGGGATTCGATCTCACCTATCTCTCCCTCCCCTACGTCGTCGAGTTCCTTGTCGTAGTAGGCGATTTGGTTATGCTCCCATCCAGAGGTCGGATCGTCTGGAACATCCCATCCCCGCTCTTCCAGAGCTTGTACCCGATTTGGCTTGATGCCTAATGATCGGCCACCTCGGTCCACGCTGAGCATTTCGTCCTCCATACCGATGCGGAACCGGAACGCATCCCCCGGTGTTAGCGCAGCCATCCCGAACTTGGTCTCGGAGGGAAGCACCGAAAGCCGTATCTCGCGCCGAACCTCGTGGTCAGATTCTAACCGGTCGGCAAGCTGCTGCGCAAGATCGAACCTGAGTGCGTCTATGAGGAGGATGGCGACGTTACCGGCTTCGTTGAATTCATCCTGCCGTTCGCTCCACCACCGATAGGCCGGGTCCAGATTCGCCAGAGGCTGTTCGACCTGCATTGTGGTCCGAACCTGGTCGCCTAACGCCTCGAGATAATCTCGATAGCGTTCGTGGGTGAGTTCTTGGCGTTGATCTGCAAGCCAATCCACTGCGGGGTGCGACCGGGGCAGATCGGTCTCTGGAGTACCGGTGAGTTCGAGTTGCAGAACTTGATCGTCGATGCGCCAGCTCCCTTCTTCGACATCCGCGTATCCTTCGAATGGGCCGATATCAGCTGGACGTTGCTCCCACTCGTTCAGATACTGCTGGAGTTGGGAAAGGAGAGCGGCCTGTTCCCAGAGTGAAACCCAGGCACACTCCTCGGAATACAGTTGCACCGTTTCCTGTCGGCGCTCTGCCTCTTCGATGCAGCGCCGGAGATCACCTTCTTCAAACCACTCGACCCACGCCTCCCACAGCGCTGCATCTAGTGCGCTATCCACCGGACACTCTGCGTACTCCCAGGGGGACTCGAGGACATCGATGACTTCGGGCCAGTACGATTCTCCCAGATAGATCCCCGCTGCTTCAGGGGACCCACGGGTGCGTAGCAAGCCCTGGAGTGGGTTGAACGTACCTGGGCCGTCCTCGGAGAGATTCATCTCCGAGGGGAATCGATCGGCATCGACCCCGGTCGCCACCAGCCAGCGTGCAACCGCCCATCGGCGAACAGTATTTGTTATGTCCTCCGGTTCGTCATCCTCATCGACCGGGATGCCGTTCTTTTGGAGTTGTCCGATGACCTTCGAGATCGTCTTCCTATCACGATCAATGTCCGGCCATCCGCGACGAAGCAGGTGATCGAGTAGTTGCCCTTCTCCCTTCGTGATGATCTCCTCACGGAGATCGTCTAACCGAGGGACACCCAACCCAGAGAACCGATCCAGAATGATCTCTGCTGCCTGTTCCCGTTGGGCGGGTTCGTGCCGTTCCGCGTCGAATATCTCCCAGGGATCAACATCGTAGAGGTCGGCAGTCAACGCCTCGATACTGCTAGTCACCTCTCCCCCAGTCTCTTTGATATCGCGGAACCAGTCTCGATCGTCCTTGGCTTCGCCGATATACCAAACCTGCGGCGTTTCCCCTTGATGTTCTTCTTCGACCGCTCCTTGTCGGAGGTCGAGTGGGAAACGATCGGCAGCCCGGAACTCGACACCCGCCTCCTCCGCGGCCTCAGCGATTACTTCCTTGAGATAGCCGCCATCATCCCACCAGACGACCCGTACGGGCCCGGAATATCTCTCGGGGAACGCGCTATCGATTCGTTCTGAAGCAAGTTCAGTCAGTGTAGTCGTTGGTTGTTGTCTCATCAGTCATCCTCCGTATCGATGACGACAATAGTCCCTTCCTCGTGGGATGTAACGGATTGCCAGAGCTGGTCGAGTTGATCCTCGCTATCGATCTCGTCAGAGTCATCGTTGTCGAGTAACGATCTTCCCTGAGTCAGTAACCGCTCCGCACGGTCCCTGTCGGGGATGGCTGTCCCCTCCAGCGCTCGTCCCAACTGCTGGGTTGCAAACAAGTCTGGGTGAGAATCCTCAAGTTCGGAATGAACCGTGCGAATCAGTTTGTAGAGAGATTCTCCCTCGACCTCCGTTTCAAGTAATATCTGAGCATCAGCTAGGGTCTCGGCCTCGTGATGGACATCAGCGTCAGCCAGCTCGGCTTCGGGGAGTGGATCTTCGTGCTCCTCGGCTTTCTCCACAAGGGTGCGAAGTGCGTCGAACGTAACCTTCTCGAACTGGTTAGCAACGTTGTCAATAGCTGCCTCAGTATCGGGGTTGGCAAGCACCTTCGTTATCGCGGTTCGAAGGGAATCGAGGTCGTTCGTGGTCGTTTCCGCCCCGTCGAGCAGTCGGTAGAGACGTTGAAGTCGGTCGACGCGAAGGTTTGCGGCGGCCTCCATCTGCGATTCGATTAGATCGGTATCGGGGACCTTGTTCCCAGTCGCGTACGGGCGCATCTGCTTGACCTCCGTTGCGTTCGGGTACAGCTCATTCACGGTGTCGAAGGTCTCTTTGTACTGGTCCCAGAGCGCGTCACCGTCCTCTCCAGTGAACAATGGTTCGACTTTCGCGTAGAGTTCAGCCTGGTCGACTATCGTAGGGTTGCCCAATAGGTTCGCATCGAGTTCCTCACCAGCCAACGCGGGCTCGAGCGCTGTCTCCAGACTATCGAGGGTGACTCCCGTTCCGAAGACCATGTTCGTCCGGGTGACCACTTTACGAAGTTTTGATCCATTTTCCGAGGCCCACGAGGCGATTTCCGGACAGAGTACAGCCGCATCATCGGTCTCCGGCTCTTCGCCAAGGAGTTCCGCGTATACATCTTCCAGTCCCTCCGCAGGTGGTTGAGGATCGAAGCCAATGACCGAATCAGCAAGGTAGCCTCTCCTCGTGATGTGGCTTGCAATCGTTGATTCATCTGAGAGTCGCTCACCATCGGAACGAATCTCGATTCTTCCATCTGCGACCAGTACAAACAACAGGGCGTGGAGAGCGTTCTCTGGGGTGCCGAGGAATTCCCCTCGTCGCCCTCCGATTGTCTCAAGAATACGTTCGCCGCTAACTCGGTCCTCATCCTCGAAGATTTGGAGGAACTCCGTCACCCACCCGTTATCGATGGTCCGCGGGACTGTGTTGACACCCAGTTCCTCGGCATCAGCATCAGTGAGTGGCCACGGTCCGTCTCCCTCGAAAAATTCGACGAGGTCCCCAAGATCCCCTTGCTGAATCTGGGTCTCGATGCTCCTCCGGTTCGGGAATTTATCGTCAACTTGGCCAGCAACGGCGCCATCGAACGACTCGAGGTAGATCCCATAACTCTCTGCCCGGCTCGGAAGATACACGTGCGCATTCTCGAGTCGATCAGCTATTTCGTCCTGAATCGCTTCATCCTCGGTTTGGCGCTCAAGCCTGAGTTCGGGCCGAGGATCGGCCATCGAATCCAGCACCTGTTTCATCCCGATGAGCTGCCTTATCTGGCGGCGTATTCCTTCCGGGAGATCGACCACGATCAAGACATCTTCCATACCTTGCGGTCCCCCGTGTACTTCCTGCCACTCCTCCCGGTCGCTGGCGATGGCGTCCCCCCCTCCTGCGAGGAGGCGCACTACAATCGCCTCATACCGTTCAGTCGGCGAACTCGAGAGGGAGGTGTCGATAGTATATCGGACAGTATAGGGTACGTCGCTGTACTCTTCGAAGTCCCGAGTGGCCGTGATATCATCGTTAGTCAGCCGATCGCCACCGGCCTCCTGGATATACTGCCGGACATTTGTACGAAATTGCGGGTGTGGTACCTCAGCTGCCGCCTCTTGGACCTGTTGCCAGAAGTGGATATCTTCCTCAGAGAGAATCGTGTATTCTGTGGGTGACGTCTCGACATCTTCGCGGATCAGGTTCCGCTCGGCCAAGGTCTCAAGTTGGCTGTCGACGGCTGTAGTTAGGGATTCAAGCTCGACATCTACCTCATCAGCGAGTAAACGGGCGAGTGTTGCTGCCGTCCGCGGCACTTCATCGACTTGGCTGAGAAGGAAGAGGGCCTTCGTCGTTCGAACAGCCAGCTCGTCATCAAGCGTTTCAACGCGCTCAGCGGTGTCTGCGACACGTTGGACGAGGTCGTGGGCCCATTCCGGAATGAGTGCAGTATCTGCTTGCAGGACATCGTAGAGGACGTCCCAAGACACGATCTCCCCAGACTGGCGATTTGCCCACCCATGAGTATCGAATAGAGACCGGACCCGAACGAGCAGGGCACGCCCTTGGATATACTCGCGCTCGGACTCGCGATCACCTTCGATAAGTCCCTGCATTGCGGCTCGGAGCAACCAAAGGTCCCGATCACGGAACGGATACGCTTCGACAGGGTTGTCATGATCAGTGATATCGGCGTCGTCCTTGAGCGGTGGTTCGAGGGAGGGGGCCTCCTCAAGGAGAGTCGACTCGATGTAATCACTACCGGCTGTCGATTTCTGGAGCCACCGATTTCTGACGATAGTCTCCGTGTCGGCTCCCTCCAGCTCAACTTCATTCGCGTACCACTCATCTTCGTCTACATCACCGACGAAATCCTGCTGCATGTCCCGCATCGGCCACTGTCCCGTTCCAAGGATGGGGGAGCCGAGACCCTCAAAAAGCGCTTCGATGGTATCCACCACCTCGTCATAGCGACGTGGCTGGTCGCCGACGTAAATCGCTATCTCGTCCAAACCGATGAGGAACTCGTAGACCTCACCGCCGCTATTGAGGTGGTCGCGAGTACGGGAGAGCCGGTCCACAAGTTCATCAGGGGAGAAGGTCTCCGTCTCCACTGCCGTCTTCGCTTGTTCGATTTCCTCTGCTACATCTGAGGGCGATTCAAATCCAGCCGCCGCAGCCCCGTCCAACCCGGGAATCACTTCTTTGAGCCACGCACGCAACGATGCCGGTCGATCAACGGCCTCGTCAAATGTCAGCCCCTCGTAATCCGTCTCCTGAACTTGATCCCATAGGTCGTGAATAATGTCAAGCCGCCAGCTGAACTCGAGGAGCCAAGGACGGTCAGTGGGGTAGTTTCGTCGACGACCGAGTTCCTCATACAGGAGAAGTGGAAGGTTTGCTCCTTGCCGATCCCGGTCAAGGAGATTCATCAGCAGGGGCTGCAGATGATCGATATACGACTCATCGAGTGCCTCGCGGAACGCCCTAAACCCGGTTGTCTCATTAGCGAGTTTGTGCGCAGCATCTTCGAGTCCTTCGATCTCACCAGTTGCAACACCGATGAGCTTCAGCAAGTGTGACTTACCGGACCCAAACGTTGCATGCACGTACCGGAAGCGTTTCTGACCACCGCGATCCGTGACGATCTCTGTGGTTTCCTCAAGGACGTTTTTGGCGCTTGGAGTTTCGTAGAACTCCTCGATGTCGCGTTCGATCTGATCGACTTGGTCGACTTTCTGTATCGGTTCCAGCGGCCGAGTGGGATGCCTGTCTTCTGGGAAGAGATCAGCAATGGTGTCGAACTCAGACATCGGTCAACACCCCCTCGACGATTTGGTCATCGATACGATGCGCTGGGTAGTAGTGTCGTGCATCTTCATTGAAGAAACTGAGGCGACCGCCGATAACTGATCCCGGGAAAGGAATACCGACGGTCGCGTTCACGTTCCGGCGGTCGAGCTCGTCAAGGAGCTCCGACGCCCTGGTGAAGGGATAGAGCCCGCCGAGTCCGAGCAGGACCAGCACAGATGTCTGGTCATTCGCGACGCCACCGTCACCGAGATGTGTGTTGATAAGTTCCGAAACCAACTCTGACGCGAGGTTCCGCTGGAGTGTCCGCTCGACCGAATCGGAAGACACACTCTCTAACGGGCCGAGATCAGTGCTTGTCCGAAAGGCAGTCGTCTCCGGAAGCAATCCGTCGAGACGAACGCTTGTTACGGTGACTGGGGTGCCTCGGGGATCAGTTACGTCTTCCCACTCGGCAAGGATCCCGACATCGCCTGGCGTGGTCCATTCTTCGAGCCTGGTGACCACCTGTTTCTCAATAGGAGGGTCGATGGGCACCATTACGAATGGGTTCCGAATGCCACGTCGTTCTCCTCGTGCAAAGTCGATCAATTCCTGCGTGAATCGTGCTAATGGATTCCCTTGCTGTGCACTCATCGAAGGATCACCCCGCCGTCCTCCTCATCGATGTCAAGTGTCTCGTCAGTCATATCGAGCTGCTCAAGTTGTGCCTTGAGAGCCTCGGCGTCCCCATGAAGCACGCCGATACCCGTAACATCCGACGGTCCAGTATCGCCGACTACTCCATCGAGTGTCTCCCACGTTTCCCGATGTGTCTCGACCGTCGTTTCTGTTGGTTCCGACCAGTCGATGTTCTCGAGCCGCCCTAGGGTTTCTATTAATCTGCCCTCGTCGCCAGCACCGGGTTCCTGATCAGTGAGAGAGTCGACTGCAGTCCCGATACGGTCCAGTGTCGCACGAAAACTTCTGAGCGGGTCCAGGTACTGGAGCCGGAAGTTATCATGAACCCGCCGGTCGGGGAGCTCCATCGGCTCTATTAGCCACGGGTGATCTTCAAGGGCCGACTGGAGTTTCGCCAATTCGGTCTCCTCCTGCTGAGTGCTCCATGCAGACGATAACGACTCGATGGCCTCCCCGCGGGCATCAAGATCGCGATAGAGGGAGCGCCATCCATCCTGCGTCCACCACTCTGCGTCAGTGTTTTCGTCGAGTTGTTGAGTCAACTGCTCGATGTCCTCAGTAAAGCTATTATTGACCCACTCGATTTCGCTCGAACCGAGTCGCACAAGCCCCTCAAGCTGCAGGAGATGAGCCAATCGCTCATCCCACTGCTCTTCCGCCGTATCGAGCCAGTCCTCATCCTGAACAGCTCCGTTGACGATCTCTTCGAGTCTATCAGTATTGTCGGTGGTCGCCTCGGACTGCCGATCTTTGGCACTGTTGGCGATATCTGTTGCCTCCTCCGCGAGATTAACAACCAGCGTCGAGAGAGCATCCGTCTCGAAGGTCGTCTCGTCCTTGACTCTTGCCTCCTCTGCCAGTGAATCAGCCCTGTTCTCGATCTCCTCGAGAAGCTCGTTCAACACAATGTAGCCACGATTCTCGCTCGCGGTTGGCGGTATCAGGTCGTGATCGACGAACACCTCTTTCGGTCTCGTCCCTGGCGACACCGGACGAAGCGCGATATCTGGATGGTTCCGAGGCGTGAGCAAATCATTCAGGGCTGCCGGCTCTCCTTCAACGGTGATCACACGGAACACCCCGGCACGACACAGACCCCAGAGAACAGCTAACATCGCCGGAGAGGGCGAACTCTCGCCGTCCTCTTCGACAGCAAAGAGCGATTCCTTTTCGATAGCTCGATGCAGGATAGTCGCCAGGTCGATATCACTGTCGGCTTCCTGAATCTCACTGGCGACGAGCTTTCGAACCTGGAATGAGATATCGCTGAAGGTCGCGATGTCCGCAGTTTGGGGTGGGACACCGATGGTCTTTGCCCACTCGGGGAGTTCTGCATCTTCATCGAGTCGCTCGAGTTCGCTCAAGTGGCTGTCATCCACGCGGAACAGCTCCGGATGGAAGTAGTCGGGATACGCCTCGTCGATGTAGTCTTCGAGTGCTGCCTCGAAGCCATCAAAGCTCGATGCCTCAACGCGATACGTGGCCGAGTCAAGGGCAGCGACAAATTTATCCACGACCCGATCTGCCGCATCATCAAGGTCGCGGGCTATGGATTCCGGTGGCGTCGTCGCACGCGTCGCTTTCCGGAGCGCCCACCAGTCTACTAACTGCGACCGGAGGTCATCTAAGTCGTCGTCATCAAGCAGCCAGTATAGCGTATCCGGGTCGATACTGTCGTCGTCGATATCGGGTAGCAGTCCCCGGACGAAGACATCGACAGAGAACACGGCATTCTCCGTCTCTCCTGTAGAGAGAGACTTGTCGTCGATGACGTACTGATACCCCACGGGATACGTCGCTACATCATCCTCATCAGCTTCACCATATACGTACGTTTCCGGCAATTCGAGTTCGGCGATTATATCGACCCACAGGTCCTCATCAAGCGCGTCGATAATGGCTTCCCAATCTGGATCAGTCTCATACTCCCGTGCTTCCGCTAACATCCGCTGTTCGTCGGGTTCACTGATCCGGAGTTTACCTCCATCAGTCGCCGTATCCGGTCGGATGTATCGTTCCAGATCACCATCCAGCGCCTCGCGGATCTTCGTCGTTACTTGTGAGCGTAGGGATCCATCGAGATCACCCATCACCGCGACGGCGAGATTAGCATCAGTCTGTGGAACTAGATCCGGGACGTACGACAGCAATAGGACGGCCTTCGCGACATCCAAATCAAACTCGGTGGTGGCCGGATCATCCTCAATGGACTCGATGACCTCGATTTTCCCTGGGATGATATCTTGGAGTTCGTACTGAATGAGATCGTAGAAATCGACGAGACTGACGATGGGCCGTTCTTGGTCCTTCCGCGCCATTTCCTCGCGCAGCCCTGCGACGAGTGCCAGAATTGCGCGGGCAGTACCGGAGAAGATGGATTTACTCCTATCGGCCAGTTCAGTCCGAAGGTTAGAGAGAATCTGTAGGAATAGCGCTGGCTGGTAGGGAAGGAGCGGGTAGTATTCGACGAACTTCTCCTCGTCGATATCGTCCAGTGGTGGAGCTGTGTTCTGATTACCGCCGGTGTACTTGAGTGTCCCTGGGTGGACTGGTGCATTAAGCACCTCCTCTTGAACCCAGTCTACGCCTACGGCTGACTTCGCGAGGAGCCGTTGTTGGACGATCTCCCCGACATGTCGGCTCGGTAGAGGGTACTCATCGAAACGATCTGTGAGCCACCCCATCTCGTTAACCTTGGTAGCGGTCTCAGGCTGCGCCTCCTCGATCTTCGACTGCGCGGTGACAACCGTGAAGATGTCACCACCTACCTTTTCAATGCTCTCGGCGAGAGCGTTCAGTTCACCGATTCTCTGGGTGTTGTCACCCATGAACAGCGTGACCTCGTCCATCAGGAGGACGAGCTTTACTGGACGGTCGTGTTCTGCTTCGAGACTCTGTCGATACGACTCGAGTGTATCAACAGCCAGTTGCTGACCGATATTTCGTGACTGGATATCTTCGAGATTCTCGGTCATCCCGGTAGCCCGCTCGGTCATCCCTTCTAGAACGATATCCGAGAGAATGCTATAGCGCTGGACATCAGCCCAGTCGTACTCCGGGTTCGGAACACCCTCCTCCCGAAGAATCTCTTCGACATACCGCCCCCGGTTTTCCCAGACTGACCGCGTGTCGAACAGGCCGCCCTCTCGTTGGAATTCCTCCTCGAAGAACGCGACGTCCAGCCGGTCGGAGAAGCCCCGGCGTTGATAGATGGTCTGTAGAATGATCTCACTGAAGCTTTGCTCCCGTACGCCTTGGTAGCGGAGGAGGTTGATCGGAACGGGAACGACGAGGTACTCCTCGTGGAGTGAGTGCCACGCATCTTCCAGACCATCGGGGGCATCAGGTCGTTCATCGAAGCGATCCCACACAGATTCCATATCGGAGTTAGAGAGAGTCGACGAGTCGAGGAGGAGGTCCAGTGCCGTGAGCAGGTGGCTCTTGCCACTGCCGTAGTAGCCGTAGAGCCAGTGGTTCAACTCCTCTGACGCGGGATCCGGATCGCGGATTCTGGCGAGCAGGTCTTCGAGGAAGTCGACCGAAGCATCGGTGAGGTGATAGGTATCGAGGTACTGTCGGTACCGTTGTTCCTGGGCCCCAGCTGCATCTTCGAAGTCAACCTCCCGGTCGATGCGGATGGATTCCTCGAATCCGGGATCGGCCTCTTCGAAAAGGTCTGCTTCGTCGATCATTCCGAGTTCCTCACCAGAATTTTGGGCGAATTATTAGCAGAAGTGCGGAGATCAGTTGGCGCTAAACGAGGTAATCTCGCGAATCGATCGGGGCAGTCTTCGTTCATCCAGATACTCATAAGTGCATTTATGTCAGTTGTAAGAATGCCGGCACGAGTGCGGTCGATGAGAGGCTCTTTCCCTCGAAAGGCCCCGTCCAAGGAGATCAAGTCCTGCGGTTCGACCAATAGACATAGAAAAAACCTGCGCGGGTGTCCACTTATATGTTGGTATAGGTGTATCTCGGCGTAGCGGTACCGGAGTCGGTGGGTTGTACAGGGGAAGGTTGATGGGGGGCGGCTTATAGGTGGTAAACATCCAAAATGTCTGCGGGCAATTCTACCGGACGGAAGGCTCAACTCGGCAAGTCCGAACGTGATCAATTAGAGGATGTCGTCGTTAACCTGCGCGAAACGGTCGAAGAAGAGATCGAGTACGAACTCGAACATCACTACGGACTGACCGAACGTGAGGGTGGTGAGGACCTCTCGGAGGTGGAACAGGATACACGAGAACGCCTCGTAGATGCCATTGACCATGAGAATCCGGATGACAAGTCCTGGGATTGGTGCTACCAACAGTACATCACAGGGGTCGGATACACGATCGTCAATCGCTTAGCGGCCTTCAGATGCATGGAGGTACGCAGTTTCTTGGACCAGCCCGTAACACAAATCGGGGACTCTGGTCTTACACCTGCGGCCGAACAGCTGCTCGGCGAACGGTTTGATCTGGGCCGAGAGGAGGCACTGGTCGCTGCCTACCACGAGGAATGCGAGGCGATGGCCGAAGAGATCGAAATCCTGTTCGACCCAGATTCACGCTACAGCGTTATCGACCCCGACCCCGATCTCTTCCGAAACCTGGTCGGCGAGCTGGACGAGATTTCCGATGATGTCTGGCGGGCTGATGACGTCCTGGGTTGGGTCTACGAATACTACAACCGGCCGGTCGTAGAGCGGCTTGAAGATAAGAACACGCTCGAAGCCGAAGAGGTTGCACCGGCAAATCAGTTCTATACACCCCACTGGGTCGTACGACTGCTGACGGACAACAGCCTGGGACGGCTCTATCTGGAAAAGAAGGGAGAGGTGGACGAGGTCATCGAGGCACAATCAGATCTGACGACAGATGAGCGGAAGCAGCTTCCCACCGACTTCAACGAGGCAAACGATATCGCAGAGTTCTGCACATACCTCTTACCGAATCAGGAGTCCGGAGAACCGACGGACTTCGACCATCCGGAAGAACTCCGCGTCCTCGACCCCGCTTGTGGAAGTGGGCACTTTCTCCTATACGCGTTCGACGTACTGGAGCGCATTTGGCGACAGGAATGTCCTGAGATAGACCGTGGCACGATACCGCGGAAGATTCTAGAGCACAACCTGTACGGCGTCGATCTCGATCTTCGCGCCTGCCAGTTATCGACCTTCAACCTCTACCTCAAGGCCCGTGATCGGGCGAAGATGGAGGGTAACACTGACTTCGAACTTCCTCGGATGGGTATTGTAGCGGCGGATGCTAAGGTTGTCAACACAGCAGATATCGCTGAGATATTTGGGGAACTCTCAGGAGACCACGATGAGCTCGAGGAAGCACTGCAGGCCATACTCGATTCGTTCGAAAATATCGAGGCGCTTGGCACCCTGCTAGATGCTAAGGGTACTCTGGAGGATGTTTTCGACACTGGGGAACAAAAAACACTCCTCGAGGCGATAAACGGAACAGGCGACTTGAATTCTGTATTGGGTAATCTTCGCCAGAACGTGGAAGACCGCTTCGACGACGACTCATTCGACGCTCAGGAACTAAAGAGTTTCCTGAAATTGCTACATATACTAACACAAGATTATGATGTATCTTTGATGAATCCTCCGTATGGCGCACGGCGCCGTATGCCGGATAAAGTCAAAGAATATGTAGAATCTCACTGGAAATATAATCCCGAATACTATATAAATTTCTTCGAAGTTTGCGACCAAGTGACAAAAAAGGGCGGAAGAGTTGCGATGCTTACTAAGAGAGAGTTTATGTTTAAAAGCGGTCACACAGATTTTAGAAAAGATTTTATCGGGGATAGAGGATCATTCGATTCCGTAGCAGAATTAGGGGAAGGAGTACTGGACGGTGCAAAAGTGAGAACAGCGGCATCAGTAGTCAGAATTGGTGATGGAAGTGTAGATAATGTTGGTCGATTCCTACGTCTTCATGATATTCCCGGAGGAGAGAAAGAACAGAAATTCCTTAATACAGTATTCGCTTCTGAGCGTGATGAAGAAATTAAAAGAATCTACGAAAAACCACTAGATGAATTTAAGATTATTGAAAATAGCCCGATGTCCTATTGGGCACCTTTAGAACTTAGACAAATTTACCAGTCGGACATCATATTTAGCTCCGAACGTTCAGAAAGAGAAATCGAGGGATTAGGGGTAGTGAGACAGGGACTCGCTACGGGTGATAATGATCGTTTCTTATCGTATTTTTGGGAAGTTGATTATGATATTTGGACACCTTTGGCGAAAGGGGGAAAAGATGCATGGGCCCTTCCGAAAGTACGTAATATGATTCTATGGGGAGAAAACGGAAGAGAAATCCGGACGTACCCAGGAGGAAACGGGACCCCTAGTGAAGAATATTATTTTAACGAGGCTCTTACATATACATATATGAAGGAAAGTGGAAAGAGATTTGGATATCTCCATTCTGAGTCTATTTTCAGTCGAGCTGGGATGGTTTTTATCCCTGACTGGGATATTATGGATGTCCTTGGGTATGCCAATACCCATTTGATTACATATCTAATGGCTTGTCAGGATCCTGGCCGGCATTGGGAGGCAGGTAATGTCTCTAAATTACCTTGGTATCCAGAATTAGTAGATGATGAACGTATAAAAACAGCCACAGAAAAGATCGTAGGGCTAGTTCTCTCTCGAAGGATGTCTGAATTCGACTCCCCTCATTATACAGCACCCAGATTACTACGCCTAATCTCAGATGAAGCACCATTGAAGCCACTCCAGTCACATCCTCACCGGGATTTGGTTAATACTACAGAGCTACCGGAATTTGAGATTGATTGTGACTTATCAACCACCATTTATGATCTTGCCGTCAAATCCCATCAGATTGATGAGATGATTGATGTAGATCTCGACAGATCTGCTCATGAAATCGATACTGCGGTCTTCGATTTCTTTGATTTTGATCTAGAAACTCGGAAGGAGCTTTTAACTGAAATATCTCTGAGAACCAACGAAAACCCAGAACTGAATCCTGAATTCAACGTCCAGGATGTCACGGAACCAAAAGATCTCGAAACATCAGTCAAAGATCTCGTTCTTCATTTCGCTCTGAAGGCGGTCATCGAATCAGATGATGGCATTGCCCCAACTGAGGCACAACGAGAGGATTATAAATCGATTCTGGAACTGGTAATCGATCAATTCGAGCGAGTATGGGGCAAGCATGCTGATGAACGACTGATAGAAGTCGACAATCAGCTCGGTCACCAGCAGTCATCGGACATCGCATATCCGAACCTCCGACACTGGCTTCGAGAGGATCTATTTGATTACCACCTAAACAAGTTTGAGAATACTCCAATCCTGTGGCGGCTAACTAGTCAGCGATTGACCTCCGATGGAGATAAAGAGGGATTCGGCTGCTATGTCGATTACCATCAGTTCGACCAGCCGACCTTTGACCGTATCCAGTCAAAATATCTTGAGGAGCGCAAAAGCACCCTGAATGACCTAAGATCGTCGGCGAACCGGCGCCGGAACGATGAATCACTCAGTAGCTCTAAGAGAGCAGAAGCAAAGAAAGATTTCGACCAGTACGAGAACCAACGCCGGCAAGTCAATGTGTTTGAGGAGCAGCTGTTGCAACTGACCCAGTCTCGGGAACGGCAGTGGGACCAAGAAGTCCAAAATCTCGCTGAAAATCTTGTAGAGGACATTGAACTCCTTCAGAACCGACTGAGTAATCGTCTGGAGGCCTTCGAAGAGTTGGTCAAGATATCAAGCGAGGAGTGGCTCGCAGAGACATTCACCGACACATTCACCGACTACGTGTTGGATAAGAACGAGGAGTGGTTCACAGCTCTCGACTGTGGGATTGAGGCAGCAGAAAAGTACGCAAAGAGCGCCGATTCTCCGGTTGAACCGCATCTATACGACTACCTCAACTACTGCGAGGACAACATCGGAACGACCTCCTACTACCGTAATGGACTCCTCTTCCTCCACCACTACTTCGGCGACGACGAGTTCCGTGGGCTAGTCGAAGAAGGAGAGCCCAGAGAGGGTATGGATAAACAGGAGACTCTCCTGGCCCGACTCGCTGCAGGTATCGACCGCGACGCAGAGATTGGCGAACGCATCAAAGAGCGTTGTGATGAGCTACAATCGAAGGTAGAAATCACCTGGGACGAAGACTGTTCCTCGGACTGGGAAGGGCGGGCGCTTGATGAAATCATGACCGGCGGGTACGACCCTGTCAAGAAGCACGGTGTCGCCGTCAACATCCGGCCTCTAGCAGTGCAACAAATCGTGCCCGAAATCGTTGAGGACGACGTGCTCCTGTAGTGACTATGGATGTAGATCTCCAGTCAGGCCAGCAGATCCGTATCGACGGACAGCCGGCGGAGATCATCCGCACCTACAGCGTCGGCGACATCGACTACCTCCGAGCCTACATAGAGGAAGTTGGCGTAAAGACGGTCTCGCTGGCAGATGTGACCGTCGAGACGGCTGACGATCAGTCCGACACGCTAGCTGAAGCGGCTGACGAACTCCATCCCCGGCACGAGGCAGTCGCCGCCGAGTGGTTCGACCTTCGGATGGAAGCGCTGAACCTCACCCTCGCCCACGAGCAGGGGCAGCTTCTCTCTATCTCGAATTCGCTGGTCCGGCTGGAGCCATACCAGCTCGACTGCGTCAACGAAGTGATGCAGTCTCTCCGGCAACGGTACCTCATTGCCGACGACGTCGGGTTGGGGAAGACCATCGAGGCCGGTCTCATCCTCAAGGAACTCCAAGCTCGCAATCGCGCCGACAGCGTGCTGTTCGTCGTTCCCGCCCATCTGCAGAAGAAGTGGATTCGGGATATGGACCGCTTCTTCGATGTCGACCTCACTGTCGCAGACCGCGCCTGGGTCGAGGGTGAACGCCGCCGGCTCGGCGAGGCTACCAATATCTGGGCACAGGACGACCTGCAGCTCGTCACGAGTATGGCGTTCCTCCGCCAGAACGAGTTCCAGCCCGCACTCGAGGAGGCGTTCTGGGACGTCGTCATCGTCGACGAGGCACACAAAGCCGCCGACCGTGGCGATGACGCCTCAAAGACGGCACGAATGGCCGAGCGCGTCGTCCACAACTCCGAATCGCTGCTCCTGCTAAGTGCGACCCCGCACGACGGCAAGGGCGAGGGCTTCCGTTCACTCATCTCCTACATCGACCCCTTCCTCGTCGCTGAAGACCAAGATCTCTCTCGCGAGACTGTGAATCGGGTGATGATCCGCCGAGGAAAAACGACCATCTATGACGACGATGGCGAGCGCATCTTCCCCGACCGGGACGTGCAGACAGTTCCCGTCTCCATGTCGCCGGCAGAGAAAGAACTCTACGATGGAGTGACCGAGTACGTCCGAGAAGTCTACAACCGCTCGGAGGAGCTCAATGAGCCGGCGGTCGGCTTCGCAATGGCGCTCATGCAGAAGCGTCTCGTCTCCAGCGTCGGAGCCATCCGTGAAACCCTCCGCCGTCGCCTTCGCGCTCTGCTTGAGCAAGGCGGTGCTGACGGCGACCTAAGTCAGGATACACAGGCCTACCTTGATGGCGAGGATCTCGAGGAAGATGATCGCCAAACTGCCGAGCAGGAACTGGAACGGCTCACAGTCACTGAGGGAGACGCTGCGCTCCAGGCGGAGATCGACACGCTCCAAGATCTGGTTTCCAAGGCCGAATCGCTCCCAGTGGATACCAAGGCCCGGAAGGTAAAGCGCTACATCCAGCAGCTGTTCGATGAGCATCCCGAAGAGAAGCTACTGCTGTTCACGGAGTACCGGGACACGCTTGACTACCTGCTCGAACAGTTCGAGGATCAACCCTGGTCCGACGAGATACTCGTCATCCACGGCGACGTCGATAAGGACGACCGCCAGGCGATCGAGGACGCGTTCAACCACGGCGAACCCCGGCTGTTGCTCGCGACCGATGCGGCCAGCGAAGGCATCGACCTCCAGCATAGCTGCCACATCATGGTGAACTACGAGCTGCCGTGGAACCCGAATCGGCTCGAACAGCGCATCGGCCGCATCCATCGGTACGGACAGGAACGAGAGGTGAAGGTCTGGAACTTCCAGTTCGACGATACCCGGGAACGGGAGATCTTCGAACTGCTCGAGGATAAGATCGAGAACATCCGGTCGAAGGTCGGGTCAACCGCTGATGTATTGGGGATGCTCGATGATGTCGACCTTGACGGTCTTATTATGCGGTCGGTTCGCAACGATGAACCAGCAGACGCGACCGCAGAAGAGCTCGAAGAGCTACTCGATGAGCGAGAGCAGACCCTCATGGAGTGGTACGAGCGGAGCCTTATCGACCCGAGTACCTTCGACGAGGAAAGTCGCGAACGCATCCGTGAGGTGATGGACGAGTCCGAGGATGTCTTTGGGTCTGAAGCGGCCATCCGAGGTTTCGTCGAACGCAGTCTCGACATCTTCGGAGGGAATCTGGAGCGAGCTGGCAACCAACTGTATAGAATCGAAGCACCCAACGAACTCCTCGATACGACGACTACAGAGGCGCAATCGGAGACTCGGGGTCCCGTCACGTTCTCCCGCGAGTTCGCCATGAACAACGAGGGGATCGAGCATCTCTCCCCGGACGATCCACTTATCCAACGACTCCGCGAGCGTATATTGGAGGACGACAGGGGACATGTTGGCTTGAAACTGCTGCCATTCATCGATGAGCCAGGAATCACCTTCGTCTACCGCGTGGCTTTCGAGGACGGGACCGGCGAGACCATCCGAGAGGAGTTGATCCCGGTGTACGTCGACGAGAAGCACAGTAATCCGAAGCGACCGCTCGGTGAGCGTGTCGTCGATACCGACACCGTACAGGCCAAGCCAGACGCCCAGACTGTACAGAGCCTCCTGTCTGCCCGAGATGAGCTCGAGAACGAGGCAGAGGAGTATATCTCGAATGTGATTCGGACCGTTCAAGATGAGATAAAGGAGTCCAGGCAGACTCGCGTCGAGCAGGAACGGTCGGATCTCGAGGATTACGCCGCCGCCGAGCGAGATCGCATCGAGACGTTCATTGACCAATACGAAGAACGGGCGGAAACCGGCCAGGATATGGAGATCTCGATCCGGAATCAGCGACAGCGGCTGGAACGTCTCGAGAACCGGATCGACGAGCGGAAACGTGAGCTCGCCCGCCGGGGACAAGTGATTTCTCTCGCCCCTGAACTAGAAGGTTGGTGTCTGACCCTAGGTGTGTGATCAAAATACCGACCACAGTCGCACAACCGAAATCGCCACAGCTTCTTCATCGCTCGATCCAGCAGACAGGGAGTACTAACCTCCACTCTTCCATGGCTGTGGCGACTCGAATCCGCAGGAAGTCATTCTGTCTGGCCGGCTAACGCTGCATAGAAATTATCGATTGGTTCGTACCATCGCCTGCCGTGTGCTTGGTGTGAGGTCCAACGAGTCGACTTCGTAAGTCGCTGAGTCTGTGGTTCCCAGAAGGGTTCAGGCTGGAACAGGTACCGCCATCCGAGCGGATCTGTGAGCCACTCATCACCGTCCTCATGCCAAGACCAATATGCTGCAACCTCTAAAGGAACATCTCCGATATTAGGCACCTCGCCAGTCGTTCCTTGTCGAGAGTCGATCACTCCGATCGACCGAAGAACGCCACGGAAATTACTGGCCCACCGGTCTTTGGTCGACTCAGCCCAGTCAAGCGGCTCCCCGCCAATGTGCTGGAACTCTTCCAGCATCCCAATAATCTGGCTATCCGAAAAATCAAGATTACTCGCCCCACGGTCGTCCCCTTGGACGAGGTACTCGTGTAACACATATTGGAATACTGCATCCTCAGCGACGAGGTAGCAATAGATAACCTGATGCTGATCCCGCTGATTCCGGCATTGGTCGAGAATATCTGGGAGATAGCGTAGCGGTGGGAGCCCTCCTCCAGCTTCCTGAAGTCGCGGCTTGATCGCGTTAAATGACCGACGTGACCCTTCGATGGTTACCCGTTCGGCACGGCGCTCATCCAGCCATCGCTCACTGGTAGTGTTCCAATCCCCGCTATCATTATACAGCTCAGCAATTTCCCTGGTTTGGTCGAGATCGAGGCTGGCTGCGACGAGACCGATATGCGTCTCCTCTGTCGAAAATTCCCCATTCAAAGATTGGATAGTGTCTCTTCGCTCTCGACCGTCTACCATACTGAATATGCGACCCGTTTCCTACTTAAGTTCTCGTCATCAGATAGCGGTCGCGTTAAGTTAGAAAATGAGGTGTTCAATTTCTGAATGCCTATGCTCGATCATGAACCCCTCAGCGATGGTATCACGTAGCTATCGACTCTGAGCTGCCGGCGCCGATGTCGGCCCTGAGTGGATCTCTTCAGGCTCTTGGAATCGATATCGAGATCCCTCAAGATATGCCTCCTCAGACTCGAAAGCGAGCCACTTGCGGCCGGTCTGTTGGGCCATCTGTCCGGTCGTGTTACTCCCCGCAAAGATATCCAGTACTGTATCACCCAGTTCAGTCAGGAACTGAATGAAGAACTTCGGGAGTTCGCGAGGGAACCGAGCTGGGTGAATCTCCGTATCTGTCTCTTTGCAGGCTTCGAGATACGGCGTCGTTGAGCGGGTATTGGCGACCTCCAGGACGTTGTCCTCAGTATGAGCGGCGCCAAGTGTCTGAACCAACTCCTCTGTCAAGCCTTCCTCAAGGACCATCTCCAGCAGGGGCTCCGGGACATCGAGATTTTCGAGTAACTCCGCGGAGCTCTGTATCGTCGATGAATCATCAATTGCGTTTCGGAAGTTGGGTCGAATCGCCCCATTCTCAGCCGGTTCATCGAAGGTATCACTAAGCTCGTGTTCACTCGGTCGTGATTGGGAGTCATGTCCTTTCTCAATAAGCCGCTTCTGAGCGTCGCTATACTCTTTGAGCACCCGACGGTTGTCCGGCTTCTCACGAGCGTCGCTCTTCGAGAGCCACCAGACATGATTCACCGCGTCTTTAACTCGAATTCGTTCGATGGTTACCCATTGGGCTGGAGTGGGGAGTTTAGCCGGATTGTACCAGTAAAAGTCCTGGGCGAGATTGAACGTCTCACCGAAGCGATCGGCGAGTAACCCGTTGTCGTCGGTGAGGGCCGAGAGAAGCTTGAAGTGATAATGCGACCGAAGCGGCTTGCCCTTCTGCCACCCGCCGCCGATGTCGATGACGAGCGAGCCGTCTTCAGCAAGGACCTCATACACCTTTTCCGCGAAATCAAGGAACCAACCGACGTACTCCTCGGGGGATTTGTTGCCGTAGGCCTTCTTTCGCTGAAGCGCAAAGGGCGGTGACGTCACGACTAAATCAATCGACTCAGACACGACCTCATCAAGTAGCTGCCGACTATCCCCAGCATACGCAGCTCCCTGGATGAGACCCTTACCGGCGGCGTCGATGGATGGCCGGACCTCTACGGTCTCGTTTCCGGCCGTCGTTACGTACTGTGGCTGCCCCTCGACAAGATCCGTGACACGTCTCGGCTCCGTCGCCGCCATCAAGTCTTCAGGACAGGTCACATCATCGTCATTGTCTAAGTTCATTGAGCTGTCCTACCTAAACAGCTCACAATATAAAAATGTCCGCTGCCTGAGCTGAGGGGAATGCGTTGATCGCTACTTTTTCTCAGCGTGAAGTCTTCGACGATACATCTAATACGTTGGTTACTGAACAATACCAATTATTGATGGCTGGGAATGAATCTGACCTCCCCTTCGGAGATGCGTTCAGCCCGGCGCAGCTCGATACTGAAACCGGAGAATACACGAAACTTGCAGCAGTCCTCGAGCTGGTTGGGGAACACGAAGGGGAAGAAGCGGAGTTCAAGTCAGCCGTTGCTGAGCGATTCTTCGAGAGCTCTCGAAACCCCGAGGAACGTGCACGCTTGGTCGTACTGGGACTCAAGAATCAGGGATATCAGCTCGTTACGGACGATTTCCGCTTCACCGATCTCGGTGAGCGACTATACGAACTGAGAGACGACGCAGATCAACTGTATCGTGAGTTTGCTCGGCATATTCTCCTCAATCTTCACGGACGGCAAGTAATCGACATAATTCGGGACCTCCAATCGTCTGGGCAAGATACAACGGCAGACGAGATCAAGGACGCCCTCGGTCGCTATTACGACATCAGGATAGGAGAAACGTCGAACCACTGGAGCCAGATGCGTGGCTGGCTGGCCGAAGCGGAAATTCTCAACACTGGAAGTCCGCACTATGAGATCAATACGAGCAAGCTCAATGAAATACTGGGACTCACAGCAGAGGAGCTCGACGCACTCGAAGGGCTCACCGACGAACAGCGGGCGTTTCTCCATGCCTTCGCGATAATCGATCCCGACGAAGCGATCGAGAATACGGATGTCAGAACGCTAGCAACGAATCACCACGATCGAAATATCCCGCAGGGGAAGATCACGGAGAACATCCTTAACCCGCTCGCAGCGGCCGGATATCTCGAGATCACGTCCCAACGTGGCTCACCGAACCTCATCGAGCCGACGGAAGCGTTCGATGCTGAGGTTCTTGAACCAATACTAAAGCAGTACGCCGAACGAACAGGAATTCCTCGAGAGGCGCTTCGGCTCAACTTCACCGAGCTCGAAAACGCACTCGATGGGGGAAGCTCATCTGAACGGCAGACCGGACTTATCGCTCTTGCCGTCCGGCTCGGGCGGCAGTTGGGACTGGAGTATGTCGGGCGCCGAACCGACGATAGTGGTACGAGCGAAGCCACCACGGACGTCATCATGGACGATGCAAACCTGACGTTGACGCGGTGGTTGATTCACTGCTCAGCCTCACGGTCGAAGGTCACGCCGACACAGATTGCAAGCGTCACGACAACCGCGCGACTCACGAACGCCAACACGATCCTCTATGTTGCCCGCTCCGGGTTCCGTGAGGACGCAACGCAGATGGCCGCCCGTATTATGCAAAACGAGCCCTACACGATTTTGACGCTCAACGAACAGCCAAATCCGGCATACGATGAGAACCCAGCAGCGCTTAACGAGGCGTTGGAGGGCCAACTTCATTCGATTCGTCGAACAAAAGAAATACCGGATGACGGACCGTTCCGCGGTCGTTCGTTCGGAATCAAGGAGGACAGTGAAGAATCCCAGAGCATGATTCAAGGGTTTGAGGATGACTTCGAACGGTTTCAGGAATCAGAATCCGAAAAGCGGGATTTGACCGATTTTACCGGATAACAAATCACAATAGATGGCAGAAACAGTTCGCTCACAAACAAGAAATGGCGAGAGTCGCTCCACTTACTACAGCTGAGAGAGACTTCTCTATATGACTTCGTCGTCGCCGCTAACGGATCTCCTCTCTCAGTCCGCGGCATATTCGACGGACAAGGGAGCGGCATACCTCGGGGACAGCCGTGATCTTCTAGATGATTTGCCGTCAAACTCGATTGACCTCGTCGTGACGTCGCCACCCTTCGAACTCGCACATCAGAAAGAGTACGGCGACGATTGGGACGAGGAGGACAAAGAGTACCAAGCGTGGTTCCTCGAATTCGCCGAGAAAGTCAAGCGCGTTCTCTGTGAGCATGGGAGTTTCGTCATCGAAATCGGCGGCGCCTTCAACTCAGGGACGCCATCGCGGTCGACTTACCAGTTCGAGCTCCTCACCAAACTCACGAGCGAGGACGTCGGCTTCGAACTCGCACAGGATTTCTACTGGCACAACCCAGCAAAACTTCCCTCCCCCGCAGAATGGGCCAATCGACGGCGAATCAGAGTGAGTGATGCAGTAACACACATCTGGTGGCTTGCTCCGAATATCTCCGCCGATAGTGCGACGGAGCCGGACGAGCAACCGGTCCCAGAAGCGGATAATCGCCGGGTACTGACGGAATACAGTCAAAGCCAGCAGAATCTCATGGAGAAGGGAGAGTACAATGCTGGAGAGCGTCCGTCGGGCCACAACATTAGCGAAGAGGGCTTCTTTACCGATTCGGGGGGCGCGATTCCTGATAACCTTATTTCCGCGACGAACACGGGTAGCCAGACCCACTACGACAAGATGTGCAGTCGAGCAGGGCTTGATAAGCATCCAGCACGCTTCCCTGATGAGATTCCGGAGTTCTTCGTGAAGTTCCTCACGCCGAACCCACCCTACGATGACTGGAACCGTGGGTATCTCGACCGACCGGTGGTGTTGGATATCTTCGGCGGATCGAACATCACGGGCAAGATCGCCGAAGAGCTGGGTCGGTATTGGCTGGCATTCGAGAAAGACGAGGAGTATCTCGAAGCCTCCGAGGTACGATTCCTCTCACCGATGCAAGTCGAGCGGAAATTCAATGACACTCAGCATGGGCTGGATGATTTCACCAATTGCGGAGGATCCGAACCAGAGCCGTAGCGTTCCCTAGTCGTTCCCGACTTCAGCGAACTCGCCGAAGTCACTCGTTTCATCGTTCAACGAGTTTCGAATCTCGTCTTCGTTCATAAACCGGAACTGTGAGGTCTGCACGTACTGTTCCTCTTGCTCAAAGCCAAGCCAATAGCGCCCCTTCGATTCTGCGACCCTCCCAGTCAGGTTACTCCCGGCGAAGATGTCCAGGACGATCGGCCGATCCAACGTACCGCGGTCCCAGTCGTCATACGGCGGATCGGGCGTGAGGAAGCTGATGAAGAACTCAGGGATCTGCCGAGGAAACCGAGCTGGATGATGGTCAAATCCGAACTCACGGCACATCCGAAGGTAATGCGTGTTGCTCGCAGTGTTTGATGCCTCGATCAAATTATCGGGTTCTGGACCACCCATTCCCAAAGTCCGAAGCAGGTCCCCTGCCGACAGATCTTCTGGGTCTTCATCCGAAATCAGCTCAAGGAATTCAAGGGCGGAGATCTCGTCCCAGCGATCAAGAACGCTCCGAGCTGAATGTCCCTCAATCAAGTTGTCAGGGATCGAGCCTTCATTCTTGTTGGCAAAGGATTCCGGGTCGATATCCCATCCCGAGCCTCGCTTGCCGTCATTGTACTCCCCTGTCTCTAACAGATTCTTGTGGCTCTCACTGTACTCCTGTAACACCCGCTGGTTGCTCGCCTCCGGGTGAGGGCGTTCACCATCCTTGACCGCCGAGTCCTTGTTGACCTCCTTCGAGAGCCACCAGATGTGGGTGACAGCGTCGGTAACACGGATCTTTCGAACATTCACCCACTCGATCGGGTTTGGTAGTTTAGCAGGGTTGTACCAGTAGAAATCCTGTGCAAGGTCAAAATCCCCCTCCTCAACGAGACGGGTGAGGAGTTGGAACTGATAGATCGAGCGCTTGGGCCAGCCCTTTTCGAACGCACCGCCGATCTCGATGACGAAGCTGCCATGGGGAGCAAGAACGCGATATACCTCCTCGGCAAACTGCATAAACCAGTCGTTGTACCCCTCCTGGTCCTCGTTTCCATATTCCTTCTTGTGCTGGAGAGCAAATGGGGGAGAAGTAACGACCAGGTCGATACAGCCATCGGGGAGCTGTTTCAGGGACTCTCGACTATCTCCCTGATACAGCCCACCGGACTCGGAGGAATAAGCGGGTTCTGAATCCATCAAATCAAGAACCGCCGGGTCATCCATCATTGGTTATCCAGAAGTCGACGAAAGAACTTGAATGTACAATACTTGTCCTCGGATTAGGACTCTCGCTGAAACGTAGCAGAACTACTGGTCCTGTTGAAGTCCTATTATATCGACGCCTTTCTCGCTGAAACAGCCGCCAAGTAAGTGAGCAAGTGAAACGCTTGCTCAACAAATCGGAGTAACTGTGACTTTTGGAGCGCTTGCATCTGATCAAACTATCCGGCGCATCTGTAACCCTCTGAGGATTTCAACAGAGCCGGATGTCAAAAGTGGTCCAATGTGGCCTGCTAGTGCTGGTACACATAAACTCCCGAATCACCTGTTGTGGCTCCCGAACATTAATATCCCAATCGGGTAACGAACGGAGTATGTCTCGTCGTCTACTACTTACGGGCCCTGAGTTCTCCCAATTGGAATCTCACGCGTTCGATATTCTTGAGGAGGAAGTAGGAACCCAGCCTGAGGGCCTTCTCTATATTGCTCAGCCGAATCATCCTAAAGACGTAACCAGAGACCGATGGAAAAACCACGGACCACCAGCGGGGCTTCGTATTGATACCTTCGAGAACCTCGCATCCCAGTGGTACAAAGAAGACCAGTACAAAGGCCGAGTAACCCACATCGATCAACCCCTCTTGGACCGGCTGGTTGAACTTGGGCTCGAAGAGATTACCTCTCCAACGAATCCCCTTCACACTAGCGATCAATTCCCGCGAGCAGGGCTGAGGCAGGAAGCTGAGACGCTTTACACCGAACTCGAACAAGCAGGACTGCTTTCACCGGAGGCAATGCAAAGCCGTCTCGAACAAGAGGGGGTTGGCGACCGCGCAGAGTATATCGCTGAACTGGCCGAATCGATCGAATCAGCCAGGCAAGAAATCTTGGCCGATGAATTACCAGAGGTCTATCGGACTGAGCGGATGTTTTACGCAACGACGGCAGAGACAACTCTCTCAGATATTTTCCCCTCTGTAGATGCAGTCATTCTCAGCGGATTCACCCGGTATGATCGACTAGAAATAAACTTTCTTGAACGACTCGTTGACACCTGGCCGACAATTGCTCTCCACCCCAAGCAGATAGATGAGAACTCGTCACTGGGTGTTGATACAGGCGCCAAACAAGCGCTAGAGACATATTTCGATCTGGACTTCGTCCGAGAGCATCTCAGCGGCTCTGGCTCAACCCCTATCGAAGCGCGACGGCGCATCACTCGAAGCCTTTATCGCCATCCCCAACAGTCGCCGTCTACCAGTGACGTCAATGCGGCTGATTTGGGTCTGACGCTATCCGAGCCAGAAACTGTCCCTGATGAGATCCGAAGCACCGCGCGAGATATCCGGCATCGGATCGCAACAGGAACGCCGGCCGACGATATCGGCGTCGTCCTCACGAGCCCAGTTCAGTATGCCGATCAAGTGCGGGAGGTCTTCGAAGCGTACGAATTACCGTTCAGTTTACAAACTGAGATCGCCCTCTCCGAGACAGCACTGGGCGATGTGATCCAAACGACCTGCCAACTCGCACGGGAACCTCGTAGCATCGGCACGCTCCTCGATCTCCTGACGAACCCACTGGTCACCATTACGGAAGCAGGTGAGAACCTCGATTACCACGAACTCGCCCGGGTTGCAGCCAGGGCAGAAACAAACCGGCTGGAATCGACTCTTGATCACGTTGACGGCAGTCTCGCGGCGACGGTCACCTCTCTGATTCGGGATGCAGCCGCTCTGTCAGAGGTATCGCTCGAAGAGCTCCCCGGCCAACTTGACGCCCTCCTTGAGCGTCTTGGCGTCTCAGCCGCATTAGAAGGTGAACAAGATCTCTCATCTCAGCTTCGAGAGCGGGAACTGCGTGCTCATGACCGTCTCGACCGGGTCCTCGAAACACTCGCCCTCACAACACCGTTGGCGGACCCCGAAATCGGCGACAGCGTTGACCGTCTTGAACGTGCTCTTCACGGCGTCTCGGTCCAGCAGACGACCCGACCACCCGAGGAAAGCGTCGTTGTCTGTAATCTCGCCGAGGCTCCCCTACGAGAGTTTGAACACGTGTACGTTCTCGGCTTAACGTCGAGCCATTTCCCCTCAGATACGGAGCAAACCGCATTTGCACGACCCATCTACGAGTCACATCCCGACTTCGAGCAGACAGATGTCTCTGCAGAGGCACGGTATCACCTGAGCGTACTCCTCGGGAGTACAGCATCAATTCATCTCTCTATCCCCCAGCAGAGTGTTAATGGTGAACCTCACGTCGAAGCGGATATCCTGACCGAACTTCGGCGGCTTGTCGATCTCTCGGAGGTGACTATCGAGCCAGCTGACAGCGAGCCAGGATGTCAAGAAGACGTGCAGCGGGCAGTCGGCGACGTGCTTCCCGAGACATCCGAAGAACGAGTCCACGACCTACTCACTGAAGCAGTCGAAGCCGGTTCGCTTAGCACCACTCAACGGGCCCGTTTTCAGGCTGGTATTGCTTGCGCCGCGGCACGAGCAGGTCCCGGACTGACGCCCTACGATGGCCAGCTCACAGAGGAGACCGTCTCCGAGATTCATGATACGCTCGACCGCGAGCCGTACAGTCCGAGTCGATTGGAGACATATGCTGCTTGTGGGTTCAAGTACTACATGCGCCGCGTCCTCGGTATCGAAGCACCGGATCGCTTAACGCGGGAACCCGACGCGAGCGACCGTGGTTCGTACATCCACGACGTGCTCGAACACTACTACCTGTCGTTACAGACGGGGGGAAGCGGTCCAGTTCACCCAGGTGGCGACTTCGAAACGCGGCAACAACAGCTCCTCGACATTGCCCTCGAGCGGCTTGACGAAGCATTCGACGACCGCGCCCAGACAGCGTTCCAGAAGGAATGGCTGACCTCCGTACTCGCGGGACTCGGAACTCCGGACACGAATCCATACTATGGACCACATGAGACGCAGGACGGTCGTCCTGTTGCGCGAGGGCTATTCTATCGGTTCCTCGACCACGAGGCGGACGAGCCCGCAAAGACGACCGCCCGACCAACGTGGTTCGAAGGCCGGATCGGTAATCCCTACGACGCAGGCACGCCACTCAGCGACGCCCCCGCAGAGATCGAAACACCACACGGCTCGGTCCCCATTCATGGACTCATCGACCGCGTCGAGACGGTCCCTGGAACAGACCCAACACAGGTTGTTGTTCGGGATTACAAAACTGGAAGCTCAATCCCCAGCGAAAGTGATGCGCTGAGCGGGCTGAAATTCCAACTGCAGCTGTACGCGTTGATGGCCGAAGAGGCACTCGACGATGTCGAAGTAGTCGGTGGCGCGTACTACCAGGTCTCGCCTCCGAGTTCAGTCAATTCTCGCAGCGGACTCCTCACCTCACAGGAGATGGCAGTCTATCACGGGAGTGACGACGTCGATACGCCGCTACTCCGTCACTCCTACCCATACTTCGAGACACACGAGGCGTTCCGACGGTTCATTGAGGAGACAACCCCTCAACGCCTCGGAGAACTCGCCTCGGGAATCACAGAGGGTCGCTTCCATCCGACAGTCCTCGATCCATCGGACGCCGGATGTCGATACTGTGACTACGCACACGTCTGTGACGTCCGCTCGCACCAGCGGAAGGAAGTTATCGAAGCAATCGACGACACGGGGACGTCAGCGTACGTGCCGCTGAAAGCCAGGAATCACGATCTCGAAGACGTCGTGGAGGTGGAGTAACGATGGTCTCCTATGAGGACCTGACCGATGAGCAGCAACGGGCTGTCGATGCCCTTGACCGGAATGTAACCCTCACAGCCGGGGCAGGAACGGGCAAGACCACCACGCTGACCGCCCGATACGTAGAGATGATCGAACAGTCGCTCGCGGAACAAACCGACGGCGGGACTGGTGAGGCCCAGCTGCTACCTGAGCACATCCTTACGACGACGTTCACCGAACGAGCAGCAAACGATCTCGAAGAGAGCGTCCGAACGGAAATCACAGACCGCATTGAGTCACTCGACGTAGAGGAGTTTGATGCCTGGCGTACAGTTGCGGATGAACTCGAGCAAGGGTACATCCACACGCTCCACGGGTTCTGTGCTCGGCTCCTGCGCGAACACGCGCTGACGATTGACGCCGTGGATCCTGGCTTCGATACGCTAGACGAAAACGAGACGACCGCACTGATCCACGATACGGTTGGTGCCGTCCTCGAAGAATACGAGAACCACGAGGCAACAAAAACGCTGGCCCGGCGGTTCTCTCGAAGCCAGCTCCAGGACGTCCTGACCGATTTGCTGGGCGAGCGGCCGGAGATTCTTGAGTGGGCTGATCGGTGGGCGGACGCCACGGAGGAGGAATACATCTCGTTCGTTGAGTCGGCCTTACATCCGATCGATCCGGACGAAGCCGCCGAGCGGCTGGCCCACCCCGACTTCGTCGCGGCCGCGGCTACCCTGCGAGAGTTCGTTGAAACCCCACCAGATATCGAGACCGGTGGACAGACCTGGCAGCGTGCGGAGGGGGTCGTGGATCGACTCGAACCCGGATTCGATGATGGGGTCCCATCCCGATCCAAACAGTCGACGATTGCGGAACTCAGTATGCATCTCACCAAAGGTGATGGGGAACGCTACGCAGGCTATACGGGGGCCAACACGCGGTGGGGAGACCATCCCCGAAAGGCAGAGTTTGACAGCGCGTTCGAGACACTGGTCGAGACGCTCCAGCCCGAGGAGTACGCCGTCAACGTGGATCTAGAGATCGAATCGAACAGCTTCCCGTTCGTCCAAGCGCTCGCAGAGCTGACCCAAATCGCGACTGCCGAGTACGAGGAACGGAAAGATCGGCAGAACGCTGTCGATTTCACCGATCAGATTTCCTATACCGTCGACTTCCTCCAAGCACCGGGGAACGCCGATATTCGCGAGGAGTTACGAGAGCAGTTCGAGTACGTGATGGTCGACGAGTTCCAGGATACTGACCCACGTCAGTGGGACCTCATCAAGCTCCTGACGGCCAGCGACGGGGAAACGTTCGATGCCCAGAACGTGTTCGTCGTCGGTGACGTCAAACAGAGCATCTATCGCTTCCGGAACGCCGACGTCACGCAATTCCGTGAAACAGCCACCACTCTCGAGCAGGTGTCCCAGGACGCTCGAAACACGGATACAGAAAGCGAGGACGATGACCAACTCTCGACGAACTTCCGAACGCTGCCAACGGTGCTGGAGTCGATCAACGAACTCTTCGGAGCCATCTTTGACGAAGACGGTGAGCCCTACGAGGCGGCCCCCCAATCCCTGACCGCCGATCGGAACGATCCAGCGGATCTCGGTACTGTGGAGTACCTCACGGTGCCGACCGATGCCGACCTCCGAGAACACCACTGCAATCACTACGCGGACTTTGCGACAGCTGAGCCGGAACACGACACAGAGCTGGAGGCGATGGCGCTCGCCGCCCGGCTCTCCCAGATACTGGCTGAACCACTTCAGGTCTACCCCGAGGAAGACGAAACGGATGACGATAGTAGCGAGAGTGAACCCGCTCCCGAGAGCGGACTGAGTGACCGAGAGGAGACAAAGGAGAGTGACGAACCACCGGAGCCACGGGATATCGAACCGAGCGATATTGCTATCCTCATCCGCAGCCGAACCCACCTCAAAAAGTACGAACGAGCGTTAGAAGAGGCGGATGTGCCCTATTCGGTCGCGTCCGGGATCGGCTTCTACGAATCGACGGAAATCACCGCGCTGTTGAACCTCTTCCGGGCGCTCGCCGATCCAAGTGACGAACGCGCACTCTACGCAGCACTTCGGTCGCCGTTATTCGGGCTCACCGACGACACGCTCGCTCAGTTGAAACTCCATGACGACTCTTTGTGGGACGCACTCGCGACGAGTGAGCATCAGGAACTCCAAGATGCCTACGAGTATCTCAAAGAGTGGCGTCACTTAGCTGGACTTGGCGACAAGGAACCCGCTGGATTCGACGGGTCGTGGGCCGCGTATCTAACGCGGATCCTCGAGGATACAGGCTACTTGGTGAGTGTCAGCGCCGACGAGCGTCCACAGCAGGCGATGGCGAACGTGGAGAAGTTCCGCGAACAGCTTCGCGGATGGAGCGACGATGGCGTTCGGAGTCTTACGACACTTGTGAGTCGGATCGAACGCCGCATTGAGCTCGGCGGCCGGGAGAGCGAAGCTGACACAACCGGCGATGGCGTCCAGATCCTAACGATCCACGACGCCAAGGGAATGGAATTCCCGTTCGTCGTCGTTCCGGGGATCGGTCGCGAGTTCAAGGATGAAGCAGCCCTGGGCGGCGGGAAGGTCGAGTTCGAGCAGATTGGTGGCCAGCACGCGGTCGGAATGAAGGCATCAAGTCCGGACGACCCGTTCGAGATGGTGGATACGATCGCCCGTGACACGATTCGTGAGCGCCGTCGCGCCGAAGAACGCGCCGAAGAGAAACGCGTGCTCTATGTGGCCTGCACACGGGCACGAGACCATCTGCTCCTGAGCGGCCTCCACGAGGCAGCTGGAGAGAGCGAGGAACCAACAATGACGGAACTCGAGGAGGCGGAGCCTGAGTCAGCATCGAGTTGGCGCGACTGGGTGCAGCCAGAACTCCTCACCGAAGACGTGTGTACTGCCCTCGATTCCGAGAACCACATCCGGCGTACGTACGGTGACGGCGCGTACACCGTGTCGCTCCCGACACCGCCAGCCGAACAGGTGCAACCTGATCCCGATATCGACCCTGACGTTGAACTGTCGCCGCGGCCGCCCAAGCCAGATGTCAGCTTTCGGTTTTCAGCGACTGACCTCGCGTCACTCTTCGGGGAGTATGGCGAACTCCAGTTCGACGAAGACACAGGGACAATCTACGTCGAAGAAACTGACGTTAGCGAGACCAGTCCAGAGAATCGACACAGTGAACAGGAACAAACAAACGGAGAGGGTGAAGCAGACGGCCTTACAGCAGCGGAAGCCAGTGCTGAAGCTGACGGTGTCGACGCGAGCGTATTCGGCGAGATGGTGCATCGACTCTGCGCACTGCGGCCGCCTGAAACTCACTGGTCGCATCTTATGGAACAGACCCTTGTTGACGAGGGTGCCACGGTCTCACTCACACCCGAACTCCAGAACCGCGTGAGTGCCCATGTCCAGCGCGGGATAGACTACGTTAACGAGCAGACCACGGATGTCGATGTCGAGCACCAGTACGACGAGTTGTATGTTACTGCGGAATTCGAGCGCGGAGAAATCTCAGGGTTCATCGATCACCTGATCATCACGCCTGACGCATACCATATTATTGACTACAAGACAGGGGATGTCACTCCTGAGGAACTGGAAGCTGACGCTGAGTATTACGAGAATCAGATGAAAGCCTATGCGATCGCGCTGAACCAACAGGAGACTGGTCGTAGTGTCCGGGTTTCACTCTTTTTCACCACTCTTGAGAGAGCGTGGGAAATTGAATGGTCACCAGAGAGGGTGAGTGCAATCAAAGATGAGCTCGAAAGAGAAATAATAGACCAAACCGGGAAATTGCCTCCGTCGTAGTCGGCTCACTGTCTTGTTTCATATTCTGACGTGATTACACGATCTCGACCGAGTATGTCGTGGACTTTCCTACTCTAACAATTAATATCGAGCCATCGTCGCTGCTAGTCCTCACCAGATTTCCCGTCCCATACCCTCTATGATATTATTTGAAACATTCAGGATTCCGAACAACACTGAGGTGTAGAAAGTGCATCCCTCAGCACTATGAGACATGGACTTTCCGAAGGAGGGTGTTGGAGAAACTCTTGTTGTGCCAGTACGCCCGTGTCGCAATTACGTATTTAGGGACCGTTCGTAGGAGTATACACGAATCTTATCTTCAACCATTTCATCAAGCCGATGAAAATTTTCGAGCTCGACGATCAGTGAGTCGTTATAGGGGACGTTCTTGATCGTCTCGTCTGCAGAATATCCAGCAAAAACTTTGTGCAGGAAAATGTGGTCAAAATCGGTGGGAAACTGGTCTTCAAACCTCGAAAAAAGCCTATTGAAATCCTCATTTTTGCTTGAAATATTCGAATCCTTCATTTCCGACATCTTGCACTCAATCAGGATAATATGCAGGTGCTCGCCCCTTTCAGAGGTGTCTTCAACAGTAAACGCAGTGATATCGATATCCCGCGGTTCATCTAAGGCAACCTCGTACTCTAGGCTAGTATTCGCAGACAGTCCGTCTAACTCGGTGCTAACGACATTGACCTCACTATGGACTAACTCTTCTGCACAATACTTTTCCAGCAGTATCCCCCGACGAATTGATTTCTTAATCGAGTCAGTGAAATCACATCGATAGACAGAATTCAACCGAATACTGTGCTCCGGGCACGTCTCACTATCCTGAACCCGGTTGAAGAACACCGATCCACAGTACGGACATATCTCTATCTTCTCATTGCTTGTCTCAACTAACCTGTTTTCAACAAGCCTATCCAGAAAATTCTGTATTGATTCTGCAGTTTCCTGTGACACACCTTCGTAGATCTGGATGAAGTCACTCGCAAAACGGTTCATATAACTATCCTGTCGCAGGATATCATCCATATGTTGAATCATTTTTGAGATACTGAAACTACCTTCAATCCTAAACATCGGCTTACTTTCATCCCACCGACGAAGGATTTCCCACCCTTCTGGATACTCCGCCAGAATCTCAACTAGATCTTGAACGTCCTCATCAGCGGCAATTTCAGCATCTTCTCTACTGTTAATGCCAACAAGATACTCCTTGATCCGTCCCTCGACCGTCATCGTTAGACGAATATATAGTTAATATTCATGCTTTTGGGCATATTAACCTCTGCAGCTAACTCGGACAGGTTCTTGGACAGCGTCAATTCAATAGACCACTTGCTAAGCGTGATGGGCGCGCCCCAGTTGAGATATATCCGGTCAAAGTATTCCTGCAGGAGTTGCTCTATGGTTGCATCAGAGGGAGTTTCTTTCTCGATTGTCAACGGAACAGCAGTTCCCTGATGGGCCTCAGACGCAATCAAAATCGCCTCTCTTTCATCAAGCACAACATAATTGCCGCGCGACGCATTGTTGATGCCATTGATATCCCGAAATAGTCTCTTTCCAGTGCTGTATTCCCTGACCGAGACGAGATCGATATCGACACCACTCCAGGCATCCTCCTCTTGCAACTGCTGAATATGTTCCTGGAAATTCTCTATTTCGAAATCATACGTGAATCCTCTTTTGTACACGACCAACCGGTCAATCTTCTCGGAATTATTGGGCGTAGAATCGTTAATCCGGTGTTTGATGATCTCGAAGAACCGTTCTACCCAATTCTGATCGATAAAGCGATCGCCACTAAACCGGATGCCCTCTAACTGCTGAATAACGCGTCTTCCTCGGTTGTTGCATATTCCGATGAAGGAATTTGCTGTTCTATCATCTTTCCGGGAGAAGCTCAGTCCGACGTATGCAGTGTTCTGAACTCCAGGAATCTCCAGATCTGACGGCTTGCTCAGAATCCAGGGGACCTCTCGATCCCCATCCATTCCTTTGATATAGAGCTGGAGCGCGAGGTTCTTTGCCAGCGCAAAATCACCACTGGCTACATCCTCGAACGTAGATACCCGAATCGCTTGATCTTTCACGTCCAATTTATCCAGAAGCTGCTGCTTCGCGATCGCTCTGAACCGATTGTTCTGATTCGGAACAAGGACGAGAACAAGCCCAGAGATCTCGGATTTTCGCTGCTCAACCAAATTTCCGAACTTCTCTGCATCAGGATTTTCTAGAAGGTCCTTTGGATACCGTACCGCCATATCCGACGCAGAACCGTGGTTCAACTGGCCAAAATCATTGATGTCATCGTACGCATTCGTCAGGACGGCCAAGAAGTCAATGATCTCCTGGTTATCGGTGTCCGAAGGGACAAATATCTTGGATAAGTGAATGTTCTCTTTACCGCCGAGCCCGCCATAATCGAAGATTTTCCTGGGATCACTGGAGACCTGGCTGGCGTCTTTCTCCGAAAACAGTAGCTGTGGCGGTTTAATTCGGCCAGACTCTTGTACAAATCCGATATCCTGCAAATCAGCGACCGAGATGAGGTCAGTATCCAGTGTAATCTCATCTAAGACGACGGGCCGCAGGTAGGAAAACCAGTCATCGTTGATATCTTTGATACGATCTCGCCGTTCAGTCGGCGATGTTGCGGGATAAAATTCCTCCCAGCTACCGATCCGTTGTTCAATTTCCTCCTTGTCCACCTGTAAGGTATCGGCAGGATACGTCATAGTAAACCCATTCCCAAAATCGACGCGCACCAAGTATGTCGGGTCAGTCTCGATATTGTAGCTATCTGACCAATATTCCTTCAGAGACGCGATCGAGTCGATTTGGGAGTCCTCGATACCATCCTCAAGGTTCAGATACACTTTGTCGATCTCAGCGTCGGTCTTCCTAGGAAGGACACGTACATCAAGTCCCTCCATCATCTCCTCGACCGACTCATCATCGGTATCATCTCGGCGTTCTGTGAGTGTCCGGTAATAGTCAACGAACTCCTGGACCGAATAGATCAGAAGGCTGGTTGGCTCAATCCAGACAAGTACGTCATCAGTTCCCGGAATCGCATTCGGTTCAAATTTGAACGCGTCAAATCGCTTGACCTCACCAATCCTCGTATTTTCGCGATCAGGATCCCGGTAATCTACGAGCTTGTTTTTGATCTTTGTAAGACCGCTATCTTTCAGGGCAGAGTTCAGCTCTTCCCGTACGAGAAATTCCTTGATACCAGGCTCCAATTCGCTGAAATCCTGGGTCGCTACCGTTATTTCAGGCGCATCCAGAACCGACTCAACCCGTTGCTCATGTACATCGGACGTCGTCAGGAACGTCATATTGCTATCCCTGGCCTTTCCAAACACGGTGAACCCGGCCGACTCAAGATCATCCAAAGAGTCCTCCATCAGGTCCTCTCTGTCACTGTATGTGTTACAATCCAGGTAGGCCTTGCTGACGGCATCGATCTGAGTAACAGTTCCAAAGACCTGTCCAAGAATAGCGCTCGTAATCAGGCTATCTGGATCGTTGTCGATGATCCGGTTACCAGAGTACTCCAGCTCCGAAGAGACCTGCTCCATAATCTCCTCGCGGAACTGAAGCGGATCATCGTTGTACCGCCCCCGAAGATTATGAAAGCTCTCTCTCGTGGGCAGATCCTCTGTCCGATCTGCAATTGTCTCACCCACATCAAGTAGAAATACCGCTCCAGACCGTTCCTCCACCCAGTTCCTCTGCCTGAGGTTGCTCAGCAGATTCCGCAAGTCATCGTCATCATACTCTTCCCTAGTGTACAACGACAGAACAATCCGGAGAAAATCGAAATCCTCCTCGGGGACCTGATCACTATATTTTAGACAATTGAGGAGTATGGTCTCCTCCCTTTCAACGTTGGTATCGCTCCCGAAAGACTCCGCCATAACTCCAGTTAGCGTCCCCCATTTTATATTCTTATCCCGTAACTCTAGTCAAGAATCAAAACTCAAGCATCTTCATTCGCAGCCTCAATCGCCATGTGGGTAATGTAGTGAGAGTCATCGATTCTGCTATAGAAGCTGTCCCTGTGTCTCGGTTCAAAATTCCTCAACGCATAAGCCATAACGGCCCTGCTGGTGGGGCGGATTTCTTGGGTGTACCTCATTTCGATATTTTCCCAATCCGAATAGTCGCCGAATTCACCAAGGATGGCGATGGCGTAATCTCGGGCCTCTAGAAGTCCGTCTCGATCGAGTGTCTTTCGCGCGGCATGGCAGATCTCCGGAGAACCGAAGTCCCTCTCGAAGAACCAACGCATAAGAACAAATTCGTGATACGCGTATCGGAGGCGGTTATCTGCGATATCCCGCGCCAATTCGTCTGCAATGGTTGAATTTTCTGATAGGTCATCGAAATATTTGTAGATGATGCGGCGGACATCGGGTCTGCCTTGGCGGATATATTCCCGGCAGTATTCGACGGCAATATGATTATCTGCGTTGCCAAGATGATTAATGATGTATCGAAAGAGGTGTCTTGGGAGATCGTCAAATGGGACGTTCTCGATGTGTTCTTGATAGGCCTGTTCTAACGCCTCCTCGTTAATGAGATCCGGCTCACCCTCTTCTCCATCATCCCCTTCTTCTCCTGCGTAAGGAGCCGCCGCGGGTGGTGTCGAACCTGCTCCGTAGCGGGACGCAGCCTGAGGTGGCGCTGATTGTTCATCTTCCCCTGATTCTTCGATCTGCTCTCGAAGCTCTCGAAAGACGGATTGGGGTTCCTCATAATCTGCCTGTGCCGTATCACCATCCCGTATTTCGGTTTTCCCCGCTTTCATATTGAGACCCATAGCGCGAAACCATTTTTCTAGCAGGTTTTGCGTATGGATCGCTTCGTCACGAGTCTCACAGAACACGAAGAAATCATCGTTGAATCGAAGATGATCTAGATTATGGTTCTCAAGCCGCCTATCGATACTGTCGAGATATGCCTCCGCTATGATGTCTGAAGGGCCGTATCCTTGCGGCACACCCCGCTTCCGGGGCTCGGCCCATATATCCAAGAGTTCCCAAAGCTCCATCGATACGGCTGTTTGGCTGGTCATCTCCCGAATAACGGAGATAGCCCGTTCAATATCGATATTCTCGTAGAATCCAGAGACATCAGTTTCAAGAACGTAGTCATATTCCTGAGCCAGCCGAATCTTCTCATCCTCCATATCCTGCCAATGATCGCGTTCAAACGTCTGCCACCGATTATCCTCTGTTTTGTCCTCGTAGAGAATATGGGAGAACCGACGAGATCCAGCAGACCATGAAATTGATTCGCGAATATCATCGTACAGCATAAGCATCAACGCGGAATACACAACAGCATCCTCGATGTAGAGCACACTAGCCGGCCTGAGATGGTATTGGGACTTGGGAACATCAATAATTCTCGTTGGTCGTGGCTCGTACTGTGAGTCCTCCGTTTCGACACCATCATTTTCGTCCGCTAGACGTTCACGCAGGTTAGCCAGCCACTGATCCTGCCGTCGATCGAGAATATCGATAACATAAGGAGTGTTTATAAAGGAGTTCATATAATGGCCGAAATCCCTCTTGGTTTTCCGCCAAGCCAAATCGAGATTAAGCTCATCCGCAAAGTCCATCGTTATCGGACAAGTCAAACGGGGTAATTAAAATTCTAGCGGCGACATTCTGCGTCATAGACCGCAGTTCGTTCAGTGTACCGGCCGAGCGAAGTTTCGTCATCTACACACAAAACGAACCCGAATAAATTATTACTTGGCCGTGATGCACCGGTAAGGTTGTGCCCACATAGACGGCTCATATCTCGTGGGAACTCCATATAGCGATATAAGATTTATAGTAAAACTAGGTGTCCAAGCATCTATTTTCGGTGTTCACACAGACTCCAACAGTCTGTTTGTCCCCAAAACCTATATCCTATTTGTGAGAAACTCGCTACCAGCCAAATATGCCGGGCTTAGAATTGGAAACCGACTCAGCGAGGCGTCTATCCCTGATTCCTAACCTCGAACAGCGGACACCGTGGAGGATAGCACTGTGAACGACGTAACGACACCAGGGAGTGACCGAGACTGGGAGGACGTCGACGACGTCTCGTGGACCCTCCTCGATCTCGACGAACTCGTCGACGCGTACTGGGCTATCGTCGCCCCGGTGATGGAGACAGACGGGCTCGATCCAAAACAAGAGAAACCGACACACAGCTGGCTTCGCGACCACGGCTTTCGGCCGCTCCTCTATGCCCTACGGGAGTATCACGACAGGACCCTCGCAGAGTTTTGGCGCGAGGACCTCGAGCTCGACGCCGTAGAATCGGGCTACAACTGGGCAACCGACCATGAACGGACAATCGAGGCACTCGAGTCCTTCCTCACGTCACGGCGAGAGCGCAAGGGCCTTGCAGACTCGTCAATCGATACCCTCCGCTACCGATTGAATCGCTATGTTGCCGCCTACTGCGGGGAAAATGACACCGATGACCTCGTGACCCCCGTCGCTCGGGATGGTGATATCCCAGACTACAAAGCAGTCGATGCGTGTTGGGCAGCGTTCGACCGCCTGCACTCGGATCTCGACGGTGGGCAAACCAAACGCCGGATTCATCTCGCGGTTTCGAACTGGTATGCGCATCTGGTGCGTCGGAAATGGGCTGCGGTGAACCCCGCTAACGGCCTCGACGACGAGTTCGACTGGTCGAACGGTAATGACGATGATACGGATACACCATGTCTCGCCACCGAGCACGTTCGCGCACTCTACAAGGCGGCAGACGACCAGGAGGACCGCCTTTTGGTACTCGCCCTGTGTGCATGGGGTCTTCGTCCGAATGAGGTGGCTAGCCTACGAGCGCGTCAGTTCGTCCTTGACGTATCTACCGACGAAATTCCGTATATTACGTTCGAGGAGCGGAAGAACGGGCCCGGCGAGGTGTCACTCCTCTACGGTAAAGAGGTGCTCGAGGACCGCCTCGCAACGTTTGCTGATCACGATGACTGGAGCGGGCACCTGTTTCCATCACCACACGCCTCAGGCGGCTCGATTTCCCGATGGACAGTCTGGAACCGTTTCACACAACTCGCTGACCGAGCGGGCCTTCCTGACGAGATCGGAGGTGTGTCACCCTCGCCAAAGATGGGTCGACGCTTCTGGTATGACGCCTATTCCTCGTCACTCGACGTCGTCCTCGGAAGCCTCGATGAGATTGCGGCCGAACAAGGAAGCGCGAGTGCCGACGTCGTATTGCAGAATTATCTCTCAGATTCGCGGGCCCGGAAGCTTCGTCGAGAGTATATGCGGGATCAGCTAGCTGCCGCCTTCGGGGAGGAGTGACTGCGCCAGAGTGATCTCATCCGTGTCTGTTATCCGGAGAATGCTTGGTAACATAGCTCAGTGAATCACAGAGTCAGTGAATCAGTGAATCACAGAGTTATTGAACGATTGATTCCGGGATTCAGTGAATCATAGAGAACCGCCGAGTTGATGAATATTTGAAGCACTGAATCAATGAATCAGTGAATCAAAGAGATGAAGATTCAATGAATTACCCACCATGGGAAGTACAGGGTCACTGATTCAGTAACTGCCAGTAGCAAGCTCCATTCCTCGAGGAACCAGCAAAGCGAGAATTCCATAATGCGTTGAGTCAATGAATCAGTGATTCACTGATTTTCAGCAATTATAATACCGTGATCGCTTATTAGCGCCATATACTACGGAATACGGCACTTTATCGGTTCAAAAGCGGCATTGGATGTCTGACGTGGATTTATGAGTCATTGAATCAATGATCGTACTATGACCGAGTCACCTCGTGGCTGGGGCGTCACACCATCGACTGGCATTCCCACGATCGCCTTCGGTAATCAGAAGGGTGGGACTGGGAAGACAACGGCGACAATAAACAGTGCAGCGGCACTAGCCTCGCGAGATCACGATGTTCTTGCGATCGATATGGACCCACAGGCCGACATGACGAAAGGGCTTGGACTGGGTCCGGGCGATGACAACGATCCATCAAGCCCGAAGAACGACCTTCCAAATACGCTCGCTACGGATGATGCAAATCTTCTCGACGTCCTCGTCGACAATCCGCGCACGGACGACACGACTCTTTCAGAAATCATGATCCACAGCGACGATTACGAACACCTGAATTTCGATCTCGTACCGAGCCACAAAGATATGGGGCTTGCCCGGGATTGGATGGACGACGCAGGCGCTCGTCTCTCGTTGAAAGTTGCTCTCGAAGAGTTGGTCGACGACGGCTACGACTACGATTTTATTTTGATCGACTGCCCCCCTGATCTCTCGGTCCTGACGGATGCAGCGTTCATCGCGGCGCAAAACGTCTTCCTGGCTGCGCAAACCCAAGCGACATCCCGGGATGCTCTAGACGATCTCTGGGATCAGCTGGAATCCATCGAGGACAACCAACAGATCGAGATTGCGATCGTGGGACTGCTGGCAAACATGTACAGAGACGATGGTCAGTCACAGAAGTTCCTGGAGGCATTTGACGAGTCATATGCGTCACTAGCGCCGATCTTCAAGCTTCCAATGCGGGTAGCGATACAGCGCGCGTGGGACAACGGCTGCGATATTTTCGAATGGGAGGACGCCAACGACCAGCAAGTCGAGCGCGACCTCTTCCTGGAGGTTGCTGAGACGATGGAACGGGCGTTCGACAAAACGCAGGTGGAGGTGTAAGTATGCCCCGAGGAATGGATGAGCGATTTGATGACCCGTCAGAGGAAGCAGAAAAGGAAGAAGCTGCGAGCGACGACGAAACAACGGAGGCGACGTCGGAATCAGAGAGACAAGACCAGGAACCTGCAACCGCCACCGAAGAACAACCAGATCAGCAGAGGGGTGCTGGCTCGGCGGATGCTAAACCCTCTACTGAGGAGGCAACGGAAGCAGATGATGGACCGTTGAATATTCGGGAGGACTGGGATTCAGCCACGATATACGTTGAACCGGAGCAGAGCGAGGACATCGAAGTCACATTCACGCGACTGAAAAAACAGTTGAAGCGGGAGAACGTCACGCTGGAGAAGAACAAGCACTTCTATCGTGGGATCTTTGAAGTGGCGTTCGGCGAGCACCGCGAAGAGACGAAGGAAAAAATTCGTGAATTGGCGAAGGAAGACGTCGATCAATGAATCAGTGATTCACTGAAATTCAGATATTGCGTGATCGAGAGACCCAAGAAAACCTCGTCTGCTAAACGTGTACAGAGTCAAGCTATTTACACGCCTGGTGCGAATGATTTTGTACTAGATGGCTACCATCAACGTCGACAAATTGGAGCTATCCCAAGAACATCAGGGTGCTCTCGCCGCAGTCATCTGGGGATGGTTTCTTCGAACTCATCACCCGTACCTTTGGCAAACGCTCAATCTGGCCTTCGATTCAGCGGAGACGACCAAAGAGTGGGCAATGAAGTTGCCCACAAAGCTGATTGAGGCATACATCCTGAACGAAGCCCTCAAAGGACTCCCCGATATCCAGCTGTGAAAGACACAGAGGACTACAGCAGATAGCAACGGTGATGTGGTTTATCAATCCTTCCGAGGTTTTGCAAAACCGGATTTTGGTTGACTCGTAGCAGTCAAAGAGTCTGCTAATTCCGGCAGCTATCAGGTACTCACGCCTGTGAGATCATCCGATATCAAGGCTAATCGTTCCCTGTCGAACGTTTCGTTCGAACTCGCGTAGGGGGATCAACTCCCGAAGGTCGGCTTTTGACTCTAGAACAATATCCTGCTGTAGCGTCGCATTAGCTACACGGTTGTCCGACTCAGGGACGTAGACCAATCGGAGGACATAATCCCGACCGGGTGTCGTAACGAATTTCAGACATTGTTGGTACTCGTTGGTGGTAAGCCGTATACTGTAGGGAGGATCACGCCCAACAGCCTTGACTTCGATCGGGGAGGAAACGAGCTCGCGGTCAATCGTCTCGTCCTGTCGCGTTGGGCCTAGTGGATCGATCATATCGAAGCCGGGCCCATCCTCCTGCGACACATCGAGCATTCGGAAAAGGTGAGAATCGTCAACAGAGCCCTGTTCGAGGTCGGTACGCCAGTTCAAGAACCGTGCCTCGATATCGTCAGCGGTCAAGCTCGACTCTAACAGGTCGAGGATCTGTTCCTCCCAGACATCGCTCTTGTGCCAAGCGTAGTCGCGTTCGCTTTGCTCGTCGTAAAGACGGTATATGTGCTCGACGAACCTGTCGTAGTGCGTTTTTGGGTCACGTTTAATCCACTCAGTCAGATCGTCGAGGATCTTTATCGCTGTCGCGATTTCAGCGTCTTCGCCACGCCCCTTAGTCGGATAGCCGCCGCTATCTTGATGCACACTCCCCGACACGTTTTGGCCCTTCTCTTGAATCGACGACTTCCGTGAAGATCCGCCAGACGATGACGACGTCTGAAGGATTGAGAAGTCGCGCTCTGCGTCTTTCGACACGTCGCCGGCACGACTCATCGAATCTGATCGGAACTCACGATCGGTTTTTGTTTGGAGTGACCCCGTTCGGATGTACTCCTCCAGAAACGCAGGGAGGTCATCATTACTGGCTTCATTCTGGATTCGATCCAGCCATAAAGATAGTCTATCCTCGAAGCTCGTCGAACTGAGCTCTAGCCATCGGGTATCAGTGCTGGAATCAATTTGGAGTTCGGCCGGTACCACGTCCTGCCACTGGACATTGGCAGTGACTGAATCTACCTCCGTCTTCCAGTCGATCGGATCCGCAGACGCAATAGAGAGGGCGTCATTGACCTTTGAGACTTCGACCAACCGTCGAGCTTTAGTCCGATCGATATCGGCAGTGAGATCCGCCGGGAGGAATCGTTCGTTGGTGACCCACCATTCGATGACGCGTCCGACTCGATCTCGCTCAAAGCGCTGTAAAAGCGTCCGCCAGTCGCGGTCCAACGTATCTACGTAGAGCCCCTCAACCAGTCTTCGATAGGGGTCCGGCAGGCTCTGGACAGTCCGAACGTATTCAACGATCGGTTCGGGGTTACTATTGGAGTCGTTGATGTTGAACACTGCTTCGAGTCCTCCGACAATTCGTCCATCACTCTCTCGGCTCTCTAATGCCTGAACGGTGGTCTCGAGGTCGGGGAGTGACGGATCACCAGGCGCGATGTTTTCGACGAGATCACTCGATGCTCGCACCCGCTGTCGGATCGAGTGCTCGAAATCACTCTCTAAGTGGCTCCGGACTTCTTCGATGGGGAAGGTGTCCTTCTTGAGTCGTTTGATCAGGTCCGCTTTGTCCTCCGTGAGGTCAAGAATAGACTCGAAATCGTTACGTGCGCGGTAATTCTCGGTCACGAGCGCGAATCCCATTCCCAGTTCAGGGACGATACCACATCGTTTCAGCTCGGGCCACGATAGCTCGCTCAAGTCACTAGCAGAGGAGACTTCGTCGATGCCCTCCAGATTCAGTACGAGCCCTTTATTCTCCTCGCTGTCTCCTCCCTCCTGCAAGTAGTACGTTCCCGATCCCGTTTTCGAGAGGGGGTTGGTCGTCTCATCCGGGAGCGACTCAACGACTGCAAGATTTTCGATTGCTATCTCGAGTCCTGCCCGACTCTCATCAATCGAGTCCTGCGTTTCGAGTTCCTGAATCGCGATCAGTAAATCAAGCCGGTTCTGAAGTTCACGACGGATATTCCGCAAACATGTATTGAGTCCATCCGCGGTGCACTGTCGTGTTTTGAACTGGGCCGCATCAAGTGTAGGATCCGGTGCCTTGACTAACCCGACACCGAGGATTGTCGTGAACTCGTCGAATCCTCTTTGTTCTTGGCGTCTGAGTTCGAATACCCGTTTCGAGTACACGTCACTGTCTGGATCAGTTAAAGCCCGTTTTTCCCATGGCGTCGGGGTGGACGAGAGATACTTGACTAAGGCATCGCGGTCGTCGCCCACAATCCAATTGATCGGGGCACTGAACCACGTCGTTCCACGACGGAGCGGAAGATGAGTGAGCATAGGGAGGTCGAGATCCTCCCAGGAATCAGCGTCAGAGTGCTCGTCGACATATTCGAGAATCGGTTCGAAGAGTTTCGTCCGAGCACTATCCCAGTATCTCTGATTCGGGATGTCCAGTTGTGTGGGTCTTCCGTCGCCGAGTCCAGTGGGTTCGTCGGCGAACGCCTCCTGCACTTGCTGTAGTTTCTGTGCTGCCTGGGAGGCGTTCAATTCTCCTAATCGTTTCACGCCCAGATCTTCCAGCAAGGCTTCGTCGGGAACCCGATCGCTATCGGGATCGATGTACGGGAAGAGCCGCCAGCCTAGCGCTTGGTCTGCCCCCCTGATGATGGCGCTGTCTAGGGTATCACTTCCCCAGCCGCGGTTTGCAGAGTCCGCGGAGTCCGACAACTTGAGGATCTCGCTCCAGATCGGTAGGGTTCGGAGCTGCCAGTTAGCGAGTGTCGGAATCGTGCGTTGCTTCTGGTGGGAACACCCCTTCCCGCCCTGACAGTACCAGTACGTCCGCAGAAGCCCCGATCGATAGGCTTCAGGGTGGTTTAGCAACGCGTCGAGTACTGCGTCCGGATGAGATTCTATCCATTCAAGTCCGTCGTCAGTGAACCAGACCCATGTGGCCACGTACGAGCCGCTGCTGCCTGCCGTGGAGACCGGATCGACGTTACAGGTCTTGTTGTGATCGATGACGGCACTGGTCTGGTATCGGCCGTTCGTGATCCAGGCCTTGTACCCATCACGCCCTTCGAGAGCGGTGGCCAGTGTTTCATGAAGCTCCCGCCCGACATCTGTCGGAATCTTCTCTCGCTCCCATTCGGTGGGCCACCAGTGGGGATTCTCGCCGGTATCGCCGGTCGTATCATAATCCATGTCGGGATCCGGGTGGAGACGGCGATCCAGCAACCAACCGTATCGGAGCCCGGGTAGACGACTCGAACCAAGCAACGAAAGGACTCTAGCGACGTTCCCGACAGGCACATCTTGATCAGCTAGTAAGGTGTCTATCTCCCCAGTCACCAATGCATCGGGCTCAGGAAGCCAGCAGTCCGTCGATAGAGTGGGACAGCTGTCAGGTCCAGAGTCGGCTTCGGCAGTATTGGCGTCCGTAGCCCGCGCTTGTTCTCGTATGGCAGCCCACGTTGGTGAGAGGGCGATGTCGGCGACGCACTCGCTCTTGCCGTCAATTTCGAGATCAATTCCACGGAGTTTCGTCCGCAATCGTTCGTCACGCCTGTCTTGCCCACTGCTTCGGACTTTCTCGAAAAGATTGTCAGTATCGAGGAAGGCCAGTTCGCCCGAGTTCAGCGTCTCCGCGCGGTTCTCGTTGTAGCAGGTCACTAGATCGGCAAGTCCGGCTATCTCTGCTTCTCCAACACGTGCATCTTCCCTGTCCGGTAGCGGTTCTAAGAGAGATTTGTACAGTTCTGCGGGGCTATCACCCTTCCGCACGCCCCAAGCCTGACCGGCGTTTGCCAGCGTGTTACGGGTATCCCCGTTGGTGCACTCCGGATTCAGAAAGTAAACGTCGAAATCGCCGTACTCGGGCGGGAAACTGTAGTCACGAGATTCGGTCTCGTAATCCCAAAGGACTGTCCGGGAGGATCGGCGGCCACTCTCCCACGTACCTCCCTCACCTTTGCGACGGGATTCTGTGGCGACGAGCTGTGAATTTTCGTCGCTTTCAGCCAGGCATGGGAGGAGGTATACGCCGTCGAGGCGCTGTTCGTTCTCGTCATTGCGCAGAATTGCCTTCATACTCCTGTCGGTCTCCTCCCGATAGTCCTCGAAGATACGAATCGTCCCATAGAACAACCGCTGTGCATTCGAGGCAGTGACGGTCACGACATCGTCACCCCACCGTTCTGAGTCAAGATGCTCAGCGAGCCAGTCTACCCACGCTTCGAACTCTGACTCCGGTGCGGGATGACCCAGCAGTTCCCCAATCCGTATGTTCCAATCGGATACGCTGTCGAGTGCCTGCGTCAGCGCCTGCAACGATGTTCGCGTTGGAAGAGTTTTCGTCTCTGAACCCACTCCTGTATGGTTATTTGACTGGTGACGCGATTCGAGATTCGCTCGAATGGCAACAGCCGCTTCGACTCCTTTCCTGATCGTATCCGACGTCCCGATGAAGACATCCGCCGGTAAGGCAGGGGACACTCCAGTGGAGATACACGCCGAATCTGAGAGTCCATCATAGATCCGGGCCTTACAATACGCCAGGAGTTCCGGCGCATCGATGGGATCCGATGTCGGCTCCGATTCTGGGGGGTCCGGTGGGAGCAATAGCCAAGGATACACCTCCCACCATGGGCTGTCCCGAGACAGTTCTGCTGTTGTCTCGCCAACATACCGGATGAGATCGCTTCCCCTCTCGAGTACCCGACAATTCTTTTCGTCGTCACTGAAATCCTGCCTGTTCGTCGCCACCCGGAAGCGACCATGGAGACAAAACGGGAACCGCCCCTCGCTAGTGGCATCAATTGGATAGTATAGATGCAGTGGATACTCAACTCGCCGTTCAAGCTCGTCGTCTGGAGATGGGCTACTCGACAACGGAATCTCCACAGTATCTGCGAGGACGGGCAACTCCGGCGTCCGATCGACGAGCACACTAACGTCCGTTTCCGGAGCGTTCTGGTGTTCGAACTCGTCGAAACACCGGTAAGTCGGAGATTCGCCTTCGATCTGGGCTTCTACGAAGACTCGTTCATAGTTTAGCATCTCGTGGAGAACCGATTCACTCCCGTCCCGGCGGATAGACCAGTGTTCCGCCGCCTCTACGCCCTCGTCTCCGATATTTTCGATGTAGAAGTCGTCAATTCCTTGGAAGTGGATCAGCGTCTCAACATCGAGTGACGACGATCGTTCGCTGTCTATCGAGAGTGTCTCCCAGACCGATTGGCGGTCCCCCCGTGGTTTCTCATCGAGGTCCTTCTCGGGCTCAATCCCTAACTCAGAGAGGAGATCACGCCACTGGTCGTCTCGAAACTCGATGAATAGCGCCGTTGTAAACGATTTTGTGGGCGGGTCGTCGAACACTCCGAAATCAGATTCGCCATTGGAGACGAGGCTTCGACAGCGCCGGGCGAGCTCACTGTCGGCTGTTCTCGGATTGAGCGCAACGGGATACCAAAATAACGGAATGCCACCAACGACATCTGGGACGTTCTGTTCATCGACTGTGTTCGGCTTAGGGAAAAGTTCAGTTTCGCTATCGCCCTGGAAGGAGTCGTGGAAATTTGATTTGAGCTCTTGGGAATCGACCGAGCGGCCGCAGTTGCGGGCGATAGCAGCAGAGAGATAGGAGCGACTGTATCTAACGCGGAGCGGCTCGGCCAGTTTGTCGACGTTCGACCAGACCTCGAACGTGTCCCCGATGGAGAGGATGGATTTGAGACCGACGCCGATGTGGCCAACTGTGTTCGTCGTCGGCTCTAGTTCCTCGTCATCGTCGGTCTTATTCGACTCACCAACCATACGGACGGCCCGTTCGACTTCCTCATCCAGGAGATCGAACGAGTCCCCGGTATTCGCTATGACAAGTCCTTCGTCGTGGACACCGATGTAGATCTCGCCCGCCAGTGAGTCATCGGCTTCATCCTTGGCGGCGACGATCTCGTCACGGGCATTTTGGATGAGTTCGAGGAGTTCCCGTCCAGTATGATTTTCGGCTAAGAGACGCTCAGTATTACCGTTGTTCTTCAGCTTATCGACATCGTCACTTACCCCATTTGTAATCGTTGCCGCCTCAGAGCTCAGTTTCTCGTACCAAGTCCCGTATTCATCGATAGCCTCCACTTGCTCCTCGGAAACATCCATACCTCTCACACATCGGGCATACATCAAAAAAGTCTAAGGGAGAGCCACCAGCTGAGCCTCCACTCATTCGGGATAGTCGTCGAAGGCGGCCTCGCGTATCTCCAGTACACGATCGAGCAACTTCACCGGGACCAATGCGGGTTGAACTGTTAAATGATATTGCATCTCTCCAAACCCCTCGAAGGTTATAGACAGAATACACAGAACGTGACGACGCTCGAACGGACTTACGGCTAGAACCTCGTCGTCCATCCCGGACAGGATATCGATGTACGTCGTCGTCGTCGATGACGAGAAGCCTCACGAGAGCGGGTCGCCCTCGCCCACGAGGAGATCGAGACCAACGACGCCTCATACTACGAAACAAAGTTGGTCCAGGCTGTCGAGAGGACACTTCCCTTTGACTGGAATTAGAACGACATCCGGCGAGCTCAATGGGACACGTGTAGTCGCGGATTGGGTCTGACGAACCCCCTCCCCCCTTTTTCGAGTTGTAAACTCGTGGTGATGGGAGGGGGTGAACAGGAAGAGAGACCACAAAACAGCCGATTATGGCAGAAACACGCGATAGAAGGCCTGAATATCCACTCCTATAACTCACAACTTAAAATGAGAAGTTTTATTTTATGTGGTATCTAACCGAACCCGTAGCGGAGACAAAAGAGACGAATCTTCTAGCTCAGCTAGAAGATTGAGATTCTTGGATATAGAGAATCTTCTATTAGAAATCATCACGTTTCATTGCCTCTACGTCCTATTCCGTGAACTCCGTTCTCACTCCAGGGTGTCTGGAGTGGTCTGCACCCAGCAACTTACAACTCGAAAAAGGGGGGAGAGGGTAGATTGTTCGAGAACGCTATACGAACTCCACCAACCATCGTGTTTGTAAACCGGTATTACTCTCATTCGTGAACTGCTCCTACGAGCGTTGCCCTTTCGCGACAATTCTGGTGCTTACTACTCGAAAACGGGGAGTGTGGGATACACCGTTTCACCCTAAGCATCATTCGCAAAACTCAGACGGTACAGATTTGCTTCTATACTCAGTGCGACTCACTGTTACTTACAACTCGAAAATGGGGCGGGTGGGTGAATCAGACCAGGTGTGTAACCGCTCCTCGAAGTCTTACAACTCGAAAACGGGGGGTCTGGGCTATCGAGGGATTTCGATGATAGATCTTCGTCGAACCGTTACAACTCGACAACGGAGGGTGATAGATTCCGAAGACGGTATCTGACTCATCCAGAGGATACGGGGCTGTAGTCGTTATATAGCCTGTTTTCGCCCGGTTACAACTCCACAAGGGTCCATATTTTTATACCCAGAGTTCGAGGGGGTTCATAATGGGACGAGAGGGACGTAGAGCAGGATCGAATAATCCGGAAGGTGAGGAGGATCGTGAATCTTCTGCTGCTGATCCTGAAAATCCCGAGTCGATGGATGAGGGGATGGAATCTCCTGGCACGTCACAAACGACCTTCGAAAACGGATCAGATTCCGCCGATTCGTCTCAAGAAGCAACTAACGGCGACGGTGGAGGCATCTCAATTCGTGATCGGCTCCAAACTGAGTCGTCCGGTGGCGTTTTCGCGAACAAAGACCTCGTCCGATCAGATACCATCATCGACGAGGACCGTATCGTTGGTCGTGACGACCAGCTAGGCCGTGTCGTCGACAACCTAAAACCGGTCCTCCAGAATGAAGGGATCCCGGATATGCTTCTGAGTGGTCCTTCTGGAACTGGGAAGTCGCTCATCATTCATGCGGTCTGCAAACAGATCGTCGAACTGTGTGAATCCCAAGGCAAAACCTTCGGGGTCATTTCAATCAACTGCGAGGGGCCGAAGACAGCAGATCGGGCTGTCTATCGGTTAGTCAAAGCTGCTGCCGACGACCTCGGCGTTGATCCTGGTGTTCCCCAAACCGGCGTCTCAACGGATCAGAAGCTCGAGAGACTGTATGAACTCATGCGAGAGTACTACGACGGTGTCATTTTTATCCTCGATGAGATCGATATGCTCGAGGGGCCGTATCAGGAAGCAGAGTACAATTCTCTCATCTACCAGCTTTCACGGGCTCGCAAACTCGCCGATTTTGATGGTCCCATCTCGCTCACGACGATTACGAACTACGCCGACTTCATGAAGGACCTCAACAGCCGCGCACAGAGTTCTTACAATCCTGACGATATCTTCTTCGACGATTACGATGCGACGCAGCTCCGTAGTATTCTCAAACATCGGCGAGACGCCTTCAAGCCAGAATCACTTGCAGATGACGTCGTTCCGCTTGTTGCTGCGTTCGGATCCCAAACGCACGGGGATGCACGGAAAGCGATTGATCTCCTCAGGTGGGCGGGCGAATTAGCCGAGCGGCGTGGAGCTGACACAGTTACCGAGACTGATGTCCGTGAAGCTCAGGAGAAATACACTGAAAACCGCAAACTCCGCCATATCAGCGGGATTTCAACTCAAAAGAAACTCTCCATCTACGCTGTGGCGGCCACTGCCCACTACGCAAGAGAACATCCTGAGTGGATCCCTGCTGGACCTGCGTTCAAGACGTACCAATTCATTGCTGATACGATGGACGCAGACCAGTACAGTCGCGAGACCTTCGTAAATCACGTCACTGAGCAGAGTACGTACGGTGTGTTGGACTTCGAGCGTCGAGGTAAGGGGCGGGGCAGAGGAGTGCATATGTATTTCTCCCTCTCCGAGGATCCGGAAACGATCATGGAGACGATCCGTGAGGATTCCCGGTTCGAGGATCTAGCTCACGAAGAGGCGACTATCAGCGCGGTTGTCCGCGAACGGCTGAAGCAGTTCCGGAGTAAGAACTAATCTCGCCCGTATTCTCCCCGCACTTACTTCTCGAAAACGGGGGGTGTTCGTATCCCGCGTGGTGCGTTACAACTCGAAAATGGGGGGGTGTCAGTCGTCGGGATGTCTCGTTACTACTCGAAAACGGGGGGTGGGTGAGCCAAGAGATTTGACGTGCCGGTCGATGTACTGTGCTATCCCCTTTCCATCTCCCATTTACAACTCGAAAACGGGAGGTGTGTCCTACGATTTCTTGTCGTCGGTACCATTGATGATGCGGAGACGGTGGAGAAACGACGGAAATACGGGGGTGTGGTCCCTTCAAAATCAGCGTCACCCCTTCCACCCACATCCAGTTACGACGGAAACATGGGGTGGGTGTCCTCCCTCATCGAGTTTTACTCGTCCGGGTTGACCGGACCTATTCACACTGAGGGGTGTTGGACAAACCGATCCCATTCACACTTTGGGCGGTGTCGCCTGCTACGTCTCTAATGGTACTGAAAAGAACATCAGACTACAGTTCAATCTCGTCTACTCGCCGGGATTCACTGGGCCTTTGTACTTCGACGTCACCGAATCTCCTTCCCGCCACTGCCAGTAGTAGTAGCGGTTGTCGTTGATCTCCTTGATCGTGATCGTCGCCTTCGCTGGCACGTCGTCCGGGAGGTCATCGGGGCGCTCCTCGACGTCGGCGCCATCCGCCTCTTCCTCCTCGAGACGAGCTTCACGCTCCTTGTATTCAGCCAACGCCTCGGCGTAGCTGGCAACGTCCCGAAGATGCTCCGATGAGGCTTCGTTGAGCGTGTTGACGATCTCCGTTGGGAGGTTCGCCGGTGGGGTCGGGGGTTCGTAGGACATCGGCTGCTCTCGTGTTAACCAACACAACCCGCTAATCCATAGTTTTGTTGGTTAAGACGATGGAGACGGTTCTCACGATGACTGTCTGTAACACTACTCGAAACTTGTTTATAAAGAAGTTTCCTACTATGTTACACCGTGCTCCGGCGCATCGAGCTTGAGGTCCTCGCCACGGTCGACCGCGGCGACACGATCTCCGAACTCGCGGCGAAGCTCGACCACAGCGAGAGCTACCTCTCTCGTGCCGTCACCGACCTCGTCGAGAAGGGGTTCGTCTACACGGAACGCGACGGCCGGCGAAAACGAGTCGTCCCGTCGGATGCTCGGGCCGTCGAACTCTATCAGGACCTCGTCCGCCAGCACTCCCACATCGAGTTCCCCGAGCTGCTGACCGGCAAGGCACTCGAGGTGCTGTACTACCTCGACCAGCCGCGAACCGTCTCCGAGATCGCCGACCGGAGCGACAACTACCGCAACACGGTCAACCGGGTCCTCAAGCGGTTTCGCGACCGTGGGCTTGTCGGGACCGTCGACGGCCACTACGATTTCAACGCCGACTTCGACCGCCTCCACGAGTTCGCCCGTGAACTCGCACACCATCTGCATCGTCAACGCCTCGAAGCCGTCGCCCCGAAGGGCACGATTCTCTGGGAGGACTACGACGAATTCCTCGCCCAGACCGAGACGGAGATCGACGCGGCGGCGTTCCACGAAACCGGCCTCGCTCGATTTGCAGCCTTCGACCTCCAGTTTCTGCTCACCGGCCACCACTACTACGTCTACGCCGAGGAGCTCGACGCAGTCTCGCCGGCGGCACTCTGCTGTCACACGCTGTTAATCGACGACGGCAGTCGCCACCGTTCGTACTGTCTCCTCCTGCTCAGCCACGTCGACGTCGACGAGGAGAATCTCCGAGAGCAGGCAGCGAAATACGACCTTGAAAACGAAATCGACGCCTTGCTCCGCTACCTTGAGACGCACGGTGAGGTCGCAGATGACCAGCTTCCGGAGTGGGACGAGTTCCAGGAGCTGGCGGCTGACTATGAGGTACGACTATCCTGAGACCGAACATCGTCAGCAGCAGTGCCGTCTGCCAGCGTCAGTTCGGATCGTAGGGATTCGTTGCTGTATCGAGTCGATAGACATCCTCGACAGCGTCAAAATCGTCGTCAAACGCATACAGGTAGCCAAGCCCCTCGGTTTGCATATACGCCACAATGCAGGCATCGACGAAGGAGAGGGGTTCGTGTTGACGAAAGAGTGCCTTCCCGGTCGCGAGGGCATCGGTGGTGAGGGAGTCGATGTGGAAGCGGGCGTTTTCTTCGATGCGATCGAGGAGATCGACGGCTGCGTCGTGGCCGGCGTGGGTCGTGAGGCCGTTGAGCGTTTCCGCGAGCACGTAGTCGAGGACGACTGCTTCCGGGAGCGTTCCGTCGTCGATGCCGTGGAGCACCGGGAGCGCGGCATCGTGGGATCCATCTCGCCGGTATGCGGCGGCAAAGAGGACTGTCGTATCGATGAGTGCCCGCGGCATTTACTCGACGTCGACGCCCCAGGCGTCGTGCTCGCTCGTGACATCGGTCGGCTCCTCACCAGCGTAGCCGTCGAAGTCGGCGAACGTGCCCGTTTGCTGTTGGATCACTTGGACTCGGATGCTCCCGTCATTCTCGAGCTGCCAGCGGAGCTGATCGCCATCATCGATATTGAGTTCACGCCGAATCCGGGCGGGGATGTTTGCCTGGTTTCCAGACACCTTGCTTTCGGCGTCGATTCTGTCGCTGCTCATACCTCACGGTAGGTGACCGGCCGTGAAAAGTCTAGTGTGCCGCCACACTACCACGCGCTCCAGAAGATATCGTTCTAGTTCGAGGGTGCTGGAAGGCGCCCATCCGGACGTGGAACACGACCCTGTTTTATCTCGTGATCGACGCGACGAAGATGCTTACAGCCGCCTTCGGGTGAGCGCTGCTGCCAGTCAGGGCAGGTACACGACTTGTCGATGACGTCGACTTCGTACCGGTTTCCGGACGCGGACTGAACTTCGTAGCGGCCACCTTTCGAGAGGAGCGAAACGTCCATCGCTTCGGCGACAGCACGCTTCGTTCGGGGCTCGAGATCGTCCTGTGACTTTGGGTTCTCGTCGACGACCAGTCGGTCGCGAACGTCGCCCGTTCGGCCACCGTCGGGAGCGACGGCTTCCGCAGGGCCACTAAGCCGCTCGTGGAGCACTTCCTCCACCGGATGGCCTTCCGGCCAGAGGTAATGGACCTCGCGGCGCTCGCGATGGTCATAGGAGCCGCACGCGGCTGCGCTCCCAGTCCAGACACGCCACGCCCCGAGTGCTGCCATCACATCGACGATGACTCGCGGAACAGCCTCGTGCTTGTCGGGGTAGAACATCCGAAAGCGAGTACATTCCGCCTGCGGCGGAACCGTCTCCCACCACTCGACGTCGTCGTCCCAGCTCTCGCACATCGCCTTATCCTCCCCGTATCCAACGGTCAGGCCGTCGATCTGCGGTATCTCCACCGATGTCTCGTCAGCCTCGTCTTCGAGCAGCCGAAGGACGGCGTACCGGAGATACTCGTGATTCGGATTGTCTGAAGATTGGGCGACCTGTTCGTGGTGCTCTGCGACTCGCTCTGCCTCGTCGAGAACGGTCGTTAGATATTGGTCGGTCATGGGTCGGTGGAGACGGAAGTGCGCCTCCGCCCCTCGGCGGGCGCTGAAAAACTTAACCAACAAATACCGATCAATCGTATCCTCTGTTGGTTAACCGCTCTCTGCTCGAATGCTGAGCCGGATCGGACTACCGGAGCTAAGAATAGTATATCTGTATAGCGATAACGTTATAGGGAATACGGGGGACAAGACTAATACTGTTAGATGCGATACCGATAACTAACGATGATGGAGTACGTCGACGAGACCGCGGCGAAGATCATGGTCGCGGCCCGGCCGGGTGACTCGATCCGGCGAATCGCCCAGAAGATCGACGGCTCCTACTCGTGGGTCTACGACTGGATCGAGCGGTTGGAGGACGCAGGCTTCATCCGGCGTGAGGACGGCATCTACATCGAGAATTACGCTGTCAGGGATCGCTACTACGACCTCGTCGCGGCCATCTCTCGCGCTGTTCCCCCTTCGATCGACGACGGCTACGTCATTCCACACTTCGCCGGGATGCCCTTTGCGTACACGAAAATCGACGGCGTCTACGTCTGGACCCACGGCGGCTATCAGATCGCTCGCGGCCACGACGATTATCCGATCTTCATCCAGGTCGCCGACCAGGACGTCGAACGGTGGACAGCGTTCTTTGATGAGTTCGGGATTCCGAGCCGGATCGAAGAGCGGCCGGACGCGACCGACTCCGACGCGGCCGTCTCGTACGTGTTGTTCCCGACGAGTGGGGAGATCACTCGCGAGTGGGTTGACGGCAATCCGGTTATTCCGTTGGATGAGGCAATCGAGCACATGTTGGAGTACCGGGTGAACTACGAGCCGGCGTTGGAGATGATCGCCGACGAGTATGACCGCGATATCGACGCGTCCCACGAGGATCCGCGTCTCAATGCATGAGCCTCGGTGAACGCGAAGACGAACTACTGGATACGCTGGAGGCAGTCATCGACGCTGACCTGCCGTACGTGCTCGTCGGTGGGTGGGCGATCGCGGCGTTCAATCAACGCTTCACCACGGACGTCGACGTCGTCATTCCGGCCCAAGCGGTCGACGACTACACGGACCTTCTCACCGACCGCGGCTACGAGAAAACGGCCGATGTCGAGCGAAACGAACTCTACGAGGGCCGGACTATCCGGTTTACGAAAGATATCGGGAATCCGGTTCGGTTCGACGCGATGGTGGACGCGCTGGGCTGTCGCCAGACGGAAGCTGAGTGGTCGTATCGCTATCTGGCCCAGTACTCTGTCACCGAGGAACTGCGAACCGGGCGCCCGGTAACAGCCAGGATTCCGGAACGGGAGTTGCTGTTTGCCGTGAAACTTCACAGTGGCCGCAAGGCGGATTCCCGGGATCTGGTAGTGCTTGCTGCTGGCGCGGATTTTGACCGGATCGCGACTCATCTGCATCGCGGGGAGTCCGAGAAGCTCGCTGGTCGCATCGAGACTGTCCTCGACCGCCTCACGTCGGAGGATTTCGCGGATGCATTCAAAGGAGTCTTCGAACAGCAAACGGTTCCCGAACAGGATATCGATGCCGTCGTTGAGTTCCTTCGTGACCAGCAGCGCCGAATCGATTCTGAACTATAACATCGACTGTCGGTGGGGTATGTCTTGGGACCGATCGAAACACGCAAGGTCGGACGCCGGACGAATTAACCAACAGAGTGGGCTAGTACCCCAAGGCGTTGGTTAACAGCCGGGGAGGGGGTGTTCAGCCCTCTACAACTGTGTCGATGATCTCCTGAGCGGTCGAACTGATCCGCCCGAGCCGCTCCTGAATGCTCTCCGCATCGTCGTCCTGCCACGCGGCAAGATAGAACGCTGACCCGCTCGTATCCAGGTTGAAATACCGCCCGACGATGTACGCAACGGCTTCCGCTTCGACCTCGCGTTTTGCGCGTTCGGGCTCGTCGTCGCCCTCGAAATGGAGCAGCGCGTGGGCATACTCGTGAATCAGCGTCACCGCGAGATCGGCCTGATTTGAGCGGGATTTCGCTTCGACGACGGGCTGGCCCTCGTGGAGAGTCCGGTGTTTGCAGACGCCTTTCGCGTCGCCATGCTCCCACTCGGCAGCGTCGACGACACGGACGTCGATATCGAGAGTAGTTGCCGCATCGAGGAGTGCTGGCACCAGGTCGTCGGCGTTACCTGTGGCCTCGGTTTCCAGCTCGGGGAGCGGTTCGCCCTCGGTTTGAGACACATCGAAGACTGCCGTTGGTTTGAATCCAACCAGTCCTTTCGACCACTCCTCGGGCGATGTCTCGTCGTAGTCACAGTCGCTTTGCTCGTGGTAACTCGGTGAATTCTCGCACTCTGGGCACTGCTTCGTAATAATGGGTGCCCAGATCCAGATCGCCTGTTCACCTTCTTGGACGTGCCGGTCGAACTCATTTCGCCAGGTATTGTAGCCCGCAACGCGGGTCGCCTCGGGACACTGGAGCTTGATCAGGAGTGTGTTGCGATGTGAGTAGTCATGGAACCGGGACTGAACGTCGAGCCACTCCTGGAATTGCTGGCTGGCTTTCGCCTCGTCGACATCAACGACGAGCTCGTCGATCCAGTCTTCGATGGTGCTGTGCATCTCGTTGTTCCGTGTGTCGGTTTCCTCGAACGAGACCGACGTCTCACTGGCAGTCAACATGGATTGCATCACGTCGAGTACGACGGCGCTGCGTCAGGTCAGGACGCGCCGCACCCCTCGGGGGCGCACAATAAACGACGGCGCGACTGCGGGGTTTATGTCGGGGTTGCTATCGGAGGCTGGGATTAACAACCAGTGCGACACAATCACCGGGAGAATGGGTCTCGTCGAAACGCTCCGCGGGGTCGTTGGGACTCGCACGTCCAGCCCGTCTACCCTGTATGAGTGCCGACACTGCGGAACGACCCTTTCCGAAGACGCCGAAACGTGTCCGACCTGTGGTGGAGAAGACGTTGTGTGCTACCAATTCTAAGTGAATGTTATTCTATCTGAACAGGTTGCGGTCAGACTCGTTTCTGTTCGAGATAGTCCCCGGTCAAACACCCCGCAGTGTGAATGGGGGATCGGTTATCGAAGCGCTGTCTTCTCGTCAGCGAAGCCGACCGTGACGAGATACTCGAGGAACGCGTCGAACTGGTCGACATCGCTCGGCGTGTCCGCCGCGAGGTGTCGTGCCCACTCGATGGCCCACTGGAACGCAGGGTCGGTTCCGCCCTTGCCATGTATATACCACCAGCGGGCGGCCTTCAGGACGACGAGCGGATTCGTCGGCGGCTGCTCGCTCGCGAGTCCACGAGTGATCGACCGGATCTCCTCGGGTACCTCAGCGGGATCGACCTCGCCTGATTGGGTGTTCGATACGTCGACTGGAATGTCGTCAATCGAGACATCGTTCGGACGCTGTTGTTGACTCACGGAAAATCACCATCTCTGAGGACTCTCTGGATCGAGCCCTCGCTCTCTCTGGAGGGCGCGAAAAACAACTCGCTGCGTCACGCCGGCGGGAGGTAGACGCTCTGCTCGCCGGCGACTTCCTCAAGGTTATTTCGATGGCGGTGGGCGAAGTAGCAGTCGTAGCTGCAGTAGCCACAGAGAGCCCCAGTATCGTATTCGGCAATGAATGGACCGCGCTGAGTCATCCAGACGTTGGCTTCGCATTCGGTACACGCAGCACCATCGAGATCCCCCGGCGATGGCCCCTCATACTCGATCTCGAAGGAGTCGTCCTGTGGTGTCGATTCGGGCCAAACACCTTGGACCTGCTAGAATTCCTTGAGACGGGCGAGACTGTGGCGGACCGTCTTGCGAACCGTGACGTGGTCGGTGTCGCGACCGCTGTCGTCCCACCCGTCAGCCGTCCAGAACTCTCCGAACTGCGCCCCGCGATGCAGGCCGTTCCAGTCGAGACCGGCAATGTCGGCCGGTGGATCGTCCGTGAGCGTCGGTCGGGTCAGTTGCTCGATGACGTCGAGCTGTTTCGGCGGGCTTCCACCGAGGATATGAACACGACGGCCCCGCCAGTCGGTCGGCTCGGAGAACTCGTGGGCCAATCGGTCGGCATACCCTCGTGAGTAGCCGAGCACGAGGTCGTCGGGAATCATGTCGATCACCTTGCGGCACTTGGGGACGATGACGAGGTCTGCATCGGGATAGCTCGCCTGGATCTTGCGCGTAGCGGCCACGTACCTATCGACGTCGTCGGGGTCGTACACGTCTCCAATCACGCCGACCTTGGGTTCGTGTTCGAAAAATCGGGCGACGTATCGATCCAGATCGGGATTCCGAAAGTCGTTATCCAACATCCCGACGGGGATGTTCAGATGCTTGAACTGGGCCTGCTGATATCCGCAGTCCTCTCGGAACCCAGGTAGGTAGCCGAGCCTGTAGGCATCCAGAGCGAACGGCGCTCGATGAAGGAACGCCACGCTGCCGGCTTGTCTGGCAGCGGCAATCTCGCGTTCAGTGCTGCTGCTGGGGCTGATATCGAGCGACATGAATGTGGCCTGCGAGGGCGAATCCGGCCGCCCTGCACCCTCTCAGAGGGGCAATAAACGGAGTCGCAGTCCACTATTAACCAACGTTAAACCCCAGACCCGCACTTTGTTGGTTAATTATCTGGACGGCTCCGATACCTGCCAAGGATTTTCCAACTCACTCGTTGGGCTGACGCCGCCGGCGTACCTGCTCTGGATTCGGCACCCAGGGATGAACATCCCAGCAATGGAGGGCGTGCTCTCGTGCCGTATCGAACAGCGCCTCACATGACCCACATTCGTAGATCGTCTCGGGCCAGCGTTCTGTGACGAACATCGCCGTCACCGTTGATCTGATTGGGTCTGGTGCAACCGACCGCCGGACGTAGTCATAGCCGATCACCGTCTGTTGACGAAGCGCCGACTGCGCCAGCCGCTCGGGCCGGTCTGCTGGGAGATACACCCAGCGGACGAACCCATCTTCAGAGTCTTTCGCCGACGGTTGGAAGATGAACCACCGATCGTGGTCGTCGCGGAAGAGATACCGCTCTCTTCCCCGATTTTGGAGATAGAGCGGATCGCCGCGACCCGGAATCACCCGCAGACCGATGAACGGGGAGATCGGGGCGAGGAGTCGCTCTTCCAGCGTGATCGAGCTGGACTCTCCGCATGATTTCTCGGCCTCGAAATCGTCGAGCGTCGCTTCACCGGTCATAATTCACGGGGACTCATCTCGTCTGTGTCTTCTCCCGCTGTTCGCTCGTGCCGGTCATTGTATCGCTCGAGTTCTCGGCCGATGCACTCCAACGCCTTGGCGGCGCGTTCGATGAGTCGGTGCGTGGCTCGCGAAAGTCGGAATTTCTCCATCAAGTGTCCTCCTCTGGCTCGACGAGGTCGTTACTCTCAGTGACGAGTTCCTGAACGGCAGAGGCAGGGTCGTTTTCGACCGGAAGCGTTCGATGGTCGAGCGGGGCGGGATACGCTCGGCCACCTTGCGCGCAGAGGATGATCAACCACTCCTCGCTCCCGTCGCCGAGGACGACGTAGTGGTCGATGTCTCGGCGCTGGAAGACCGTCCGATCTGCTCGACTCACGGCGCTCCAGTTCGCCGGTAGCGACGGCGACGATTCCCCTCCATCTGGTGTGAGTGCGTGGTGCGCTTTGAACTCGGCGAGTGCTGCTTCGATGCCGCTCCCAGTGAGGTGCCAGCAGTCGGCTGGGCCGTCGCACGCCAACTGACTGACCACCTCGTTTCGGAACTGGATGTAGTGTTGCTGGGCGACGGTTTCGTCGTTGCTGTAATCGAGGAGGAGCGCACAGGCGAGTTGCGATGGACCACTTCCGGTGTAGCCCCAGTCAAATCCCGCCGGGCTATGTCGCACGAGATCGAGGCTTCGATTGGGGGTGAGGCGCTCGTGTTCGGTGAGGTTCAGCACCACTGGCGTCCCGTCGACGCGCATCCCGACGTACTCGACGCGGTCTGCATTCGCCTGACATCGCTCATTTGCATCCTGTACGACTGATCGTGGGTCGGTGGTCGGATCCGTCTCCATCGGTTGAATGCGGGCGTTCGGATTCCCCGCACCCCTGCTGGGGGTCGAAAAACCACCACCGGCTATTAGGCCCTCAGCGTCGCTTCAAAGTTAGAACTCAGACTATTATAGTTCAGACTATAATATTTCGGCGGATAACTAATCAACAGGGGCAGTTTATTCTTCGAAGAGACAGCGGCTGACCCCATCATCACCAGCGAGGGTCTGCTGGTCTTCGTCTGTATCAGCGAAGAGGGTCGACTGATCACCCTCCGATGTTTGCTCAACTTCGGGTCGGTCGTCGACGCCGAACTCACTCGGCTCGGGGCGATCAAGCCGCGAATTCCGGTCGCGGTGATCCACGTCGTCACCGAAGTTCTCGAGTGAGGTCTCGACGCTCGCTTCGGTCACTTCGAGCTGGCAATCGTCACCGAACGCTGTCTGTCGCTGAATCTCGATTTCGATTCGATCGCTCATCTGGATTGAGCTTCCACCCACCGAGGCTCCAACAGACACCTCCGGGTGTTGGGTCAACCGTCTTCTGCGCGGATTTCGCTGGCCCGATGCTCGAGTCGGCGCAGGATCTGGATGCGCTGCTGATTCGCGTTCTCGTAGGCGACGCAGGCTCGTAGCGTCTCCATATCATTGATCGTCACGATGCCGGCGTTGATGAGTCGCGTATTCGGGGCTTCGAGCCGTTGCTCTGGTGAAAGCTCGTTTGCGTCAGTCGATTGTCCATCAGGATTGGTCACAGATGATCGCCTCCAGCACTGCTGAGGCGCGAAAAAACAGCGTTCTCCGCTACCCGTCTTCTTCCGGCTGAATCTGACGGGCGTCCTCAGCGAGATCGTGGATGTACTCTCTGAGGATTTCCATGTCCTTGCGGGCGTCTTCGAGGGTCTTGCCTTTCGCCTTCGCGATCACTTCGTCTTGATCTCTGGTACCGGTTCCCCGTTTGAGCTTCACGGTGAGGGAGACGCCGACATCACTACGTTCGACGTATTCCGTTCGTGTCCGCTGTTCACTGGCTTCGGTCGATTCGCCGTTCGAACGAGACGACTGGTTGTGTTCTGACATGGATTACTCTCGGTGATTGGTACTTAGATGGAAGGTGCGACCGGCTCTCCGAATGTTTCGTGCAGGACTGCGTCGATGTCACTGCCGGTGAGGCGCCAGCATCCGTCGGGGCCTGTACATTCGAGTTGGCTCACGACCTCGGTTTTGAACTCTTGGTAGTGATCGAGGGCGAACGCCTCGTCGCCCGTGTAATCGAGCAGAAGGGCGAGTGCGAGTTGGGCCGGCCCGCTGCCACAATATCCCCATTCGAATCCCGAAGGACTGTGATTCGCCAGCTCGAGACTCCGCTCTGGCGTGAGCTGTTCTTGATCCGATTGCTTCTCGACGATGGCGCGGCCTCGACGGCGGTAACCGACGTAGATGACGTCGGGATCAGCCGAGGTCCGTGACTGTACATGCGAGCGTGGGTCGCTGATTCCACTCATAGGTTGGTTCGCGGGAGGCTCGTTCGATCACCCCCGCACCCCTCTCGGGGGTTCAAAAAACAGGACGGGCTGTATTCGACAACGTATTTGACAGTTGCAACGCACTGTCCAGGTATATCGGGATGGCTGTACTGGACGATCTCTCGGGGTTCGAGTTCGAGGACGTGATGGAGGACGTGTTCCGCAACCTCGGCTACGAGAACGTCCGCCAGGCCGAGAAGACGGCCGACGAGGGCCGCGACGTCCTGATGGAGGATGTCGTCGACGGCACGCGGCGTGCGATCATCGTCGAGTGCAAGCACACGGGGACGGTCGGGCGGCCGGTCGTCCAGAAGCTCCATTCGGCGATCGCGACGTTCGACTTCGACGGCCCCAAGCGCGGCATGGTCGTCACGACGGGGCGGTTCACGAATCCCGCCCAGGACTACGCGAATCGACTCCAACAAAACGACGACCCACACCCAATTGAGTTGCTTGACGGCGAGGACCTCCGTGAGATCGCTGACGAAATCGGCCTTGACCTCTACAACGGACGGATCGAGATTCTCTGTGACGAGACGCTCCGCCCGTACGACCCCGCGGTCGATTTCGACGCGCCTGTCGAGGAGGCGTTCCGCGACATCGAGAATATCGAGGCCGCCGACCTCCCAGAACCGCACTCGTCGGTGACATTCCGCCCGGTGGTCGCGGTCACCGCGGACACAAACGCCGTCTTCGAGACGTCGGTGGGCATCATCCACCGAATCAACGAGCGGACGCGGTTCGTCGTTCACGCCGAACGAGGACATCCGCAGGTCGCTGCTGACGACGTCGCGACACTGGTCACGGAGAACCTCCACGCCACGGTCGAACTTGACACCGAGCAGTTCGGAGAGGTGTTCGACGATGTCGGGGAACATCGGTTCGGGCAGACTCAAACGGAGTACAAGGAGTGGGCCGTCGAGCGGCTCCAGAAGCATCACACGACGACGGTGACCTACACTGGCGACAACAACGTCACGTACAACAAAACCTGTGAGCCGAACCGCTCAGATATCTCCGTCCAGTCGATCGAACCAGTGTACCTCCCCGAGGTTCGACATATAAACGACATCCAGGAGTACACCTACTCCTATGAGTACTTCGTAGCGGGCCCGTCCAGAGTAACCGCCGAGGACGGTATCCATCGTTGCGTCCACTGCGAGACCAGCGGTGTCGACGAGATGTACACGTATTGTCCGAACTGCGGGGCGATCGCCTGCGACAGCCACACCGAGACCGAACGGCTTGAACAGGAGCCGGTCTGTACGGGCTGTGCAGTCACCGAGCGATTCGCGCTGAAGACGAAGTACTTCTACGACGAGGAGAACCTCGAAGCGTTCCGCGAAGAGTACGCGAACATGCCGATTCACGAGAAGGCGATGGAGAATACACTGCTGGTCGGTGGTGGTATTGTAATGACGCTACTGGTGATCCTGGGCCTCCTCGCCGCATCCGGAGTGCTCTAGATGTCGCCAGTAGCCGTCAAAACTCTGCGAGACTCCGGTTCTGTGCTGGCGTCGTCGCTCTCCCAACCTGGATGAGCTCGAACTGCGCCAGATCGACATCGACGGCTCCGTCGATTTGGTTCCGAAGCTCGTCGTCCAGCGATGCGACCTCGATCGCCGTCAGTGGTCGCTGAGTCAACGCGTAGCTGCTCGCCAAACCTGTTGGTCTGATAGCGAGCACGGAATCGGCTGGCGCGTCCCTGAGCGCACACTCCGCATCTCGGTGGGTGTAAACTCTCGCCCGCAACTCTTCCACTGGCAGCAACGCAACTGCGTCCCCGTAGTCGAGATATCCGCCCGCATCAAAGAAATGCGCTATGCTCATCAAATTATACTTAATAATTACTTTTACTTATTTCTTGTGCTGGCCGAAGGATTATTCGCCGCGAAGCCGAGGGCTGGGATAATGGGACGAGACCTCTACGTCTGTACCGCGGGTGATCTCGCTACGCGGTCGATTGCGTCACAATCACCGGATGCCACGGTCGCTGCGACCACTGACTGGCTTGAGTCGGAGGGATATGATGTAGCACCTGTCATCGACGGAGAGACAGTTGTCGGATACGTCGAACTCGACCACCTGCAGGATGCAGCGGCGGACGATCAAATTGCAGCGCACACGAACCCAGTAACGCTCGAGGAGATCATCAGTACCGACGCCACGTTCGATGAGGTACTCTCGGCACTCTACGAGGCCCCGTTTTATTTTCTGGGCGGGCGGAACCGGCTGACGGGCATCCTGACGCGTGCCGACCTGAACACGTCGCCCGCGCTGATCCACCTCTTCGACCGCATTACACTACTCGAAGAGCGCTTCCGTGAGCTCATTCTTGACGAGGCCCCTGACTGGAAGGAACGTGTATCCCTCGATCCGAATATTGTGGAAGATATCGAAGAGAGACACGCTGACGCCCGCCAATCAAACATCGAACTCGATGAAACCCATTACGCTCAGTTCTCAACGCTTGCGACAATCATTAGCAGTATCGAGGCCTGCTGGGATGCCTGTGGCTTTTCGAGTGATCACCGAGCGTCGAGCCAGCTCGACGACTTGACCAAGTTGCGAAACTCCGTTGCTCATTCCCAACTGATCGTTCAGCACACTGGCGAGGGGTTGGGAAAGGGCAGAACGATCGGGTCCGTAGAGCAGACCTACACGACACTCACTGACT